>JAEEGG010024607.1_pt1 | contig 11667 bp, 8 predicted proteins | sample 9134161 | NCBI WGS metagenome assembly JAEEGG01 (sample SAMN16246543, study PRJNA631951) | gut metagenome | biome: gut microbiome; feature: rumen; material: CR-attached | host: Bos | place: Iran: Karaj | collected 2018-10 | reverse complement strand
AGGGCCTGGAAGTACAGGAGCCTGACGTACTTCTTCGCCTTTTCCTGGTCCCCGGCGTAGGCCCGGACCAGGGCCTCGAACACCGGGTGCTCCGGGTTCAGCTCCAGCACCCGCTGGGCCTTGATCTTGTCCCCGCTGCCGGGAATGGCGGCGAAGTATTTTTCCATCTCCAGGGTGATCTCCCCCTGGGTGCCCAGGCAGGCGGGGGCGGAGCGGAGCCGGCCGGAGAGGGTCACGTTCTCCACGGCCCCATCCAGGGTCTCCCTGGCGAAGGTGAGCAGGGCCTCGTTTGCCTGCTGCAGCTTTTCCAGCTTCTCCTTGTCCTCCGAGGCCTCCAGCTCCGGGTCCCCGGAGGTGACGTTTTTCAGGGGCTTTTCCTCATATTCCCCGATCATGTTCATCACGAACTCGTCCACCTCGTCCGTGAGATAGAGGATGCTCCAGCCCTTTTCCCGCACGGGCTCCGCCTGGGGCAGCTTTTCCAGCCGGGCCACGGTATCGCCGCAGGCATAATAGATGCTCTTCTGCTCCTCCGGCATGGCGGAAACGTAGCTTTTCAGGGGGATGAGCTTCTTCGCCCCGGAGTCATAGAACAGCAGCAGGTCCTTCAGCAGCTCCCGCTTGGCTCCGAAGTCCGCCAGGATGCCGTATTTCAGCTGCAGGCCGAACTGGCCGTAGAAGGCCTCGTACTGCTCCGGGTCCTCCTCCAGCAGGTCCGCCAGGTCGCCCTTGACCTTCTTCTCCAGGCTGGAGGCGATGACCTTCAGCTGCCGGTCGTGCTGCAGCAGCTCCCGGGAGATGTTCAGGCTCAGGTCCGGGGAGTCCACGATGCCCCGGACAAAGCGGAAGCACTCCGGCAGCAGGTCCTTGCAGTGCTCCATGATGAGCACGCCGTTGGAATAGAGCTGCAGACCCGCCTCATAGTCCCGGGAATAGTAGTTGAAAGGAGCTTTGGCGGGGATGAACAGCAGGGCCTTGTAGCTCACCGTGCCCTCCGCGCTCACCCGGATGATCCGCCGGGGGTCCTCCGCGTCATAGAACTTTTCCTTGTAGAAGGCGGCGCAGTCCTCGTCCGAGGCCTCGCTCTTCGTGCGCTGCCAGATGGGGACCATGCTGTTCACGGTCTCCTCCCCCAGGAGGATGGGGTAGCGCACATAGTCGGAATATTTCTTGATGAGCTCCCGCAGCTTCCAGTCCTCCAGGTAGTCGGAGTACCGCTCCTCCTCCCCGTCCGGCTTCAGCTGCAGCACGATCTCCGTGCCCTGGGTCTCCTTCTCCGCAGGGGTGATGGTGTAGCCGTCCGTGCCCGCGCTCTCCCAGCGCCAGGCGGTCTCCCCACCGAACTTCCGGGAGGTGACCGTGACCCGTTCCGCCACCATGAAGGCGCTGTAAAAGCCCACGCCGAACTGGCCGATGATGTCGATATTCTCCTCCCCGGCCTTGTCCTTGTCCATTTCGGTCTTGAACTGCCGGGAGCCGGAGCGGGCGATGACGCCCAGGTTCTGGTCCAGCTCCGTCTCATCCATGCCGATGCCGTTATCGGCAATGGTGAGCGTCCGGGCCTCCTTGTCCGGCGTCACCCGGATGGAGAAGTCGCTCCGGTCCAGACCGGCGCCCCCCTCCTCCAGGGAGCGGTAGCACAGCTTGTCGATGGCGTCGCTGGCGTTGCTGATGAGCTCCCGCAGGAAGATCTCCCTGTGGGTGTAAATGGAATTGATCATCAGGTCCAGCAGCCGTTTGGATTCCGCCTTGAATTGTCTCTTTGCCATGATGGATCCCTCCAATCCTCAACATCTTAGTATAGCACTCCTGTCAAGGGATGCGTCAAAAAATCCTTCCCCGGAGACCGGGGAAGGATCGGAAGGGCGCAGGAACGGGCTTACTCCCGGCTGCTCATATAGGCCATCAGGTCCAGGCAGCGCTCGGTATAGGCGGCCTCGTTGTCGTACCAGGCCAGGAGCTTCACCATGCCGCTGGGCAGGCTCAGGCCGCCCTTGGCGTCGAAGCAGCAGGAGTGGAGGTCGCCCACGAAGTCCGTGCTGGTCACGGGATCGTCCACATACTCCAGGATGCCCGCCAGCTCCTCCTTGGAGGCCCGGAGCATTTCGGCGCAGATCTCCTCATAGGTTGCGGGGGTCTCCAGGGTGCAGGTCAGGTCCACCAGGGACACGTCCGCGCTGGGCACCCGCACGGCGATGCCGGTGAGCTTGCCCATGAGCTCGGGGATGACCTTGCCCACGGCCTTGGCCGCGCCGGTGGAGGCGGGGATGATGTTTTCAAACACGCTGCGGCCCGCCCGCCAGTCCTTCTTGGATACGCCGTCCACGGTGAGCTGGGTGGCGGTGGCGGCGTGGACCGTGGTCATCAGGCCTTCCCGGATGCCGAAGCGCTTGTTCACCACGTAGGCCAGGGGGGCCAGGCAGTTGGTGGTGCAGGAGGCGTTGGACACCACGCGCATATCCGGGCTGTACTTATCCAGGTTGACGCCCACCACGAACATGGGGGCGTCCGAGCTGGGGGCGGAGATCACCACCCGCTTCGCGCCGCCCTGCAGATGGGCTTCCGCCTTGTCCGCGGCGGTGAACTTGCCGGTGCATTCCAGCACGTACTCCGCGCCGGTCTCGGCCCAGGGGATCTGGGCGGGGTCCATGACGGCGAAGCAGCGGACCTTCCTGCCGTTCACCAGCAGATCGTCCCCATCCGCCTCCGCCGTTCCGGCGAAGCGGCCGTGCACGGTGTCATACTTCAGCAGGTAGGCCATATACGCGGGATCCAGGAAGGGATCGTTTACCGCCACGACCTCCAGATCCTCCCTGGCCTCCGCCAGGCGCAGGGCGAGACGCCCGATCCGGCCGAAGCCGTTGATGCCGATTTTCCGTTTCATTCCCATTCACTCCTTTTTGGAACATACCACTTGTCACATACGTTTGAATCAAATATACCAAGGAGGGGCATACATGTCAACATAATCTTCCCGATTTTGTCATATTTGATACCCATTTCCCCTTCCTGCGGAAAAATTCTCCCCAGGGAATTGAAAATACAGGCAAATGACGGTATAATCTTTTCTCAACCCAAAGCTTTTCCCGCGTCGGAACGGAGGATCCACATGGATAACCGGGAGTCGAACCCCATCCTCAGCGCGAACCTGTCCACGGACAACAGCATACCCCTGTATTTTCAGCTGGAGAGCCTCATCAAGCGCTGCATCTCCGCGGGCCTGGTGCGCCCGGGGGACATGCTCCCCAGCGAGGCGGAGCTGTGCCGCAGCCTGGGCATCAGCCGGAGCACCGTGCGCCAGGCCATCGGCGAGCTGGAGGAGGAGGGGCTGGTGCTGCGGCACCAGGGAAAGGGCACCTTTATCGCGGAGCCCAAGCTGCACAGACGCAGCGAGAACATCTATTCCTTCACGGCGGAGGCCACCTCCATGGGGCTCAGCCCCAGCTCCACCCTGGTGGATTTCACGGTCATCACCCCCACGGAGGATCTGCGCCGGATGCTGGAGCTCCAGTCCCGGGATATCCCCGTGTACCGGGTCTCCCGGATCCGCCGGGTCAACGGCGTGCCCCTGATGCTGGAGACCTCCTATTACCCCGCCTATATCTACCCCGGCCTCACGGAGGAGCTGGTGCGGACCCACTCCCTCTACTCCCTTCTCTATGACCGGGGCATCGTGCCCGTGAGCGCCGTGGATACCTATGAGGCGGTGCGCCTGGAAGCGGGGGAGGCGGGACTGTTGGAGACGAAGCCGGGCAGCGCGGGCTTCAGCCACCAGCGCATCACCCGCAGCGAGAACGGGGAGGTGTTCGAGCTGACCCAGTCCGTCATGCGGGGGGACCGCACCAAGCTGGAGATCAGCATGCACCGGGACGGGGTGACCTTCACCCGGAGCTTTGAGAGATAAACGGGAATATGATTTTCTCCCGCCGTCCCAGGGGACGGCGGGAGAATTTTCATGCCCGGAAGGGGCGGGGATTCAGCTCCGCGCCCGCAGCCGGGCCTTTACCTCGGAAAGCGTCGGCATGGAGGGGATGCCGCCCCGCTTTTCCACGCAGCAGGCCGCGGCGGCGCAGGCAAAGGTCCCCGGCTCCTCCAGGCCCCGGAGCAGGGCGCAGATGCAGGCGCCCCAGAAGCTGTCCCCGGCGCCGGTGGCGTCCAGGGCCCGGGCGGGGAAGGCGGGGATATGGACGCCGTCCAGCCAGGCCCCGTCCCCGCCCAGGGTCACCGCCAGATGGGCCGCGCGGGTATAGCGGCCCAGGGCCGCCGCCGCCCGCTCCGGGTCCTCCTCCCCGGTGAGGAGGACCGCCTCCTCCAGGGAGACCTTCAGCCAGTCCACCGAGGGCAGCAGCTCCTCGCAGGCGGCCAGGAAGGCGTCCCGGGAGGGCCACAGGGGGGCGCGGTAATTCACGTCGCAGGAGACGGTCACCCCCGCGTCTTTCGCCAGCTCCACGGCCCGGAGGGCGGCGGACCGGGAGGGCTCGTCCGTGAGGGACAGGGTCCCCAGGTGCAGGACCTTCGCCCCCCGGATCCGGGCCTCCGGCAGCTCCTCCGGCATCAGGCGCGTATCCGCGCAGCCCCGGCGGTGGAAGGCAAAGTCCCGATCCCCCCCGGGAAGCAGCTCCACGAAGGCCAGGGTGGTGGGGCTCTCCCGGTCCGTGACCAGGCCGGAGCAGTCCACGCCCTCCCGCTGCAGGACTCCCCGGAGGAAGCGCCCGTGGAGGTCGTTGCCCACCTTGCCCACAAAGGCGGACCGGAGCCCCAGGCGGGCCGCCGCCACGGCGGCGTTGGCCGGCGCGCCGCCGGGGTTGCGCTCGTACAGGGCCATGCCCCCGGGGGAGGTCCCCGCCGGGGTGAAATCGATCAGCAGCTCTCCCAGGCATACCAGCTCGGGCTGTTTTTCCATGCGTCAGCGCCTCCCGTATCGCCGGAGCGGCGGGCCGCCCCGGGGTATTTTTCCCTTCTATAGTACCCCAAATGGGGCGGGCAGCCAAGTCCTTTTCCCCGGCATGGGGAAAACTTCTTTTCTCCGGGGGCGGAAAAGGGTATACTGGGGGCAGAAAAAGGAACGGGAGGCAGTAAAAATGGATCTCAACACGAATATCTTTACGCAGTTCCATGAAAAATGGGCGCTCCTCACCGCCGGGACCGGCGACGGCTGGAACGCCATGACCGTCAGCTGGGGCGGCCTGGGGACCCTGTGGGGCAGACCCGTGGCCACGGTGTACGTCAAGCCCATCCGCCATACCTGGCAGTTCATGGAGCGGAGCGGCGTGTTCACCCTCAGCTTCTATCCGGAGGAATACCGGGCCGACCTGACGACCCTGGGCACAAAGTCCGGCCGGGACGGGGACAAGGTCGCCCTCACCCGGCTCACCCCCGTGGTCCTGGACCGGGGGGTGACCTTCGCCCAGGCGGAGGTCACCCTGGTGTGCCGGAAGCTGTACCGCCAGGACCTGGACCGGGCGGCCATGCCCCGGGAGGTGGCGGAGAGCATCTACGCCGTGGAGGCGCCCCACACCATGTATATCGGCGAGGTCACGGAGATCCTCAGATAAGCGCGGCCCGGGGCGGAGCTCACTCCGCGGGGCCCGGCATGGCGTCCGGCAGGACGTCCAGCTCCGTGACCCCCGGGCCGAAGGTCTCCGCCAGGGGCTCCAGCAGGGTCCTGCCGGGAGAGAGCCCCCTCGGGGCGCGAATTTGCCGCTGTCCGGCCGGACAGCGGCAAACTGTTTGGCGCCGGGGCGCCCTAAGAACACAGAAGCTGATACGCCGCCGCCATGAGGGGGAGGGTGACGGCGCAGAGGAGGGTGCTGAGGATATTGATGCTGCCGGCGTAGGCCGGGCGGCGGTCATAGAGCTGGGCAAACTGGCTCACCATGGAGGCGCAGGGGGCGGCGGCCTGGAGCATGGGCACCAGCAGGACCGTATATCCCCCGGGGATGAGGCCGGTGAGACCGCTGAGCCCCAGGGGCAGCAGCACCACCAGGGGCAGAAGGATGAGCCGCAGCAGAACGATGAGCCACGCCCGGGGCCGGGCGAAGATCTCCCGGAGGCCGGTATTGGCCAGCATCATGCCCAGGAGCAGCATGCTCATGGGCCCCAGCATGCTCCCCAGGCCGGAGACGGCGGAGCCGATGACGTCCGGCAGGCGGATGCGCAGCAGGAACAGCAGCAGCCCCAGGGCCACGGAGAGGATATTCACATTCAGCAGGGCGCTGCGCCATTGGATCTCCGGCTCCCCGCTGAGGAGCCGCCGGCCGTGGGTCCAGATGAGCAGGGTCTGCACCACCAGGTAGCCGCTGGCGTAAAAGATCCCCTCCTGGCCCAGGAGCGCCCCGGCCAGGGGGAGGATCAGGTTGCCGCAGTTCGTATAGACAAGGCTGCCCTCCTCCACCGCGTCCAGCTTCAGGGGCCGGCGCAGGAGCCGGGCCAGGAGCAGGAAGCAGAGGGCAAAGCACAGGGCTCCCCCCAGGGCGGCGCCCAGGGAAAGGAGCCGGTCCGGCGTGCATTCCATCTGATAGGCGCTGATGACGCTGCAGGGGGTGACCGCGTACAGCAGCACCTTGTTCAGCACCACGGCCTGGTCCCCCTGCAGGACCCGCAGGCGCACCAAGGCCACCCCTGCCAGCAGGATGAGCAGCAGGGAGACGATATTTTTGCCCAGCAGCAGACTCAGCTCCAAGACAGCCCTCCGCTCACCGCTGGCCCATGTCCTTCACCGCCTGGGCGGCCTGGAGGCCGAATTCGGGCGGGACGGGCTTATCCGGGTCGTAACGCACCTGGTTGTAGGTCTCCGTGAGGCGGCGCAGGGTATCCCGCTTCTGCATGTCCCCCAGCTCCGTGGGGGTGAGGCTGGGCCGCCAGTCCTCGGCGTACCGGGAGCGGAGCAGGGCCCGGTAGGCATAGCGCACCCGGCTCCGGTCGTCCGGCATGTCTCCGAAGCGTTTTCGCCGGATCCGGACCCGGCGCAGGGCCTTCCGCACGGACTGGACCCGCTTTTTGGCGATGGTCCGCAGGTCCTCGGTGCGCTCCACCTCGTCCTCATACTCCAGCACCTGCTTTGTGCGGAGCAGACGCCTCAGGGCGTCGGACAGCTTTTTCAGCGCGCCGCCCCCCTTGCCCTCCCGGGCGAAGCCGTAGGCCAGCAGGAAGAACAGGACGCAGACGACGCACCAGAATATGCCGTAAATGGTGACGAAGGTGCCGTTGCCGTCCGGCACCATCTCCCCGATGTTGACCGTGTGCTCCGGCTCCGGCGTATCCGAGGGGGGAGCGACGTATTTGCTGGTGGTGCCCAGGGAGGTGATCCACTTCAGGGCGGCGGAGATGCCCCCCCAGATGAACTGCCACACGGCGGAGGCGGCGCTGCGCAGGAAGCCCAGGTTGGCCACGCACAGACACAGGCACAGGAAAAAGGTGAGCAGCACCAGGTTCTTTGTGCGGATGCCGGAGGGGAGGCTCATGGTCTCGCCCCCCTTGACGTTGTGGACCCCCGCCGTGACGCTGGCGGAGTTGAAGCTGTACAGGCTCAGGAGCAGGGCGGCAAGGCCGCACCAGCACAGGACCGCGCCCCGGGGGTCCCCCCCGTGCCGCAGGCATTCCAGGAGATACACCAGGAGCCCGGCCACGGCGATGCGGGGCGGGAAGGGCTCGTCCCCCTTCAGGCCCACCAGGAACAGAGCGGCGGCGGGGGCCAGGGCCAGGACCCGGCACAGGATCTCCGGGAAGGCGGCGGAGGGCATGCGCAGGACCATGAGCACGGCGCTGAGCACCAGGGCCGCGGGCAGCAGGGCGAGCCGCAGCCCCTCCAGCCGCCGGGCCGCCAGACCCACCGGCCAGCAGAGCAGGATGGGCCAGCAGGCCAGGACCCGGCTGTACCAGTCCCAGGGCTGGCGCAGGAGCCGCTCGATGAGGAAGAGGACGCCGAAGGCCATGAGCCCGGCCAGCAGGAAGTTCAGGAAGCACAGCAGCCATTTGCTCAGGCGCATCAGATCACCCCCTCATGGATGCGCAGCCAGGTGACGCTGCAGCCCTGCCTCCGCAGGGCCCGGGCGCGGTACTCCAGCCCCTCGTCCCAGTAGGCCGAGAGGATGAGCACGTCCATATCCGTGATGCCCGCATGGAGCTGCTTATCCAGCAGGCTGTCGATATGCAGGACCTTTTTCAGGCGCAGCAGGCTCAGCTCCCGCAGAATCCGATCCAGATGCGCGTCGGAGCAGCGGGGCTCCACATAGACCGTGACCCCCTCCTCCAGCTGGTTCTCCCCGTTGGCCAGGAGACCCACGTCCACGCCGCTGCGCACGCACCAGGCGGCCAGGGAGGCGGCCAGGGTGACGCCGTGCTCCAGCAGCTCCAGCTGGTTCGGCTCCATGCCCCCCATGAGGTTGGGGGAGATCTGGCAGTTCATCACCAGCAGGGCCCGGGGGGAGACCGTGAAGTCCCGCTGCTTCACCTGCAGCTTGCCCGTGCGGGCGGTGGCGCCCCAGTGCACGTCCCGCTGGGGGTCGCCGCTGCGGTAGTCCCGGATGCCCGTCACCAGGATGGGGTCGGGCAGGATCCAGCGCCGGGCGGTCACGTCCCCCTGCCATTTCAGGGCCGTGTCCGGCAGCTGGGACGGAGGCAGGATGGGGGGATAGACCAGCAGCCTGGCCTCGGTCTGCTTTTCCGTCTTGTCCCGGGCGAGGCCGAACAGGTCACCCGCCACGATGGACACCAGGGAGCAGTCGTAATACCCCCGGCGGGCGCAGCGGATCCGGTGCCGCCGGGTGATGCGGGAATAGCTCCCCAGGAAGAACAGGCTCTTGTGGAACCGGTCCATGGCGATGTTCAGGTTCTCCTGCTGCTGGAACTGCAGATAGGAGGATATGCGGGATTCCACCCGCACCCAGGGCACGGGCAGCAGCTTATCGTTGGACAGGACCTCCGTGAGCTCCACGTCCTCCCCGGCAAAGACCCGGCTGCGGCTGAAGCTGCGGCTGTACTGCACGCGGCGGATGGCCCTGCGGTTGTAGTACAGCGTCTGGCCGATGGCCAGGAGCACCACCACCACGGCGATCCAGACGGCGTGCATCTCAGTCCTCCACGGTCTCGTCGGCCTTGGGATCCTCCGCGGGCACGGGCACCGAGCGCAGCAGCTCCCGGATGATGGCCTCGCTGCGCTCCGCGGCGGCATAACCGGAGCGGGTCACCAGGCGGTGGGCAAAAACGGGCACGGCCAGGGCCTTCACGTCGTCCGGCAGGACATAGTCCCTGCCCTGCACGGCGGCCCGGGCCTGGCAGCTGCGGAGCATCCACAGCATGCCCCGGGGGCTGACCCCCAGGGTCACGTCCTGGGGCGTGCGGGTGGCCTCCGTGAGGTTCACGATGTACTGGCGCACGGGCTCCGCCACCGTGACCTCCCGGCACAGGGCCTGGGCCTCCAGCAGGGACTGCCCGTCCGTCACCGGCTCCAGGCTCTCCAGGGGATCGTCCTTGATGAACCGGTCCAGGATCTTCATTTCCCCCTCCTGGGAGGGGTAGCCGGGACGCAGGCGCATGAGGAAGCGGTCAAGCTGGGCCTCCGGCAGGGGGAAGGTGCCGGAGGTCTCCACTGGGTTCTGGGTGGCGATGACGAAGAAGGGGGCCTCCAAGGTCTTGGTCTCCCCGTCCGCCGTGATCTGCCGTTCCTCCATGCACTCCAGCAGGGCGGACTGGGTCCGGGGGGTGGCCCGGTTCAGCTCGTCCGCCAGCAGCACGTTGGTGAAGGCGGGGCCCTCCCGGAAGGTGAAGTCCCCGGTCTTCTGGTTATACACATTGGTGCCCGTGATGTCCGAGGGCAGCAGGTCCGGGGTGAACTGCACGCGGGTGCAGCGGCAGCCCAGGCTCCGGGCCAGGGACTTGGCCGTGACGGTCTTGCCCGTGCCGGGCACGTCGTCCAGCAGCACGTGGCCGCCCGCCAGCAGGGCGGTGAGCAGCAGCTCCAGGGTGTCCCCGTTGGGCACGATGACTTTTTCCACGTTTTCCCGGATGGCGGAGGCCAGTCCGGCAATATCTCCAAGCTTCATTTGATCTCCTCCCGGCTTTTTGTCCAATCTGGATGAGAATATAGGGTATTTTACGCCTGCGCCCTGGTGAAGTCAATATTTTCCCGGGCCGTTTTTGCACCCCGGGACAGGGGGAGCGCCCCGGCCCGGGGGCGGGGGACCCTCAGCGGGGGCGTTCCGGCCCCCGGGGATGCTCCGGCCCCGTTCCTATCCAATATCACCAGACGGTTCTTCCTCCGGGCAGGAGCATTTCGGCACATTTCGCCTTTACATCCCTGCCGCGTCATGCTACAATTACCAATACTACGTTTTACTGCGCGAAAGTGCGCAGCAATCCAACGTCAGGAGGATCGATCCGAAATGGCACGGAAACTGAAGACCATGGACGGCAACACCGCCGCCGCGCACGTGGCCTATGCCTTCACCGAGGTGGCGGCCATCTACCCCATCACTCCCTCTTCCGTCATGGCTGAGCTGGCGGACAGCTGGTCCGCCGGGGGGCGGGTGAACGTCTTCGGCCAGCAGGTCAAGCTGGTGGAGATGCAGTCTGAGGCCGGCGCGGCCGGCGCGGTACACGGCTCCCTCGCGTCCGGCGCCCTCACCAGCACCTTCACCGCATCCCAGGGCCTGCTGCTCATGATCCCCAATATGTTCAAGATCGCCGGGGAAAAGCTCCCCTGCGTCATCCATGTCTCCGCCCGCACCGTGGCCACCCACGCCCTGAACATCTTCGGCGACCACAGCGATGTGATGGCCTGCCGGGGCACGGGCTTCGCCATGCTGGCCTCCGCCAATCCCCAGGAGGTCATGGACCTGGCGGCGGTGGCTCATCTTTCCGCCGTGAAGGGCTCCCTGCCCTTCCTGCACTTCTTCGACGGCTTCCGCACCTCCCATGAGATCGACAAGATCCGGGTATGGGACTATGACGAGCTGAAGGACATGCTGGATATGGACGCCCTCCGGGCCTTCCGGGACCGGGCGAACCTGCCCAGCCATCCTGTGCTCCGGGGCTCCGCCCAGAACCCGGACATCTTCTTCCAGAACCGCGAGGCCGCGAACCGGGACTTCGACGCCCTGCCCGGCATCGTGGAGGGATATATGAACGAGGTGAACCGGCGCACCGGCTCCGACTATCACCTGTTCGACTACTACGGCGACCGGTCGGCGGAGCAGGTGCTCATCGCCATGGGCAGCGTGTGCAACACCGCCCAGGAGATCGTGGACTACCTGAACGCCAGGGGGGAAAAGGCGGGCTGCATCAACGTGCATCTGTACCGCCCCTTCAGCCAAAAGCACCTTCTGGCCGCCCTGCCGGAGACCGTGAAGCAGATCGCCGTGCTGGACCGCACCAAGGAGTCCGGCGCCCTGGGCGACCCCCTGTATCTGGACGTGGTGGCGGCCCTGAAGGGCACGCAGTTCGGCGATGTGCCCGTGTACGGCGGGCGCTACGGCCTGGGCAGCAAGGACACCACCCCCGGCGCCGTCCTTTCCGCCTTCCGGAACCTCACGGCGGCGGAGCCCATCCAGGGCTTCACCATCGGCATCGTGGACGATGTGACCCACAAGAGCCTCCCCATCCCCGAGGAGCCGGACACCACCCCCGCGGACATCAAGAGCCTGAAGTTCTGGGGCCTGGGCTCCGACG
>JAEEGG010024606.1_pt1 | contig 11667 bp, 9 predicted proteins | sample 9134161 | NCBI WGS metagenome assembly JAEEGG01 (sample SAMN16246543, study PRJNA631951) | gut metagenome | biome: gut microbiome; feature: rumen; material: CR-attached | host: Bos | place: Iran: Karaj | collected 2018-10 | reverse complement strand
TCAGGGAGCTGATCTCGCCCTCGTGGATGACTATGCCGTCCCTTACAAGGCGGAGCTTGGCGCCCCTGACGACCTTGCCTTCGAGCACGTAACCGCCGGCGATGGTGCCGACTTTGGGAACGTTGAAGGTGTTGCGGACTTCGACGTGGCCGAGAACGTTCTCGCCGATGATGGGATCGAGCAGGCCGCTCATGGCGTTTTTCACGTAATCGATGATTTCGTAGATGATGGAGAAGGACTCCATGATGACGCCTTCGCGTTTGGCGATTTCGGCAGCGCGTGGATCGGGGCGGGTATTGAAGCCGACGATGATGGCGCTGGAGGCGACGGCGAGCTGAACATCATTTTCGGTGGCGCCGCCGACGGCCGCGTGAACAATTTGCAGTTCGACATCGTCGGTCGAAAGCGAACCGAGTGATTTGACGAGGGCTTCGAGAGAACCCTGAACGTCGGCTTTAATGATGACGTTGAGCTGCTTGTTGTCTTTGAACTGAGCCCATGGATCGAACTTGCGCGACGACAGTTCGGCGTTGCGTTTGCGTTCCTTGATTTGGGTCGTGAATTCTTTTGCGACTTTTTCGTCTTTGGCGACGAAGAAGGGCTCTCCGGCTTCGGGAACGTCTGAAAGACCGGTGATTTCGACCGGGGTTGAAGGTTCGGCAACGCGAATGTTTTTGCCGCGATCGTTGGTCATGCTCTTGACTTTGCCGTAGCATGCGCCGCTGACGAGCAGATCGTTGATGCGCAGCGTACCTTCCTGAACGAGGATCGAAGCGACGGTGCCGCGACGGTTGTCTTTGTAGGCTTCGAGGATGAAGCCGCGCGCGGGTTTGTCGGGGTTGGCCTTGAGTTCGAGCACTTCGGCTTCGAGGGCGAGCGTTTCCAGGAGGTCGTCCATGCCCTGGCCCGTACGTGCAGAAACTTCGATACAGCTGGTAGAACCACCCCACTGTTCCACTTCCACGCCACGTTCAGCGAGCTGGGCGCGAATCTTGTCGGGGTTAGCGGTCGGAAGGTCGATCTTCGTGATAGCCACGACCATCGGCACCTTTTCGCGTTTCGCAAGTTCAATAGATTCCACCGTCTGCGGCATCACCATGGAGTCGGCTGCCACCACAAGCACGATCACGTCGGTCACCTGGGAGCCGCGAGCACGCATAGCACTGAAAGCTTCGTGACCCGGAGTATCGAGGAAGGTCACCTTGCCCTGCTTGGTCGTCACTTCGTACGCACCGATATGCTGGGTAATGCCACCCGATTCGCCGGACACCACGTGGGTCTTACGAATCCAGTCGAGCAAAGAAGTCTTACCGTGGTCCACGTGGCCCATCACCGTCACCACCGGATGGCGCGGCTTCAGGTTTTCGGTGGAATCTTCTTCCACGCCGAGCACTTCTTCTTCGTATTCTTCCATCAGCTGGGCTTCATAACCAAATTCATCGGCCAAAAGCTGGATGGTTTCAAAATCAAGGCGGGCGTTGATGGTCACCATCATGCCCATTTCCATGCACTTCGCAATCACGCGGGCAGGCATCTGGTCCATAAGACCGGCGAGTTCGCCCACGGTAATAAAGTCGGAAGTCTTGAGGATTTTCTTTTCTTCGCCGGAATTGTTGTCGTTGTGTTCCTTGCGATAAACTTTCTTGACAGGCTTCTTGGAAAGGTCGGCCATCACGCGGGAAACGTTCTGGCGAACGACTTCCTGCTGGATTTCCTTCTGCAGGTCCTGACGGTCCTTGCCGTTTCCGCGACGGTTCTTGTCATTTTGACCGTGGCGACCGTTCTGCTGCTTTCCGCCCTTGCCGCCCTGGTTCTGGCCGCCAAATCCCTGGCCGCCACCATTGCTTGCGTTAAAGGCATCCTGCATAGAACTGCCGGTAAAGCCGCTGGCGCGTCCCGTAAAGGTACGACCGCCATTGTTGCCGCCATTACCACCATTGCCGTTACGGTTGTCATTACGACGTCCACCGTTTCGATTGTCGCCGTTATTGGAAAGACGACCAAATGTACCCGTGTAGCCTTGCTGGTTTCCACCGCCGCGGTGTCCGCCACGGTTTGCCTGGGCCTGTTGCTGGGATTTCTTGATACGGGCGAGAATCGCTTCGTCGGGCTTGAACACCTGAGCCTTCATCGGAGGCTGCTTGAGTTCCATGCCGGGGGTCACCATGGCAGGCTTTGCCGGAGCGTTCTGAACTGCTGGCTTTGCAGCCGGTGCCGCAGCAGGAGCTTCTGCCTTCGGAGCCACATTGGCGGGAGCAGCAGGGGCAGCGGGCTTTACTTCGGCGGCAGGAGCCTTCGGAGCCTCCACCGGAGCACTTACCTTCGGGGCTGCGGCAGGAGCTTCGGCCTTCGATGCAGCAGGAGCTGCAGGGGCAGCGGGTTTCACTTCGGCGACAGGGGCCTTCGGAGCCTCCACCGGAGCACTTACCTTCGGAGCTGCGGCAGGAGCCTCGACCTTCGGGGTCGAAGGTGTTGCAGCCGGAGCTTCAGCCTTTGGAGCCGGTTTTGCGGGAGCGGGCTTTGCTGCAGGAGTGGCAGGCTTTGCAGTAGCCTTCTTGCCCTTAATCAGCGTCACCTTGAGCTTTCCATTTCCCGCAGTCGCGGATTCTTTCTTCTTTGCCGAAGAACCACTGGAAGCATCGGAAGGCGTAGCCTTTTTCAGATTCTTGTTGCGGGCTTCGGCCTTCTGACGTTCGCTTTCGGCGGCCGCTTCGATTTTCTCATAGTCCGCGGCATCCACCTTGGACATGTGAGTACGGACAGTAACGCCCGCATCGCGCAGCAACTTCATCACAACGTCGACTTTGACACCGTGGGATTCAGCCCAATCTACCGGTTTAATTTGATCTTCAATAGCCATGAATAGCTTCCAATGTTCCTTTTTTTAAAACTTAGCGTGCAGCCCTGCGGTTCTGGTTCAAGTCGGCGGCAGACGGAGATGTAATCCTAGCCTTCGTTTCGTCATCCTTTTCGGACCATTCCTTTTCGCCAAAGACATCCAGGTTGCGTTGCACCAGTTCGGCAGCGAGTTTCACGTTCTGGCCGTTCTTGCCAATCGCAAGAGCCAGGTTTTCGTCGCTGATAATCACCACCACGCGGCGCGTTTCCGGCACGGGAATCTGCTTTACGACCTTAGCCGGAGTAAGAGCGCGTTCGATAAAGGTATCGAGGTTTGCATCCCACTGCACAATGTCAATGCGTTCGTTGCCCAGTTCACGGACAATCGTCTGGACACGGGCACCCTTCATGCCAACGCAGGCGCCGACCGGGTCAATCTTTTCGTCACGGGCATGCACGGCAATCTTGGCGCGGAAACCCGGTTCGCGGGCAACGCCCTTGATTTCCACGGAACCTTCGTAAATTTCGGGAACTTCCTGACGGAACAGTTCCTTGAGGAAGTCGCCATTTGCACGGGAGAGAATCACCTGTGCACCGTTCTTGGAAGATTCTTCCACGCGGGCGACAACGGCCTTAATCGAGTTACCCTGTTCCCAGCGTTCACGCTTAATTTGTTCACGATACGGAATCATCGCTTCGGTCTTCTTGCCGAGCTTCACGATGATGTTATTTTGTTCGTTACGAAGCACTTCGCCACTGACCATGGAACCGATACGGCCACGGTAGTCGTCCATAATCTTCTGACGTTCGGCATCGCGAATCTGCTGGTTCAAAAGCTGCTTTGCCGTCTGAATGGCCTGACGTCCAAATGCAGAAATAGGAATTTCCATTTCGAGGAAGTCGCCCGCCTGAGCGTCTTCGTTGAAGTCGCGAGCTTCTTCGACCAGCATATAACCCTGGTCGAGCTTTTCCACTTCGGCAGCAGTCATGTTCGGGTCGTAGTCCGGATAGTCGTCGACCACGTCCACACGCAGGTACACATGCACCTCGTTGGTTTCCATGTCGAAATCCACATCGATTTTCTTTTCGATGTGCAAGTACTTACGGGCTGCCGTGACAAGCGCTTCCTTCAGCGCATTCAGCACAACGGAATCATCCATATCCTTGGCTTCGACAACACTTTTCAGCACTTCGAGCAAGTTCACCTTCGGTTCGTTCTTCATAACATGACCTTCCTATTAAATTTGTACATCCACTTTCGCCACCAGTACCTCGGAACGGGGCACGACAACGTCGCCAGCATTCCCCTTGAGGGTGAGCGTCAAATTTTCTTCGTCTGCAGCAACAAGCTTACCGACCACGGGCTTTCCTGTACTGCGGGTCACCCGCACAAAACGTCCGATATTGCGGGTAAAATCGGCGACCGACTTCAAGGGGCGGTCCAACCCCGGCGACGACACTTCAAGCGTGTAGGCACCTTCAATAATGTCTGGGTCCAGGTCCAGAGCATCGGACAAATGACGGCTCACATTCGAGCAATCGTCGATAGTGACCCCTTCGGGCTTGTCTATGTAAAGGCGAAGCGTCTTGCGTTTACCGGCGCGGAACATATCCTGTTCCACCAAGGTGACACCGGCGGATTCGCACGCCTGGGCGATAAGTGTATCCAATTTCTGGGCTACCAAATAGACCTCGTATAATAAACGGCGTTCGCATACGGGCCCGACTTTTGCTCATTCAAGCGAAAATTGCACCCACGAACGTCAGTACATACCAAATAGAGAAATTTTTTCGACCTTGGGCAACCGGGATTGATGAAAATGGGGGGTAAAAGCTATATTTGGCGCATGGCTTACGTACTTCTGATGATTGCTTCCCTGGTCGGACTTGCCGGCTGCGCCTATTTTTTACGCAAGAACATCCTTGTCATCCGCGAAAAAAACAAGAATGAACCCAAGGCCTACAAGCGTAAGCTGAACTACGTACTCACCGGTCTCTGGTACGGGTACCTGACGGTCTTCTTTATCGGACTCACCGTCAACAATCTCGGCAACTGGTAGCTGAATTTGCAGCAAGCCAGCGTTCGTACAGGAACAGCGCAATCAGGTTCTTTCCGTCGATAAATTCGTGTGCGGCTTCTTCGTAAGGGAGCACCACGGTCTTGATCCACTCAATTTCCTCGGTATACTCCTGGTCGCGACCATCCATCGCCTTTAGCTGTTCAGGCGTCACGTCGCGTTCTATCGCATACAAACGAATACGTTCATCCAACAATCCGCAACTTGCCGCGAAGCCTTCACTCTTGCCCTTGTACCAAAAATCCATCAGGTCGATAAGTTCCGAATCGTCTGCCTTTATCTGGGCTTCTTCTTCGAGTTCGCTGAGAGCAACCTTGCGGTAATCCCCAGTCCAGTCAAGAATTCCCGCCGGGATTTCAAGAGAGGCCTGTTCACCGATGGCAAAGCGCGGCTGACGCACCAGAAGCAGATATTTCTTTCCTTCGCAACGCAGCACCACCAATACACCCACCGCATTCCCACGGACAAGTACAATTCCATGAACCGGGCGACCGTCGGGAAGAGTTGCCGTCGCGGAAAGCTTAATAAACAGGGGCTGCCGCCCCTTGCGTAAAAAATCAGCCGAAGAAAAATGAACCTTGGTGACCACGAACTTTTCTTGGGAACGTTCAAGCCACTCCTTGTAAATGCGGGATTCCAACAGGACCGGGCGATCCGCCTCGGCAATTTCAGGAGAGAAGGAATATTCAATCATAGTCGTTTTATCTAGAGAATTCTGTACCTTCGAACCTTGCGGCCCTTCGGCAAGCTCAGGGACCTTATTCTAAGCTCTAATCTTTTTTCAACGTGTCCGGGGCGACAGTCGCCTTTTTCCATATCTTGGACAAAGTATCCAATATGGCAACATCACCCGTATCGAGCACCATCCTATTGTTTTGCAGGTTGTAGACCATCCACTTTTTCTGCGATGCTGGCCCGCAGAAGGTCTCATCGCCGTCGGGAGTCATCAATTCCCTTATGAAGCGTACCCGCTGCCCCACCGAGTAGCTACTGACCGCAAAGGAATTGTAGGTTCCGCATTCCGGGATTTTTTCGGTATAGTAGGTGCTGTAGTGCCAAATGGTATCGGGGCGTTCCTGTACACGGCCTAGTTCCGTCGAATCATTTTCCCACTTGGAATTGACGCAGTATACCGAATCGGAATCGGCACAAACATAATGCACAGGAACAAGGTTCGTATCGTTTAAATCCCAGTATTTCGGGTAAATCGTATCGGGAAGCGTTTTCTTGCACATATCCACACGGTGCGTACAAGTGGATTTCATGATGCGCCAGTAAAAGACACGGGGCGTAATCGAATCGAGTACACGTAAAATCGAGGGAATTTGTTCACCCTTCTTCTTATTCTTTGTCCGCAACGGATACGCCTTAGGATCGGCAAACGAAGAATCCATATACACATAGAACGTGTCGATTTCAAACGACCCGCGACGCAGTAGAATCGAATCCATCACCGAGTCCGCATCGTTTTTCACCTTGATGAGTCCGATATCTTTCACCTGGTCTACAGGAAGCGTTATCTTCAACGTCGTATCGGGGCGGTAATAAGGAGCGGCGCAGTCTTCAGCCGTCGCATGTATGGCAAGCGTCGGGGAAATCCACAAGACGGTGTCCTGTTTGCTGAAATTCAAGTTTATCGATTTCAGGGCGCAGTTCGAGAATGTCCACATCTTGCCCAAATCCAGATACAGGGTATCCTTCACCAAATGAATGGTCCTGCCAGAATCGAGCTTCGCCTGCAAAAAGAATCCATCACCATCGTAATAAAAGCCCTCTTTCGACACTTCGAGCGGGCCATCGCTATCCTTTTCGCAACCGACAAAAAAAGCGGCAACGCAGATAAACCACAGCAACGCAAAGAGCACGAATTTAGGGCAAAGACGGTTCATGAGACCAAAAGTATTAAAAACCCATCTTTTTTTCAAAGGATAGAAGCGAATCCGGAACCACAGGATGCGTCGATGCATAAAAATCGTTCCAACGCACAAACAAGCCGTTCTGTCGCACCGTGAGCAAGAAAGCGGCGCTGTCCTTTGGAGAAATTCGACCGATAACCGTCTTAAGTCCAACGGTATCGCCCACCGCAAGCGAATCTACCGGGAAACCCATTCCCGAAGTCCTGCTAGCCACATTATAGCCATGATCAATCTCGACGAAATAGCCCAGGGAATCCTTTCCCATTTCAAGAATGCGTCCCGACAGCACGGGGTAAATGGGAGCCTCGCCAATGCCGTAAAAGACGTCCATGGCCAAAAGAGATTCCTGCCCCTCGAAGTCGAAACCTTCGGCGATATGGAGCGAAGACCACGACAAGGGAAGCCTCGGACACACTCCCGGAAAACGGCACCCGGAGCTTTTAGACACCCACACATAGCTCGAGTCTTCTTTCATATAGCGGAAATATACGGAACGTGCGCTATCTTCGTGCATCACGAGCACCACGTTTCCAAAATCCTTCACGGGGGCCACCCAATGCAACTTGGACTTGGGAGAGGTACGGAGCGAAGAAACGTAGCGCAAGAACGGATTGGGCAAGAGCGATACATCCGTGGAATCGTCGATTACCCATGAACATTGGGCAAGTCCCTGTTTTAATTCAAAAGGCTTTCCGCCATAGACCTTGCACCGGTAGTCCCATGTATCCGCCGGAGCTTCCTCGTCATTTCCCGGCAACGGAAGCGCGTTCGCTATTTTCGAAGCGAGTCCCGACCAATACGCAAAAAAAGCTGCAACAGCAAGAGCCAGCAGCCGTATAAGCGGAAACTTATGATTTTTATTGATGGGCTTGCGCTTTCCCTTGTATTCCTGAAAATCGACAGGCATCTTGAACTAGATGTAGAAGAAAGCGAGGACACCGCCAATTGCAGCGAGCAAAAGCAGGACTACGATAATGACTGTCTTTGCCGAGGAAGGTTCTTCGTCGAACGGAACATCCAGTCCTTTCTTCTTAGGATTGTCCTCTTCTTTCGCAATGGCGTTAAAGCTCTTGGTAAAGCGACGGTGCTGTCCCGTGGAATGTCTATCCAGGTGGCGAGGAGGTTCGCTTTCGGTTCCGATATTCTGGGAGGCAACCGCCGAAGGTTCCTCGAGAGTTTCCGACGGAGCCGAATTTTCAGGAGCCTGCGTATGCAGCGAAAAGGACATCATGTCCGCTTCCAGGGCAAACACCTTGATATTCTTGTCGAGCCCTGCCTTGCGGAGTCCATCGACAATGGTCTTGTTGTTGGTAAGGACCGCAAACAGCCCCTTCCGGTCTTCCATTTCCTGCTGGAACTGGATAAAGGCGTTGTACGCATCGCTGTAGACAAAGTCAAGCCCGGTCAGGTCGACCGCCAAGAACTGTTCGTCCTTCTTTTCAGCAAGGAGCGCGCGAACATCTTTCTTAAACTGCTCAGCATCAAAAGCCCCGATAGGATTCAAGGGGGCTGAAATCAAATCAAAAACACCAACTTCGCGATAGTTCTTTAATTGCGGCATACTAGAAATATAAACTAAAATTTGTCAATGTGTGCGATATATCACAAAAAAAATCAAAAAAACAACATTAAACCGGCCACGGCCATTCCCTACTCAAGAACCTCGTCGTCGGTTTCAATAATGGCGCCCCCTACAGGCGGAACGGACGAAGTTTCACTTTCTTCGGGAACGGCCTCTGCCGCAGGGACTTGTGCGGAATTCGATTCGGATGCTTTATCCAAAGCCTCTTCCGACACCGGCTCCTCTTCTACCGGAGGTGCACCCTCGTAGGTTTCCTTTTCCATTTCTTCGTAAGAGGCATCTTCGTCCGTTTCTTCGGTCAGGATACGGCTATAAGCGGAGGCGGCCTCCGGAGTTCCCTGCCTAGGCGCATGCGAGAACAGGTACGGGCTTACACTCACGCTGACCCGGTGCACCGGTGAAAGTACCGGATGCGATTCAAACGCATAGTCGATCTTTACAAACTTCGCAATGGTTAGACCCGCACCCGCAGTCACGCTCTGGAACGTGGTAAAACTCGAAAGACCCGCCCTAAGGGAAAGACCGAAATCAAAGGCGTACTCGATACCGCCATGCCCACCCGAAAGCCAGTCCAGCGGATCTTCCCAGACACGTTTTCCACGGTCCTTGTCCGTTTCGAAGTCCATGTCACGGGCTTCGCGATGCAAGAGTTCCGCACCCTGCCAGTAAAGGTTCAACCGACCATAAAGGTACGGGACAGGAAGAGAGTAGCTTGCCGCAATATAGAGTTCCGGAGAGGAATACTCAAACTCGCCCGACTCCCAGCTGGCCGCCGAAGAGGTCCAGCCTTTCAGGAAAGTCGAAAAGTAGAGTTCGTCGATAGCCCGAACACGAAGTCCCGCGTCGCCACGGAAACCCCAACCCGTCTGGTCGATTTCACGGTAGAGCCCGTGGAAGCCAATACCCAGTTCCAGGCGATCGTTCAGACGGTGGCCAAAGGTCGCCGAGAAAACCCAGTCGGCAATCGAAAGCGTATTGTAGTTAGAACCTTCGGGAAGCGGCTCCCCTTCCTTGATATAGGGGATGTCGTCGGCGCCGAACCGGGAAAAAGAAAGTCCAAGGCCATCGCCCTTACCGAGCGGAACCACGGCAGACGCGTAATCGTACTTGGTGTCCTCGTAGTATTCCGTATGCGAAAAAGACGCCCAGGCGTAGTTCACGTTCGCTAGCTGGTACGGGTTGGACATGAGCCCCAGGTAGTCCCCGTCAACCGCCATGGTTGCAGAACCCAATGCCGCCGAGCGCGCACCCGGTTCAATGTCGAGAGTGGCGTTCGCACCCACGACGCGGTCAGCCGCCATCAACGGAGAGAAAAAAGCCATAGACAAGACGTACGACAACAGAATCACCGGGCAACGGTGACCCTTACCGGTAAAGGAGTCTAGAAATCTTGTCCATGTCATAACTTGCACCCCCAAGATAGATTATTTTTGATTCAGAGACCAATCCAGAACGCGCCCATGAACCTTTCAGAACACATCGAGCAATATTTACTTTACATTGAGAACCGCCGAAGGTTCTCGCCGAAAACGGTAGACACCTACCGCAAGTCGCTCACGAAGTTCCTGGTTCATCTGGGCGCCTCCCCCGTACCGGAAGCAGTCCACAAGGAAGAAACCTCTCCGCAGTTCGAAAACGTTCCGGAGCTATCCGCATTTTCGGAAACAAATGTCAAGACCTTCGTATGGGACCTAAAGATGAAACAGAAGCTTGCCCCCACAAGCATCTGCGAGCACCTCGCCGCCCTGAAAAGTTTCGGCAAGTACCTGGTCAAGAGCAAGATTACCGAGAACAACCCCGCCGAAAATGTACCGATGCCCAAGCGCCCCAAGCGCCTGGTAAATGTACTCGGACAGAAGGACCTCGCCGAAGAAAAATTTCCGGAACTCCCCGAAAATGCCTCCCTTCCGCAAGTGCGGGCCCGCATTTTACTCGAACTGATCTACGGTTCGGGACTGCGTATTTCGGAATGCCAGACGCTCACCTGGGACCGCATCAACGAGCACGAGCTGCTAGTACGGGTCCTCGGCAAAGGCAACAAGGAACGAATCGTTCCCCTCACCGAAAGTTTTGTCAGGCGTATCGCGAATTACAAACAAATGCAGCTTGATGCAGGGCATATCCCCACGGCTACGGGCTACGTATTCCTGAGCGAAGACGGGAAGCCCTTCGGGCTACGCACCCTGAGGAACGACATCCAGCATCTGCTCCGCGAAATCGGCTGGGAAGGCAAGGCCAGTCCACACGTACTGCGCCACAGCTTTGCGACACACCTGCTCGAAAACGGCGCCGAAATCATGAGCGTCAAAGAGATGCTCGGACATTCCAGCATATCGACCACCCAAGTCTACACACACGTAAACGCGGAACGCCTAAGAGCCGCGTTCAAGAAAACTCACCCTAGAGCATAAAAAGTGGCTAGTGATTAGTGGCTAGTGGTTAGGATCATCAACCTGTTTACTAACCACTGTTTACTAATCACTGTCTAACTAAAAGAAGCTTCCCTTGATGCCGACGGCAATGGTCCACTGCTCCCCAAAATCATTCCAGTCGGGAGCGTCCCACTTGCGCATGGGGCTTTCGTCGTATTCGTCTTCGGGATCAGCCGCATTGGCCTTGTCATGCAGAGGTAGCGAAACGGCGAGGAACACCGGAAAATCCGTATTAGAGAACTCGATACCATAGGCGAATGCCACGGACCAAGCCTGATGATCGGGGTCTGGACGCGGATCGTAGGTACCGACCTTTTCGGAGTTAATCCAGGCGACTCCGAGCGGAATCGAGAAGTTCACGCCGAAGCTCTGCACGATTCCCGGACGTCCACGGTAACCGTAAGCAATGGAACCGCCCACAGACGGTGGCGTATACGCACCAAGGTCGTTTTCGCCATAAGGCTTGAAGCGGTATTCAAAGCGCTTGTCATCGTGATCCAAGTCCTTCCAGTAGGAATCGTTAAATTCGTTTTCACCCGAAATCAGGTGCATGGCAAACGGATGCGTGTACGAAAGTCCGTAAAGCCAGATTCCCTGGTCGGTATCGCGGCTGTAGTCCCAGCCGAGGGTGAGCGAATAAAGTCCCGACCCCTTCTGAAATCTGCTTGGCAAAAGCTCTTCGGCGGCATCGGTTCCGCGCTTGATATCGTACTGCCCCGTCGGAACAGAAAGGCTTGCCGAAAGCGAAGCCGCACCACCGCTACCGATAGTCTTGCTGAAATCAAAGGACATATCGCCCATGCCACCCGTCGTGCGGTCCG
>JAEEGG010024605.1_pt1 | contig 11667 bp, 10 predicted proteins | sample 9134161 | NCBI WGS metagenome assembly JAEEGG01 (sample SAMN16246543, study PRJNA631951) | gut metagenome | biome: gut microbiome; feature: rumen; material: CR-attached | host: Bos | place: Iran: Karaj | collected 2018-10 | reverse complement strand
GACTTGGGCTATGTGTACGAGAACGTGGTGGCACAGATGCTCACGGCTACTGGGAACAAGCTGTTCTACCACACATGGCCCACAGAAAGCGGAAAACACAATTACGAAGTGGATTTCCTTCTCTCACACGGGAACAAGATATGGCCTTTGGAAGTGAAATCATCAGGGTATAAGACCCACGCTTCGTTAGATGCCTTCTGTTTGAAATTTTCCGAACGGGTGAGCAACCGCTATTTAGTCTATACTAAAGATTACCGCCGTGATGGGAACACCACACTACTGCCCGTGGTAATGACTATGTTTTTATAAATGTTATATTGACACGCCCCCACGCAAAAATCTCCACGAACTGGAAAAAATCAGTTTGCGGAGGAAAATGACACCCCGAAACTCTTCCACGAACAAATGCAGCGTCACCCTTGACGACCTTTTCGACTGAACGCGCCCCTAATTCGGACCAATTAGGACCAGGCCGCCAATCGGTTTAGATATTATTTTTGCGTTGTGAAATCACCGATGAGGGATTTCACGGCGTTCTTTTTTATTCTGCTTGGGTTTTGCTAGAACCTCTTTGACGACAAAGACCTGACATATTTTGTTAAGGTGCTGTTGGAAAATGGCATTGTCCTAATTTCCGAAGAAGCGTATCGTCAATCGCATGGTGGTAAAGACTTATGAAAAAAGAAAACACCTTCCAAATGGAGTGACTATGTTAGCAGAATGTTAAAGGGGGTGCCTCAAACTGATTATTTGCAGGAAAAGATAGACCGTAGCACATGCAACACACAACAACCGCCACATTTAAAAATGGTTGGTTAGATGGAACCGTAACTATCACGAAAAAAGGAACATTAGAATCCAAAGGAACAAAATATGTTGAAGGCAAGACTGAAACTGTGAATTTCAAAAACGGTATACCAGATGGTCTTTGGAAAATTGTCACAACAGAAGATAATAAGACGAGTACACTAATCAGTATGACTTTTACAAACGGCATGCTTACAGGACAGTTTCAATGGCAAGATCAAACGGGGCAGTTCGATTCCGAAGGTCGATATTCAGGGACATGGACAAAGCGCGATTACCAGACATATATTGAACACAAATTCATAAATGGGGTTAACGTAAGCGTTATCAAACGCAAAAACGGGAAAGTGATTGAAAAAACACCTGATGAAGACATCGCCATTGCGACAAAATTCGCAAACGGTGAAATTCTCGAATCAGAACTTGAAAATATGAAATACAGATTGAAGGAAAGAGATGGCCTAATCAGTACGAATATGCTGCCTACAAAACCTTTCTATTGGAACAATTTTGATTTAGCCAAAATAGGCGGCGATAAAACGCTGGAATTAGAAGAATATGATAAAATACTGGGGAAGCCTTATATCTATCTGGAGAAAATAAAATATGACATTCTTCCCGACAATATGTTTAATTGCATTCTTGTGGACTGCAATCTTGATAATAACGCCCATGCACCGGCCGCAACACATAACAAAGCGGCAAAGACAAGTATTGGAATGAGAGCCTGTCTGTGTTTGAGACCTTGCAGAACTTCCTCCGCATTGCTGTAACGCTTCTCGCGATCGTACTGCGTGCATTTGCGGGCGACACGACTGTAGTCATGAGGAAACAGCTGCCGCAAAATAACCCCAAAGGCATATAGGTCGGCGCGGTTGTCAAGCGGCAGCTCGCCAGACTTTTGCTCGGGTGCGGCGTACTTCTCGGAACCCGCCGGCTGTTTCAAGATACCATGGTAGTCGGTATCCGCCAAGCCAAAGTCAATGAGCTTCACATTGTGCCCATTGTTCGTGATAAGGATATTGTCGGGCTTGAGGTCGCGGTGTATAATTTGTTTGCTGTGATAATAATCCATCGCCGACAACAGTTCCTCGGCAATCTTCAGCCTTGTCTGTCGGGAAGGATTCTGCTTGAGGAATTCCTTGAGCGTCATACCATCCACATACTCCATCACAATAACCGGACCAGCTACAGGGTCTGTTTCATAACTGAAAGTTCTGACAATATTGGGATGATCCATCTGCACCCCCAATTCGAACTCCTTGACAAGCAGACGCTTATACACAGTCTCTTGTTGGTGCTCCGGTTTCAGTCCTTTCAGCACAAACCACTTGCCGTAACGTTGGGCTTTATACAATTGATTGAAACCATGCGACGGGAATTCGGTATATGTGGTGAACACATCCGAGATTTTCTCGATGGAGGAAGTGATTTCGCCAGATGAAGAGACAGCAGATTCCAAAAGCCACAAGTTGATTTTGCAAATTTACACAAATTTCCCGAATTATACACAAATGAGAAAATTTATTTCCACGGTTACCGCAAGAATTATTCCATTCTTCACTCCTTTACCCAAAACTTTCAAGTATCCTTTTCCGATTCGACATATTCAAAACACATTAAAACAACAACTTACACTAACCCATACCCATTCTGATGATTATCGTTTTTTTTGATACAACATATCGAAAAAATCACTATTTTTGCACCATCAAACAAATAGATAAATTTTTATCGAATGGCAGTACAAATGAACACCTCGCTGGTAGTAGCAAAATCGACGTTAAGCCGGTTGCAGCTCTACTATAGTTACATCAAAAAGATGCAGCAGCTGGGCGAGGAATATGTATCGTCATCCACCATTGCGAAAAGCCTCAACCTGAATCCGGTACTGGTGCGCAAAGACCTGGCGGGGGTCAGCAGTACGACAGGCAAGCCACACCTCGGTTTCAAAACCGACGGACTGATGAAAGACCTAAGCGAATTTTTGGGTTATAACAAAGTGAATGAGGCCATTTTAGTCGGTGTCGGGAATCTGGGAAGACTGATACTTACCAACAAGGAGTTTTCGAGCATGGGACTCAGGATCACCGTCGGATTCGACAAAGACCCCAACCTTCACGGCCTCCAGATTGGCGACAAATACATCTTGCCCATGGAAAAATTAGCCAACTACGTCGAACGCACCGGAGTCAGAATCGGCATCATCACCGTACCCGCCGACCAAGCTCAGGCAGTGTGCGACCAACTGGTGGAATCCGGCATCTTAGCCATTTGGAACTTCGCCTTCACCCTACTACATGTGCCTCAAGGCATACTCGTGAAAAACGAGAACCTCCCCTCCTCGTTGGTCGTATTGTCACATCAGCTGGCACAAAAAATGAACAAAGACAACAATAACAATATTCTCGATGAGTAAAAATGTTTATTTTCAACCATATAAAGAACATACAAAAACGCAAAAAAAAAGAAACATAAAAACCATAATAGATAATAATTTATCGAATTAACTAACTTATAATCAATTATATAACTAAAAAAAAGAAAAGAAATGAACAGATTCACATTACCAAGAGACCTTTATCACGGAGAGAACGCTCTCGAAGCATTGAAGACTTTTACAGGCAAACGCGCTGTCATCTGCGTGGGTGGCGGAAGCATGAAACGATTCGGTTTTCTTGACAAGGCCATTGCCTATCTGCAGGAAGCCGGCATGGAAGTCAAGGTGATTGACGGCATCGAGCCTGACCCGTCAGTGGAGACCGTGATGAACGGTGCCGCTGTGATGCAAGAGTTCCAACCCGACTGGATTGTGGCCATCGGTGGCGGTTCGCCTATTGATGCCGCCAAAGCCATGTGGATCAAATACGAATATCCCGAGACCACTTTCGAAGACATGTGCAAAGTGTTCGGACTGCCCAAACTGAGAACCAGAGCCAAATTCTGTGCCGTTTCATCGACCTCTGGCACAGCCACCGAAGTGACCGCTTTTTCCATCATCACCGACTATGCCAAGGGTATCAAATACCCCATCGCCGACTTTGAGATCACGCCCGACGTGGCCATTGTTGACCCAGCCCTGGCCCAAACCATGCCCAAGAAGTTGGTGGCCCACACGGGAATGGACGCCATGACACACGCCATCGAAGCTTACGTCTCAACCGCCCACTGCGACTACACCGATCCCTTGGCCATGCACGCCATCAAGATGATACAGAGAGACTTGGTAAACTCATACAACGGTGACACACAAGCCCGCAACGAAATGCACAACGCCCAATGTCTTGCCGGTATGGCATTCTCGAACGCACTGTTAGGCATTGTCCACTCCATGGCCCACAAAACGGGAGCTGCGTTTGCCGACTTTGGCGCACACATTATCCATGGTGCCGCCAACGCCATGTATCTGCCCAAGGTGATTGCCTTCAACGCTAAGAATCCCGAAGCCAAGCAACGCTACGGCGCCATTGCCGATGCCATGAACTTAGGAGGAAATAACGACGATGAAAAAGTGGCCCTGCTCATCGCTGCCCTGCGCAAGATGAATGACGAGCTTAATATCCCGCACTGCATCAAAAACTACGGTGCCGACTCCTACCCCTGCGAGCAAGGCTTTGTACCTGAGAACGTGTTCCTTGAGAGGCTGCCAGAAATCGCCAAGAATGCCATTGGCGACGCCTGCACAGGCTCCAACCCACGTATCCCGACACAAGCCGAGATGGAACAATTGCTGAAATGCTGCTATTACGACAACGAAGTTGATTTTTAAGTATTTAACAAGCGTCGGCGAGGGGCGTCCATGCAAAAGCGACTTGCCCTAAGACGCCAAGAACGCCATAACAAGAAAAGAAGAATCGTTCATCATAAAACATAAAAACAACATGAATATTAAAGTTTGCGTTGGCAGTTCGTGCCACCTCAAAGGATCCTACGATGTGATCCAAGCAATGAAAGAAATTCTGAAAAAATACGACGTGGAAGACGCCGTCGAATTGCAGGCCAGTTTCTGCCTTGGCCACTGCGCCGAAGGCGTGAACGTGCTGACGGAAGGCATTGCGCCCGACAAGGCCGGAAAATCCGCCTCAATCCTTACCGACGGAACCCTGATGCTCCACAACATCACCAAAGACAACGCCGAAGAGATATTCGTGAAGGAAATCTATCCGCTAATTGAACTATAAAAGTTAATTGAACTATAAAAACTAATTGAACTATAAAAGCTAAATGTCATGTCAAAATACTTAGAGTTTCGCAACGCGCGTTGCAAAGACTGTTACAAATGCCTGCGCGAATGCCCGGTAAAGGCCATCGATTTCAAAGGGCACCAGGCCGAGATTATCGAGGACCGTTGCATCCTGTGCGGCCACTGCACTTTAGCCTGTCCACAGAACGCAAAAGTGGTGCACAGTGAGTTAGCTGAAGTGAAACAGCTGCTTTCCGGCGAAGGAAAGGTAATCGCCAGCGTGGCACCTTCCTTCATTTCAAGCTTTGGCCTCACCGACTTTGGCGTAATGAAGTTGGCCCTGGCCAAATTAGGTTTCGCCGACGCAGAGGAGACCGCCGTGGGGGCGCAGGCCGTCACCAAGGAATATGCGCGGCTGCTCCGCACTGGCGAGTTCAAAAACTTCATCACCTCGGCCTGCCCTGCCGCATGCCGCATGATCCAGGAATACTACCCCATGGCGCTGAAATACCTCGCTCCCGTCGATTCGCCGATGGTGGCCCACGCCAAAATCCTGAAGAAGCAGCACCCGGAGGCCAGCATTGTTTTCATAGGACCCTGCATCGCCAAAAAACGCGAGGCTGAGGAATGTCATCTCATCGACCACGTGTTGACTTTCGAGGATGTGGTGACCCTTTTCGAGGAAAAAAACATCAAGCTCGACGAAATCACCAACCTCGACCTCGGCAAAAAAAACGGCACACCAAACCTGGCCAAGGAATACCCTATACCACAAGGCATCATCAACTCCTTCCCCACCCTGCCCGAAGGTTACGAATACGTTGCTGTCGATGGCCCTAAGAAATGCGTGGAGGCCCTAAAAAACATCGAGCACTTAGACCATGTGGTGATGGAAATCAACCTTTGCGTAGATGCCTGCGTCAACGGACCTTGCTCATTGGTCAAGGAGGGCGGCTCCGTCAAAGCCACCGCTGACATACGCAAATATGTAAGCCACGAGAAACAGATGCTGACCGGAGCCCAAGATGAAAGCCCGCTTACAGTGAATCTTGCGACGGCACACCAGCGTATCCGCAGTCACAGCATGGCCGCCACCGAACGAGACATTGAGGCCATCTTGCGGAAGACAGGCAAGACCAAGCCCGAAGACGAGCTGAACTGCGGTTCCTGCGGCTATGCCACATGCCGCGAGAAAGCCTGGGCTGTCTATAACGGCTATGCCGACATAGAGATCTGCCTGCCCTACATGCGCCAGCGCGCCGAATCGCTCTCATTCGAGATCATCCAAAACAGCCCCGAGGGCATCATTGTCCTTGACTCAGAACTCAATATTCAAGAGGTAAACAACAAGGGAAGAGAACTTCTCGGCATCGACGCCCACAACGCCAAAGGACGCCCCGCCATCGACTTCTTCAACCCCATCGATTTTTGCAATGCTCTCACGCAGAAGAAGCACATCAGCTGCAAGCAGACCCATATACCCACCACAGGAAAATACATTGACATGTCTATCAACTATTTGGCTGGACAAAATGTCATTTTCGGCATTCTGAAAGATGTTACCGAAACGGTGGATTATGAGAAACGCATCATGAAGGTGAAGATGGAGACCCTGACCACTACTGACGAAGTTATCAAGAAGCAAATGCGTGTGGCGCAAGAGATTGCATCACTTTTGGGTGAAACAACAGCCGAGACCAAAGTGGCACTGCTTAAACTCAAGAAAACACTCACTGAAGAAAATACGACGAAATGACAGAACTCTGCTTAGAATCGGGATGCACCTCGCTCAACCATGTGGGCGAGGAGCTTTGCGGCGACAACGTGGCCAGCACCATGAAAGACAACTTCACCACGCTCGTCTTGGCCGATGGCTTAGGCAGCGGTGTGAAGGCCAACATCCTCTCCATGCTCACCTCGAAAATCCTGTGCACGATGGCTGCCAACGACATCGACATTTACGAGTGTGTGGAAACCATCATCCAAACACTGCCAGTGTGCCAGGAACGCGGCGTGGCTTACTCCACTTTCTCCATCATCCATGTCAACACCGAGGGCAAAGGGGTTATGTTCGAGTTCGACAACCCCGAAGCCATCTACTACCACCAGGGGCATTGCCAAAACTTCGAGCGCACCGAACTTGACGTGTGCGGGAAAAAGGTGTATCGTACCGACCTGGCCCTTGAAGAAGACGACATCATCATCGTCATGTCCGACGGCACTATCCATGCCGGCATCGGCCAAATCCTCAACTTCGGCTGGGAACGCGACCAAATCATGGAGCACCTCGACACCAACATCAAGCCCAACATGTCAGCCCGCGCCGTAGCCTGCATGCTGGCCTCAGCCTGCAACGACCTCTATGTTGACAAGCCCGGCGATGACACCACCGTTGCGGCTGTCAAGATACGCAAACGACTGGATGTCAACATTATGGTAGGACCTCCTGTCGATAAGGAAAAGGATGACTTCTACATCCAGCACTTTTTGGAAGGCCCGTCGAAGAAAATCGTGTGTGGAGGCACCAGCTCCACTATTGTGGCGCGCTATCTGAAAACAGAGCTGAAGACCAGCTTCGACTTCCCTGACAAGGATGTGCCACCCATCGGATACATCAATGGCATTGACCTGACCACCGAAGGTGTGCTCACCTTGCGCCGCCTTCTGCAAATGTTGGAGAAATACATCTCCATTTCAGATCTCACACCCAAGACTTTCACCAAGCAAGACGGAGCTTCGCTACTTGCCGACTTCCTCTTTGAGCGAGCCACCCACATCACCTTCTTTGTCGGACAAAGCGTCAATGTGGCCCACCAAGGATTGCCCATCGACACAACGATGAAGATGAAGCTTGTGGAGAAGATTGCCGACAACCTGCGCAAGGTGGGGAAAGTCGTCGAACTAAACTATTTCTAACCTTTTTCTGAAACAAATAAACGAAAAAACAAGATGAATTCACAACGGATTTTTGATACCAACGTACAACTTGTCAAATACAACGTGCTGAAAGAGGTCATCCGACGCGCATACGAAGGCGGATTGGAGGATGCCTACATGGAGGTACCCAAGCTACTCAGCCCCGGTCCGAAAGCCGAGACGCGCTGCTGTATATACAAGGAACGCGCCATTCTGCAAGACCGTATCCAGATGGCGATGGGAGGCGACAAAAACAACCCCAACGTCATTGAGGTCATCGACAGTGCCTGCGACGAATGCCCTATCGACGGCATTTATGTGACACCTGCCTGCCGCGGCTGCATGGTGCACAGCTGCAAAGAAGTTTGCCCCAAGGACGCCATCACCATTGTTAACCATAAGGCCACCGTTGATAAGGACAAGTGCATAGAGTGCGGCAAATGCACCCAAGCCTGCCCCTACTCCGCCATCATCCTCCAGCACCGTCCCTGCATGGTGAGCTGCAAGGTGAAAGCCATCTCCATCGACGAAAACAAGAAGGCCAAAATCGACAACGAAAAATGTATCTCTTGCGGAGCATGTGTCTATAAGTGCCCCTTCGGAGCCATCTCCGACAAATCGTTGATATTGGACATCATCGACATCCTGAAAAAATCGGAGAACAACACCAAATACAAGGTGTACGCCGTCATCGCACCCGCCATCGTTAGCCAATGCCGGTTCGGGCGCGTCACACAAGTGGTGACAGCCATCAAGAAGCTGGGCTTCCATCACGTGGTGGAAGCAGCCCTCGGTGCCGACATCACCCTTTACCACGAGGCTCAGGAATGGAACGAGAAAAAACTGATGACCACCTCTTGCTGTCCTTCTTTTGTGGCTTTCGTAGAGAAAAACTTCCCCGAGCTGAAGCAATACATCTCAACTTCCGTCTCCCCCATGGTGGAAACAGCAAAGCTCATCAAACGAGCGGACCCGACAGCCAAGGTTGTCTTCATCGGCCCCTGCACATCGAAGAAGTTGGAATACCGGTTAGAAAAGACAGGCGGCGCCATCGACAGCGTCATGTCTTTCGAGGAGCTGCAAGCCTTCGTCGATGCCCGCGGTATCGACACCACACAGATGGAGGATTCGGAGCTGAACAACGCTTCTTACTACGGCCGTATTTTCGCCAAATCGGGAGGCATCGCCCAAGGCATAGCCGATGTAGCCAAAGAGATGGGTGTGGAAGGCGTTAAGCCCATCGCCATGAACGGCATCGCCGAATGCAAAGCCGCACTGACAAGACTGAAATTCAACAAGGCTACCGAGAACTTTTTCGAAGGCATGGCCTGCGACGGCGGCTGCCTGAACGGCCCGGTGTGCATCACCCACAGCCCGCGCAACGTCGTCGATGTTGACAAATACGGCAACGAGGCACAGGAAAAGACCATCTTCAACTCCGTGAAACTCTACAAAATGCAGATATAAGCCACAAGCTTGCACACTTTTATATAAGCTATTAAGTTCAAATATTTCTATGTTGTTCATTCTATAATTCATATTTTTTATTTATTTAGAAAATAAAATTTACAAAAGTAACGTTTTATATCTAAATAAATAGGGTCTTGCAAAAAGTCGCCATCAAATTGAATTATGGAAATGAACAACGATAAATACCAAAACCGATACCGCATTCCATCAACCCGATTGCAAAATTGGGATTACGGGTGGAAAGCAATTTATTTCGTAACCATCTGCACCAAAAACAGACGTCATTTTTTCGGTGAGATTACGAATGGAAAAATGCATTTGTCGCCCGTCGGTGCAATTGCCGACGTTTTATGGCACGAATTAACAAACCATTTCGATAATATTGAATTGGACGCATTTGTCGTTATGCCCAACCATATACATGGTATTATCGCAATCAATAATGTGGGCAACGGTAACGGCGGCAACGGCGGCGACGGCAACGGCGACAACGGCGACAACAACGGCGACGACAACGGTAACGGCGGCGACGGCGGCGACAACGGCGGCGACAACGGCGGCGACAACGGCGGCAACGACGACGGCAACGACGGCGGCGGCAACGGCGGCGACAACGGCGACAACGGCGGCGGCAACGGCGACAACGGCGGCGACAACGGCGACAACGGCGGCGGCAACGGCGGCGACAACGGCAACGACGGCGGCGACAACGGCGGCGACAACGGCGGCGACGACGGCGACAACGGCAACGACGGCGGCGACAACGGCAACGACGGCGGCGACAACGGCAACAACGGTAGAGACAACGCATGCGTTGTCTCTACGTTATCCGATTCCCCGTCATCGTTATCCGATTTCCCATCGTCATCCGATTTCCCATCGTCATCCGATTCCCCATCGTTATCCGATTCCCCGTCATCGTTATCCGATTCCCCATCATCATGCACACAACAAACGACACAACCGTGCAAAACCATCGGACAACAACGATTTCAACACCAGGGTTCGAAAACATTATCATCCATTGTCGGATCATATAAATCCGCGGTTTCGAGGCACGCACACCGATTGGGATACGATTTTTCATGGCAATCCCGTTTCTACGACATTATTGTTCGTGATTATTCTGCCTTGATAAAAATACAATCCTATATATGGAATAACCCGATAAATTGGAAGGAAGATAATTTTCTTAAACAATGACCGAATCAACCATCATTCAATGATGTCGGTAACGCTTAAGCAGATTTTCGGAGAGCCTATTCAAAAATTTTTTACCTTTGCACTTTAATTTCAACATCAGTAAAATATGGAAAACAAAACAATAAAGGCTGTCTTTGTGAACGGGGGACCGCGGAAGAAATGGAACACATATAAAATGCTGGAAAGCGCTATGAAGGGTGCTCAGGAGGCCGGCGCCGAGGTGGAAATCATCAACCTCTATGACATAGATTTCAAGGGATGCAAGAGCTGCTTCGCCTGCCAGTTGAAAAACGCCAAGACAGACGGTGTGTGCGCCATTCGAGACGATTTGCGTCCTGTGCTTGAAAAGGCATGCGAGGCAGATGTGATTGTTATCGGTTCGCCTGTCTATTTCAGTTATCCCACGGGCGAAACGCGTTCATTCCTCGAAAGGTTGATTTTCCCGAACTTCACCTACGACTATGACGAACAGGGAAACCGTCGTCGTCCCATCCGTGAGAAGCAGACCGCTATGATTTTCACAATGAACATACCCGAGGAAGCCATGGGAGATTGGAAATATCCTGTGCTACTGGGTACTTGTGAAAAGCAGTTAAAGGAGAATTTCGGCCATAGCGAAACGCTCTACGCCTGCAACACCTACCAGTTCACCGACTACTCCCGTTACGCCATGACCATGTTCAAAGAGGAGGACAAGCGCCAGTACCGCGACGCACACTGGCAGACCGACCTGCAGAACGCCTACGAGCTCGGGAAACGGTTGGTGGAAAAGGCAAAAGGAGAATAAATAAAATTCTTATCTTCACAGATTGCACGGGTTTTCATGGATATCAACAAAAAATGGAAATGAAAAATTTTCTCCTGTTGATTCAAAAAAAAGAAAAAATCCGTACTTTTGCCACTGTTTTTGAGCCTTGGTAAAGGCGAGGGGTAGCCCTATAATATTCCACTGATTATCAACAAATTATAGGACTGCCTTATGAAAAAGACGAAACTCCGTTCCTACATCTACAACACCGTGATTATCCTACTTCTGATAGCGGGAATCGTTTATGTTGTGCTTCAATTCACCCATTTCGGTCACGTGG
>JAEEGG010024603.1_pt1 | contig 11668 bp, 9 predicted proteins | sample 9134161 | NCBI WGS metagenome assembly JAEEGG01 (sample SAMN16246543, study PRJNA631951) | gut metagenome | biome: gut microbiome; feature: rumen; material: CR-attached | host: Bos | place: Iran: Karaj | collected 2018-10 | reverse complement strand
AGACGCATGGAAAACCGCCCGCCGCGTAGTTATTACTGCCTGCGGCACGGCTTATCACGCCGGAGTTGTTGCAAAATATGCATTTGAAAAGTTTGCGCGCATCAGCGTAGAAGTAGATGTTGCGTCAGAATTCCGCTACAGAAACCCGATTTTGAACAGGGACGATATTTTTATCGTAATCAGCCAGTCGGGCGAAACTGCTGACACACTTGCCGCCCTCCGTCTTGCAAAGGCTGCAGGCGCACGCGTAATTGCAATTACAAACTGTGTAGGTTCAACAGTAAGCCGTGAAGCTGACAATGTAATTTACACCTGGGCCGGCCCGGAAATCGCCGTTGCTTCAACAAAAGCATACACAACACAGCTGATGTGTCTGTACATGCTCGCACTCAAAACCGGTAAACTCCGCAGCACACTTGCGGACAAAGACTACAAAAACGCACTTATGGAACTTTCACAGATTCCGGAAAAAGCAGAAGAAATTATTCAGAACAAAACAGAAATCCAGAAGTTTGCTTCCAAGCAGTTCAATAAAGAAAAAATCTTTTATATCGGCCGTCAGTTTGACAGCGCAAGCTCGCTTGAGAGCGCCCTCAAACTCAAGGAAGTAAGCTACATGCACTGCGAAGCATTCAGCGCCGGTGAATTAAAGCACGGCCCGATTGCCCTCGTTGACCCGAACACTCTTGTTGTTGCAATCGCAACCCAGCCTGATTTGTATCAGAAACTTGCTTCAAACATTGTAGAAGTTAAGAGCCGCGGCGCCGCAACAATGGCAATCACCCAGGACAAAAGCAATGCCTTTGCCGCATGCTGTGATACAGTAATCAATATTCCGGAAACAGATCCTGCAATCGCAAGTATTCTTTCAATAATTCCGGCACAGCTTTTTGCATATTATTGTGCAATTCTCAAGGGACTTGATCCGGATAAACCGCGCAACCTTGCAAAATCAGTAACTGTTGAATAAAGAACGGGGACATTATGAAACTTATTTGTATCGGCGACAGCATTATGCAGTTCAACTCACGGCTGACTTATCCTCAGACAGGCTGGGTTCAGCTTCTGGACAGATTTTTTAAGCGTTCTGTTAAAATTGTAAACTTTGCACGCAACGGCCGGAGCACAAAAAGTTTTATCGATGAAGGCCGTTTTAAGAACGCGCTTGCAGTCTGCCAGAAGGGTGACTTTGCGCTGATTCAGTTTGCACACAATGACGAAAAATCTGCTGACCCGGCACGTTATACAAGTCCGGAAAAGGGCGGAGAATTCCGGAAAAACCTTTCATTTTTTATTGATGAATTTATCAAGGCCGGAACTCTGCCTCTTCTTTTAACTCCGGTTGCCCGCCGTATGTTCAATGATGACGGAACTGCAAAAAACTCCCACGGAGACTACCCGCAGGCAATCATCGAAGTTGCCGCAGAAAAAAATGTTCCTCTCGTGGACATGACAAAGCTTACAATGGACTTTCTTGAACAGACCGGCCCCGAAAAAAGCAGACAATTCTATATGAACTTTGAAAGCGGTCTCTACGAAAACTTTGCTGACGGCAAATCAGACAACAGCCACCTGAGACCGGAGGGCGCATTCAAAATGTGCACCCTGTTTGAAAAGGGAATGCTTTCCATCAAAGACAAGTGGCCTGCTTACAGCGCACTTTTTGACAGCCTTGTAGCAGTTTCAGGCGACGACACCGACGGAATCGATATCGACGATGAAAAGTCCATGTGGTAATCAAAACGCCTTAAAAAACTCACTTTGATTGACCTTAAACTCTATTTTTTGCTATAATTCAACACGTATCAGGTCATAAGCCTCTGCAACCAGGGCCATTAGCTAAGCTGGTTGTAGCGCCGGCCTTATAAGCCGGGTCTTACCCAAGTTCAAGTCTTGGATGGCCCAATAACTACTCGGCATGCCGGGTAGTTATTTTTTTGCCCGATTTTGATTCAAGAATGAAAAGAATAATTTTTACCTTACTGACACTTCTAGTTTTTCTTTCCGGTTTGTCGGGCCAGACTGCTTCCGAAACAAACAATTCTGATCCTGCCATCTCACTTTCTGCTTCAAAGGACTCTGAACCCGATGAATGGAGTCAGCAGAAACATCCGTGGATTGGTATCGGCGGCGCAATCGGATTCAATATTCTTCTTGCTTCGTGGAACAGATGGGCAATCGGCTCCGCCTGGGCAAAAACCGGCCCAGAAGAATGGCTGCACTTTTATGAAAGAAGATTAACCTGGGACAGAGACTGGTACTGGACAAACTATGTTCTCCATCCGTATCAGGGATCAATGTATTATATGTCGGCCCGCGGAGCAAACTTAAACCGCCTCGAGTCATTCGGTGTGAATGTGCTTGGTTCTTCAATCTGGGAATTTTTCTGCGAAAAAAATGCGCCTTCAATCAACGACATGGTTTATACAACGCTCGGCTCTTTCTGCATGGGCGAAATGCTTTTTCGTCTTTCTCAGGAAGTTTCTTCGTATGAGCCGTTCTTCAGTTACTTTATAAACCCTCAGCGCGTGTGGACTCAGAAAGTCTGTAAAATTCAGCAGAAGTCTACTTCGGGCCGCTTAACTGAATTCAATGCGGGCTTTAACCTCGGAAACGTGCGCGCCTTTGCCCACATCAACAACGTGGACACTTCAAGATATCCGGCAGAGGAAATCTATCCGTATTTTTTGATGGGAAACACTCACATCGTTTACCGCGATCCGTTTACAATCGACACAAATACTCCTTACGACCAGTTTGATTTATATATTCAGGCGGGTGCCGGTAAGGGATCCGGCTACAACGGTTCGTGCGCGATGGAAGCAATCGACCGCCAGTTATTCTACGAAATCCGTATCTTCAGCGATGGTGTTCTCCGTTCAAGACAGTTCCAGATGGGAGAAGACAAAGATTGTACTGCCGGTTTTGGAATGATTTACGACTTTGACTGGCATTCATATTATATGATTTCTACCCTGGCTCCGTCTGTTTTCTTTAAGAGACGCGCAAATTACGAGCAGGACAAAATTGAATGGCAGGTTCATCTGGGCGCAATTGTGCTTGGAACTACTGATTATTACTACCTGCACAGAAAGCTGATTCCGCAGGCTGCCGAAACGACACGCCTTTACAATCATAACATAGGTGCTGAAAATATAATCAAATTCAAGTATGATTCAAAAAAGGCCGGTGTATTTACAATCGATTTCCGCGGCTACGCAATGTATTCATTCTTTAACCAGCTGCAGAAATCTACACAGACAGGTTGGGATTTTATCGGGCTGTTGACAACTTCCTGGGATTATCCTATTACAAAGAAGATCAGCGTTGGTGTAACTGACGAGGTTCTTGGAAAGGTTGAATTAATCAACGACATGAACGATGTCCGCTACATACTGAATACAATTAAGTTTTTTGGACGTTATCACTTTAAGTAGATTTTTTTTGAGGGGAGGTAAGTTTTTTTGAAATTTAGAAGTACACGCAATCCCGACTTACATGTTGATTTTGAAAAGGCCGTTTTAGACTGTATGCCTGAAGACGGAGGTTTATATGTTCCATCGGAGGCCGCAGACCTGCGCCGCTGGATTTTGTATACGGACGATGATACAAGTTTTTCAAACATTGCCGGAACTTTGACCTCTGCCTGCATCAATGACGAATTTTCTCCAATCATCTGTGAAGCCATCGCCTCAAAGGCTTTTACTTTTGAACCCGAAATTGAACAGATTGACGAGAGGCTTTTTACACTCAAATTATTCAACACGCCGACAGGCAGTCACAAAGATTATGGAATTTCATACCTTGTTAACTGTATTGAAACCATCCACGGCCTCAAAGGCGGCTCGTCTGTTTTTTTAGACGCGACCTACGGAGAACTCGGCGCAAGTCTTGCCCGCGCGCTCAGAGGCAAAAAATACCTTAAGGCTGTCCTTGTTTATCCAAAGGGAATGGTCCGCGGTTTGAGCGAAGAAGACTACATCTGGAACGGCGGAAATATCCTTCCTGTTGAATTTGAAGGAACTGAAGCCGACTGCTGCGCCGTTGTCCGCGAGTTATTTAAAAACCGCAGCCTGATTGATGAATTCCATTTGACTGTGGCTAACACGGCAAACATCGGACGCCTCATGCCCCAGCTGTTCTTTTATCCTTTTGCGTTCAGCCGGTTGAAGGGTAAGGTTTATTCTGACATTTATTACGCAATGCAGTGCGGAAACTACAGCAACCTCGTTGCAGGCCTTTACAGCTGGAGACTGAGCCTTCCTGTAAACGGCTTTATCTGCCCGTCAACTCCGGAACTCACACTGGACCCGTACGGACTGTGTGTAGTTCCTGATGACCTGGTTCCGTTTACAAGACGCGGAAACGCCGACCCTGCAAGCCCGTCCAATCTTGAACGCCTGGAAGACATTTTTAACCGCAACTCACTGATGCTCAAAAACTTTGTTTATCCGGCTCATGTGAGCCAGAAGAAGACTGATAATGCGTGCCGCGAACTTTTTGTAAATTACGGTATCCTTGCTGACCGTGCTACAAGTTCTGTTTATGCGGCAATCCGGGAACGCCGGGAACTGATAGACGAAGATGAAGCCACCACAGTGCTTGTTATGCGCGACGAGCCGTCATTTGATAGTGAATATATCCGGCACACCACAGGAGAGCTCCCGGAGACGCCTGTGAGCGTTAGAGAGGCTTTTATTCCCAACCAGCTGAATAAACCGGCAGTTTCAAGCGGGGAAGAGATTATTTCTTTGATGAAGACTTATCTGAAGTAGTCTTTTTTGCCTTTTTTGAAGCAGGTTTTGACTGTGCCTTTTCAGCCGGTTTTGCAGTTTTTGCGGCCGGCTTTACTTTTGGCTTGAACGGGGCAATAAAGTTTTCGCACCTGTATTCAGCGGACTGCTGTGCTTTTTTAAGCGACCTGAATACAGATTCAACTTTCTTAACATCCGTCTTCTTTGCCTTTGCAATGTAGAACTGCTCGGCAAATTCAAGGGCACGGCTCATCATTTCTTCATTGAACCATTTGATTCCGTTGAATTCATTTGCTCCGGTCAAAACTGCACTGTCGCCTGATTCAACGAGGAGTTTTGCAATATCGTAAGCCTTGAGCGCTGTTGAAGCGATAATAAAGGCATTGTCAAAATAACTGTACAATGAGCCGTTATCAAGATCTGTGTTTTTCAGGCCCTGCTCAAGAATGCGCATCAAAGCCCACTTGCGCGCGCTGCCTGTCTTTGCAACCGGAAGAAGAAGTCTGTAGAGACTGATAAGTTCAGTTGTGCCGGAAACTTTTGGTGCCTTAACTGCCTTGTAAGCCTTTTTTCTGGAAGCGGTCTTTTTAACAGTTTTCTTTGAATCCTGCTTTGTTTCTTTTCCGGCGGAATTTTCAAATTCGTCTTTTGCAAAGCGGTTTGCCTGTTCGTAGAAGTTTTCTAGCAGAGTCTGGAGAGAAGCCTTATCTTCTTTTGAGAGCGGCTTTGTTTTTTTAGTTCCGTTTTTGAGAGGTTTCTGGTTTGTAATGTGAATCTGTACGTAGGCCTGTAAAAACTGGCGTAAACTTGCGTACAAATCGTTGTAGTGGTAATCCTGCCATGCAACTTCAAGATTTTCACAGCCTCGTCCGTTTAAAAAGTCACACAGCTCGCCGAGGTGCCCGTCCAGGTCTTTTTTCTGACTGATATCGAGGAAGATTTGTGTTTCAAAGCCGTTGAGTGCAATAAACATTCCGTGTTCGCAGATATCTGTTGAACGGCGGATAAACCACTGATTTGAGCGTTGTTCCCGGAAAATCATGTAAAAGTCTTTTTCGCCCCAGAGACCGAGTCCTTCGGAAATCGAGCGGCTTACGAGTTTTTTATCGTTTTCGCCCGAGCCTGTTTTAACGGCGTATTCGCATGACTGCTTTATCCAGCCGCTGGCACGCTCGTACCTGTTGTTGTAGAAAACAACAGAGTATTCACTGCCGCATCTGTTTGAATAAGCAAAGACGTTTTCGTTTACATTGCCGTTATCCCACACATCGTAGAACAAAAAATCTTCTACACCTGCAAAGAGATATCGCTTTTTGAGGAGAGGGAAGATTTCGCGGTTGTGGCGTTCAATAAGGTACTGGTCTGGCTGTTCATCGCGGTAGGCGCGTGTGTATTCCATGCCGTACTTTTCTTCAAAACCTTCAATCTGGCCGTGGCCAAACATCGGAAGACCAGGCATTGTTGCCATCAAGGTGCAGACACCAAAATACTTGTCGCCCTTACCAAACTGCGCAACTGCAGTTTCTTCGTCAGGGTTGTTCATAAAGTTTACATAACGCTTGAGAATCTGAGGATCAAAGGTAATTGTATTTTTTACAGTCTGTCTGTATTTGTAGTTTTCTTCTTTTTTGAGCATGTTCATAAAGGCAGAGTTGTAAACGCGGTGCATGCCCAGAGTTCTGGTAAAGTAGCCTTCCATCATCCAGAATGCTTCTGCAAGGAGAAGTGTGTCCGGTACTTCTTTTGCAACGCGGTCAACAACTTCCCGCCAGAACTCGTTTGGAATCCGCTCTTCAAACTGCTGTGCTGTCATGGCAAATTCGCTGCGTGTCGCGATGTCTCCGCCCTTGCCTGGTTCAGGATACCACAGTCTCTTGATGTGCTTTTTTGCAAGAACCATTGCGGCGTCAAAACGGATAATCGGAAAGTTGCGTGCAACGTGCAGAATCTTCTGCATTACCTCTTCGCGGGCTAGAGGATTTAAAAAGTCAATCTGGGCTGTGTCGTTCCATGGCATGCCGGTTCCGTCGTTGCCGTGGTAAATATATCTTGTGTCGCCTGTTGCTGTGTCTATGCGCTTAAAGCAGACTGCACAGTCATTTTTTGAATAATAATGGTCTTCAAGGTAAACTGCGACACGGCTATCGTGGCTCAGATTTGGTCCGTTGAAAGTGTACTGCGGAAAAGGATTGTCACGGCGCTGAATGAACAGGTCCGGCTTTTCTACAACCCATTTTGCGTCCATGCCGGTGTGGTTCGGAACCATGTCACTTGCAAGACGGATTCCCCGCTGCCATAGCCTTGTACGCAGGTTTGCAAGGGCATCCCAGCCGCCAAGATTTGACGCGATTTCGTAGTCATCGAGCGAATATGCACTTGCCGCCGCTTCAGGGTTTCCGCAGATTTGTTTAATCGTGCGGCTTGCAGGACTGCGCTCCCACAGGCCAATCAGCCAGAGACCCGTAAAGCCTTCGTCACGGAGCAGATCCAATTCTTCGTCCGGAATCTGGTCGAGCCGTGAAATCTGGCGGTTATATTTTTTAGAAAGCTGAAAGAGCCATACAAGAACGGTTTTTGCCATCAATACAACACGCGGCATCCATTCCTTGTCGTCACTGAATCTTTCGTATTCCCGCATGAGGTAGTCGTAGTTTGGAGGCGACATGTCCGGGCTTGAACCGTCGGTCGGGTGCCACTCAGGCTTCCATTCTTCCGACAGAAGGTCTGTGCCGGCAAAAAGACGGCGGAGCCAGTAATCTTCCCCTTCAGCTTCGCCCGGTGCAAGCAGGTCTGCCCAGTGAACACGGACATAATTCAACTGTTCCTGAAGGTTGTCCGGCGCAAAGTTAACCGGCTCTTTAAGGAAGGTAATCAAATCGTGACCATAGGCTCCCCAGTAAGGAAGTTTTTTAAAGTAGGCAATTATCTGAACCCAGCTGTCTTTCCAGATTGAATTTACCGAAAGTTTTGCATCATCAAAGAGAATCTGGAACGGCCTGAATGCAGGGTTTTCGTTTGCAAGGTGCAGAAGAATAATTTCTTCAAGAACCTGTTCGCGGTTTGTGCGTACACGGCCGGTCTTCCGTTCGGTCATTTCTGTATTCAAAAAGTCTGTAATCGTTGTACTGCCGTCATAAACTGAAACCGGCGGAAATTCTTCGCAGAAACTTACAAGCATTGAATCAATTTTGTCTTTGCCAAAACTTGCTTCTAAATCCGAAAGAAGTTCCTTAAAAGCTTCCGGATATTTCTGGCGGCGGTAAGTGTAACATGCAAGATGGAATATTTCGTCCAGAAGCCCCATTGCGTTGAGGGTACCTGCGCTGATTTGAGTGCGGTTCAAAGAATCAAGATAACGGTTCAGGCGCATCTGGAATTCGCGGACTGCACCGATGTTTGCAAGAATTACGTTTCCGGTAGAAGAAAAGAGAGATTTTGAAAATTTACAGGCGTCTCTGACAGCTTTAGAAATATGGAATTCATTATACGAATATGTCAAAATCGCCTCCAAAATCAATTCTACTATTCAATAATTATAACATGAATCTAAAGCTTTGTCGTAAAATTTTCGTTCCAGTGCCAGATAACTTTTGCCAGAGCGTTGCTGAAAGGCTGCGGCCGTGTAAAGTCCGGAAGCCAGTCAGTGTCTGTCGACAAGTCCTGGTAGAATAAGTATTCAAAATCGTAGACTTCAATTAAATCGCGCAGATCGGCATCTTCTGTCGTGTTTACAAGACGGTTTTCGATAACGGAAAGTGCCTTCCTGCGGCGTGCAAGCTCAGCCTCAGTGCCCTTGAACGGAACAGGAGTGTACTGACTCATAAGAGAAATTATTGCCTTTCCGTCGGCGTTCTGCTTGAGCCAGTCCAGAACATCTGCGGTTTCCATAAAGCGTCCCGGTAAAAAGAGGTGGCGGATAATTACACCCTGAAGAATCTTGTCCTTTTTAACTCCGTCTTTTTCCACCTGCACGATGTTGAGGGGGGTGTGTTCAATCATCCATGTAAGGGCCTTTTTTGAAGCTTCTGGATAATTTTTTGCTCCAAAAAGACTTTCGCTTAACGGGGAACTCAGGGTTTTAAAATCCGGAAGCCAGATTGTTACGAGACCGTCCAGTAATTCAAGCATGTCGGGACTGTCGTATCCGCTTGAATTCCAGCAGACCGGAAGTGTCAGGCCCCGTTTTCGCGCTTCAGTTAAAAATTCGGCAAGAAGGGGAATATGATGGCTTGGAGTTACGAGATTTATGTTTTCTGCTCCTGCATCCTGGAGGCGCAGACAGATTTCTGCAAATTCTTCTTTTGAAAGGTCGCGGCCCATGTTCTGCTGGCTTATCTGATAGTTCTGGCAGAATGCGCAGCGGAGGTTACAGCCCGTTAAAAAGATTGTTCCGCTGCCCCCAAAAACAGTTACAAGGGGTTCTTCTCCAAAGTGAAGGCATGCAACGGCCGCACGCAGTTTTTCGGTCTGTGTGCAAAAGCCTGTTGTTTGAGTACGGTCTGCCTTACAGTTTCTCGGGCACTGGGTGCACGAAGTGTATAAATTATCAGATGCCATCGTGTGAAAGAATAATGCTCATCATTGACTGCAAAAAGTCCAGATCCAGGTCTTCTGCTTCCAGGTTTACAAAGTCCCGGAGGGTTTCCCAGTCTTCTGAATTCAATACGTCATATTCTCCGTCATCGTCCCCGTCTAAAAATGACTGGAAGGCAGTAATGCGGTTAAGGTTTTCTTCTGAAGGTTCTTCTGAAAGATTATCTGATTCCATTACATAGGTGTTGAACCAGTAGTCACTGATTGAACGCGCCAGATTGATTGAACTGCGGTTTGATGTTTCGAAAAGTTTACAGATCTGCATGCATACGCGCTGTCCGTCGTAGGCACCGCCGTTGTCAGAGCGTTCATGTTTTTTAATTCTCTGAATATCAGCCAGTAATTTTTGAATTGTATTCATGTGCATATTATAAGAAAACAAAGCTAAAAGTACAATTAAAAGCACATTCTTTTTGGTGTTAGAATATGCAAAAAATCTCGAATTTATCAACAATTAGACTGTTTTTTTCTTGACTTTGAACTTAAGGAAAGTTAAACTAAGACTATGGACTTAAGAACTGTATTAACACCTGAAACTGTAGAGTTGCATCTGCAGGGTAAAACAAAAGAAGATATCATTGATGAGATGCTCGAAATACTTATCAAGGCAGGAAAGGTGACTGACAAGGCTTCTGCCCGTGAGTGTGTTTTGGACCGCGAACGCAAAATGTCTACCGGTATGAAGCACGGAATCGCTATTCCTCATGGAAAGACAGATACTGTTTCTGATCTCGTAGCCTGCATTGGTATTTCAGACAATCCGGTTGATTTTGATTCATTGGATCAGGAACCGTGCCGTATCTTCATTATGACACTCTCACCAGTTAACAAAACTGGTCCACATCTTCAGTTCCTTGCTGAAGTTAGCCTTCTTTTCAAGAGCGCAGAAAAACGTCAGCAAATCTTAAACACACAGGATAAGGCTGAAGTAATTAAAATTCTTACTGAATAGTTTTTGAATTCAGTTTGAACAGGGGAAAGCCTCTTGGCCTATTCTGGCCGGGGGCTTTTTTTGTTGGAGGAAAATATGAAATTTGAAAAACTCTTTGAGTCTAAAGAAAATAAATTATATAAAATCGACGGAACTCAGGTTCCTGTAACAAAAGAAATGGCTTATCCGGTTAAATGGAGCGACGTAGAAGGTGCCGAAGAAGAATACGACGAAGCTGTTCTTGCAAAACTCCGTGACGACCTTAAAAAGCTCGAAGAAGAAGGCCGCTACGTGTTTATCGAGCCTGTATACGACAAAGAAGCCATTCCAGGACAGTTTATTTCGGCAATGAAGCATACAAGCCGCCGTATCAAAGACTGTGCTTCTGTAATCGGTTTTGCTATTCCTGAGCAGGTTGCAGGTGACGTAGATGTTGTAAAAACCTTTATCGAAAAGATTGGCGAAAAACATCCGCACTATGTTTTCTTTGCAAAAAAAGCCCGCACCGATGATATAATTTTGTACTAAATGTTAGCGTATGCAAAATGTGCATAGATATTACAAATAATTCTATTGGAGATAATTGATTTTTTAATGGAATTGTGTCATTATCCTAGCATTATGAGTTCGTATACCAGAAATTTATTACAGGGAACTTTTGCCGCTGGCTTTTTATTTTTAGCCGCAGCTCTTTCTGTTTATTTTGTTCTCCCTGCACAGAACGATTCACCGGCCGATTTTGATACTTACACTGCCGGTTTGGGCGAAGACTATTCTGATGAACTTGCCCGTGAGACAGGTTTTAAAGTTGATTATGCAGGATTTTTGAACGAAAATGACCGCGGACTTGAACTTTATCGTCAGCCGCAGTCACGTCCTTCAATTGAATGGTTTTACACACAGGTTACAGGAAACCGCCAGGTAGCCCTTGCCATTCTCGAAAATGCAGACAGAAACAATATTCCATTGTCGCTCGCATTCGCTCTTGCTTATGTAGAAAGCCACTTCAGGCCGGACGCAGTAAACCGTAATTCAAATGCAACAATCGACCGCGGTTTATTCCAGTTGAACAGTGCAAGTTTTCCACGCTTAACAGAGGCTGAGTTCTTTGACCCGGCTACAAGCGCAAAATATGGAATGATTCATCTGCGCTGGTGCATGGACCTTGCAGGAAAGGGCAACGAAGTAACGGCACTCGCAATGTACAACGCAGGAACTACCCGTGTTAAGGCAAATAAGACTCCGCAGCACACTTTGAACTACGTTGCAAAAATCACTGCTTACCGTGCACGCCTTGACTCAAAGTTTACAACAGACATCGTAGCATTCTACAATGTTCCGTCCCGCACAAGCGGCCTTGCAAAGAAATAAATCATCAAACATCAATAAA
>JAEEGG010024599.1_pt1 | contig 11669 bp, 7 predicted proteins | sample 9134161 | NCBI WGS metagenome assembly JAEEGG01 (sample SAMN16246543, study PRJNA631951) | gut metagenome | biome: gut microbiome; feature: rumen; material: CR-attached | host: Bos | place: Iran: Karaj | collected 2018-10 | reverse complement strand
TGTGCGTGGCACGCCTCTCTCCCAGCATGGGGGTCAGGATGCCGGGGCCGCCGCCGTTATGCCACCAGGGAGTATAATTCGCGAATACTCCCAGCTTGGCAAAGCGCGTGAGGTCTTCGTCGGCCTGCACCTCCAGGTGGGCGCAGGTGACCTTGACATGGTACTTGTCTCCCAGTTCCTTCCGGGCCAGCTCCACGCCGTCCAGGATCACGCGGGACGCTGCAGCGCCGACGGTGTGGACGTGAAGGTCAAGGCCGGCCTCATTGAGGGCCTTGAGGATTTCGGCCACCTGAGCGGGCTTGAAGGCGGTCGTGCCCGTGGCGCCGGTGTCCACATAAGGTTCTACCTGGGCCGCGGTTTCAATCTTGAGGGTACCGTCCATGAAGATCTTCAAGGTGTGCACCTTCAGGTGCTCCGAGTTGAACTTACGGTTGAAGCGCTTCACTTCCTCGATGGCTTCGTGCATCTTGCTGGGACGGGTGAGCACGTAGCAGCCGTCGATGTAGGTGGCAAGCTTGCCTTCCTCGTCCATCTTGCACAGAACGTCATACATCCGCTCGTGGACGGGATTGTGCTCCGGGAAGCCGGCGTCGAAGATCGCGCTGACGCCCACCTTTTTGGAATACTCGACCCAGCGCTCGAGAGACGCCCGGATCTGCTCTTCCGTCAAATCGTTGACGCCGTCGAAGAGGATAGGCCAGCTGGCGGTTTCGAACGAATTGCCGGTCACGTGGCCGTCCTTGCGGACGTAGTAGGCCAGCCCCGGAACGGGGTCCGGCGTGTCATCGTGGATTCCCATCCTTTCCAGGACCTTGGAGTTCACCCAGTTGCTATGGCATTCGCCTTCCAGGAGGATAAGTTCGCAGTCGGGGCAGATGGCGTCCAGGTCTTCCTTGGTGATCTCCTCCCCTTTCAGGTAGTGGCGCTCCAACAGAAAGCGGTAGCACTTCTGGCCGGGATGCTCCTTGACATAGCCCGCCATGAATTCCATGGCGCCCTTCTTTCCGTCGGGTTCGAAACGGACGCCCAGGTCGGCGTAGTCAAATGCGACCGGAATGGTCACATGGACGTGACTGTCGATGATGCCGGGCATGATGAATTTACCGCCGAGGTCCGTGACTTCGCCTTCAAAACCCTTGAGGCCGGCCTCGTCGCCGACATAAACGAATTTGCCGTCCTTTACCGCCAGGGCAGTGGCCTGCGGATGGTTCTTGTCAGAAGTGAAGATTATTGCGTTTTTAATGATGCGGTCAGCTTTCATGATCTTAGTGTTTTAATTGTTAGTTAGTTAGTTTATATTTCACGAGTTCGTCTCTTTTACGAAACAGGCCACCAGGCCGTAGGAAATGGTGGGCCGGATCCAGATCTCCACCATCATGTAGGTGGTGAATTCGTCGGTGGGCTCCAGCAGGATGTCGATGTTGTAGAGGAGCGCGATGAGCATATCGACGATGCAGATCAGCCAGAGGTTGCGCTTGGAGTAGGTCTTCCAGTCCTTCCGGGCATAGAAAAAGGTGAGCAGCAGGACCAGGGCCACCGAGAGTGTCAGGCAGGCCAGGTGCAGGGAGTAGTACGCCAGGGGAGGCGCGAACAGGATGTCGCGCAGCAGGACCGTGACGCCCAGGCAGACGGTGCACCAGTAGTTGAACTGCTTGGTGGTGATGCCGCATTGGAAGAAGTACATCCCGATCATAACCAGGCAGGCGATGTAGAAGAGGTTGAGCACCAGCTCGGGCCAGGTCTGGCTCAGGCCGAAATGCAGAACGCCAAAGAGCATCATCCCTACGGAGACGATCGCGAAAACGGCGGTAAGCAGGACGTTGAAGATGTCCGATTTGTTCTTGAATCTTACACTCATGGTTATAAGTTTTATTTTTTGGCATCAATCATATGCACATCGCGCTGCGGGAACGGGATGGTGATGCCGTTCTCCTTCAAGATCTTATAAATGAGCTCCTTGCAACGATACACGTATTCGATCTGCTCAGGCACCAGCACGTACTGCCTCACCGCCACATCCACGGAGCTTTCTCCGAAGTTGTCGAAGCGGATATAGATCCCGTAGGAAGGTTCCACCACGTCGCGCCCGTAGGCGTCCTTGGTCTTCAAGGCTTCCAGGCCTGTTTCCAGGGCGTCCCTGACCCTTTGGAAATCCGTACCATAGGCCACCCCCACCTTGACGATCGTCATTTCGTATGCGTTGTTGCGGGTGAGGTTGGTAAAGCTCTTGGCGAACAGGTCTGCATTCAGGAAAGCCACCTGGGTGCCGTTGATGGTTTCCACCAGGGTGGTCTGGTAGCTGATGTCCGTGACCTTGCCTCGCACGCCGTCGCACTCGATCCAGTCCCCGACACGCAGGCGTCCGCCCATCAGCTGGATGCCGTAGATGAAGTTATTGATGATGTCCTTGAGGGCCAGACCGATACCCGCCGACAAGCCGCCGGCTATGAGCCCCAGGGAACCTGTCGGGACATGCAGGGTCATGATCACGAGATCCGCGTACACAAACCAGACGAACACGCTGATGAGACTGTTGCCCAGCGAGAGGTTGATCTCGTTGTTGCGGATGGACTTCCGTTTGTGCTTGCGCATGAACCGGCGGTATTCAAAGCTCTGCCAGACAGTGTGGATGGCCTTGTTGACGTAACGTGTCAGGTAGAACATCCCCGACAGGAAGAGCAGATCGTAGAGCGAAATGCGGAATCCGTCCGGTCCGCCCTGACGGAAGAAGGGTTCGATGAAAATCTGGCGGTACAGGTCGCTGAATTCAAAGATATCCAGCGCCCAGTGGATACAGAGCGGGATGGACACCATCACCATCACGGGAATGAAGACTTCGTGCACCAGGTCATAGAACCAGCGGGCGCCGAACAGCAGCTGTTCCTTGGCCGGGCCGCTCACATAGGTGATGCGTTTCTGGTAGCTCGCCAGCCGCTTCGCCATCCGCCCTTCCTTGTACCAGAGCAGCAGGTGCCAGACCGAGACGATGCCAAGGATGATCGCGAGCTGGAAGTACCACCACACCAGGATAATCAGCGCCAGGAAAACATACCCGACCCAGCCGATCAGCGTGGCCGCCGCGGTGCATGCAAAGGACACCCAGACGATGATGGAGTCGGCCTGGTCGGCCTTCCGGCCCAGGCGCAGGTTGACGGCCAGCTGCCAGAGCGTCATCACAAGCAGCAGCGGCGGAAAAACCAGATTGATGATGACATTGGGCAGGAACAGTGCGCGGCAGCCGATGACAATGAGTGCCGTGCAGATGATGGGCAGATAGCTGCGCATTCCGCTCTTGAGCTTACCGGGCTTGAGCCGGATCAGCAGGGCCGTGGTGATCGCCATCAGCAGCCACAGGAACGTGTGCACCAGACTGAGCGACTTGGCCGCACGGTCATCCAGATTGGCCTCGTAACTGAGCACGATGAACAGGATGCTGGCCAGCAGCAGGGCCAGGTAGCGGCGCTGCTCCGGGCTCACCGCCTTCTTCGACGACTTCACGAATCGGCCGGGCAGTCTCAGCAGCAGGGCGCAAATCACCCAGAGAATGAAGAAGACGACCATGTAGAACAACAGCCAGACCAACGATGCGGAGTCGAGGTAGCGGCTGTCATTGATGGCAGATTCGTCCTTCACCGTGGTGTCGGATTCTGCTTCGAGAAGCTGTTTTATATAGATTTTACCGTATTTCTTGTCGAAGTCCGCGCGGACCTGCTCCCAGTAGGATGCCGGGTGCAGCAGGATTTGAGTCCATGGGGTCTGGCCCTCCTTGAAAACGCTTTTCTGCAGGATCTGGTAGTATTCGCGGGCATAGTCGTAGGACTCCGTCATCCGGAGCCGGGCCTCCCGGTAATGTGTGCTGTCGGCCATGACCAGTTCGCGGGTCTGGGCATACATCTTCAGCAGTTCCGAGGCATAGAACAGGCAGGTATCCCGGTCGGCCTGGCCCTGCTCGCTCAGGATAAAGGCAGGAGCGGCCCCTTCCGCTGCCGTCGTGTCCTGCGCCTGGTTCATCGCCAGCACGGTCTCCACCTGCTCCTGCAGTTCCTGTTGCAGCAAGCTCTCATTTTGCAGCAGATGGGCGTCCAGCGTGTCGTTGTGGTAAGCCAGACTGTCCGGCACCACCTCGACATCTTTCAGTTCGGGGGGAAGGCGGCGGAGCGACTCGATCAGGCGCGCGTAGCGGTTGATCTCGATGTCCAGTTTGGTCACGACCTGGTCGTAGGGGGTGCGGTTCCTGTTGAAATCGTTGTATTCCCGGGTCACTTTCTCCAGCGCGTAGCTGATATCGAAAGTATAATCCTGCTTTTGGGAATACAGCATCAGCGAGAGGTCGTTGCATTTCTTGACGATATCGACCATCTGCTGATGCTGGATTTCATAGTTCCCCCGCAGGCGCTCCTGCGTCTGGGATATCTTGTGGTAATCCCCGGAGAGTTCACGGCGCAGGTTGGACAGCGTCGCATCCAGGTCCATGCCTGTAAACACAGCCATGGCCGGAACCACGAAAACAACCAGCGCCGCAAGGATATAGATAAACTTGCGCTTTCTAGAGTTGGTTACCATTTTAGTATTTTCAAAAATGTGGTCTAAAATACTATCGATACATAGTTAGTCAAAATCCCCCAAATTCACAAGAAGGGGAAGGCTCCAGCTTGCTATTTTTGCAAATTCTGGAAATCTTTTGCAAATTCTGAAACTCCCGAAGGGGGAAAAAAGCTACTTCTCCGGATTCCGCATCCAGGCCGAAACGGTCTGCCCCATGACCTGCTTGAAAGAGGTGGCGAAGGTACTGTAACTGTGGAAGCCGCTCTCGAAGGCGAGTTGCTGCGCGGTGAAAAAGCCCCGCTCGGAAACGGCCTTCTGGTGCAGGCGGATAAAGTGCCGGATGCGCAGGCCGTTGATGTAGGCATTGTATGTGAGCCCCTGCTGGGCGAAGAATCGGCTCAGGTAGGTGTGGTTGGTGCCGATAGTCTGGGAGAGTTGCGCCAGGGTGAGGTCGTGCTGCAGGTAGAGCTGCGCCGCCTCGCACTTCATTTCGAGCAGCGGGCCGATGTTGGCCGGGATCAGCGTTGACGCAGCCATCCGCTCGGCTTCTGCCGGATCTTCCTCCGGCAGGGCGCCGGAGTTCAACTCCTGCAGCGTTTCCACGCGCCAGAGCAACAATCCGATCAGGACGAGCACGTCCACTTGCAGAAGATAGGAGACAGCCAGACCGGCATCTGAATTCTCGTAGATGACGAAGAATACCAGGAAAACCGCCAGCACCAGAAGGCTCAACCGGATCTCCTTGTGCTCCAGGTCGGCATAGTTGTCCTGCAGCCAGTGCCCATAGCGCCGGACAGCGAAAACTATATACAAAGCAAAGAGAACGATCAGCACCAGGAGATAGATGCGCAGCGGCAGGATAACGGACATATCCTGACGGACAAAGTAGATGCCCGCCAGGACGAAAACGGGCAGCAGGGAGACGCAGACCGGCCAGAAAGGACGCCGCCGGTCCTGGAGCATGGCCAGCAGCGTACCCATCATCGTGGGAAGCATCGTGATCACGTCCAGGAAACAGACAATCCAATAGGCGGTCATCATGTCTTCCTGCGAGTCGATGGAGTTGGCAGCAATCATCCACCATACATGGCTGAGCGCCACGGCAAGCAGGAAAGCAGCGGCCCAGCGGCGCAGGCGGACGGGAGACGTCACATCGGGTGCGATGGCGTTCGCCCTCCTGAACAGGAGAAAGAGGGCGGCCGCCACGCCCAGCAGCGTCACGCCGCCGCAGAGCATCACGAAGTAAACGTCTTGAAGAAGTTGCTTATAGTCCATAAATTGTTTGTTCTATGCCAGCGGACGGATTTTGGCGTATTTGAGCAGCAGGAGCTTCTCGCCGTAGTCGTCGAAGCGGATCTTGGCCTTCATCTCGGGGGCGCGGCCGGAGAGTTCGAGGATCGTGCCCGCCCCGAAACGATTATGTTCAATCCGCTGACCGACTGTCAGTTCTGTCATTGGAACACCTACAAAATTCGCATCCGCCAACATTTGTTTGGCAGCGCCCGTCGGATGAGCAGGTTGACTCCGATTCACGAAGCCATGGGTGGCTACGCCCGCCGGGGGCAACTGGCTATACCGATTACGGGCGCTGCCAAGTTCTGTACGGACAGCAGAAGATTGACCGTAATTGCCACCACCGACACCGAAGCGGTCGAGCCGGCCGCCGGTGAAGCGGCTGCCGAAGCCGCCCCACTCGTGCGTAACGCCCGCATTGTCAAAATCTTCCTCCTCCAGCGGATTCTCGATATAGCGCGGATCGATCTCCTTCAGGAAGCGCGACGGCGCGTTGGACTCGTGCTTGCCGTTGCGCATGCGCGTCCCGGCGAAGGACAGGCGCACCGCCTTCTTGGCGCGCGTCATCGCCACGTAGAAGAGCCGCCGCTCCTCCTCGACCTCCGGCTTCGCCGCCAGCATCGAGGCGCTCGGGAACAGGTTCTCCTCCATGCCGGCCACGAACACGTACGGGAACTCCAGGCCCTTGGAAGAGTGCGCGGTCATCAGCGCGACCTTGTTGTTCGTATCCTCGTCCTCGCTCACGTCCACGTTGCTGAGCAGGGAGACGTTCTCCAGAAAGTCGTCGAGCGTGAACACGCCGACCTCTCCCCCTTCGGCCTCGTAGTCCTCGGCCTCTTCCTTGCGTTCCTCGACGAACTGCGCCACGCTGTTGATGAGCTCCTCAAGGTTGGCCACGCGGGACAGGCCCTCGATCGAGGTGTCCAGCTTGTAGAAGGCGTACAGGCCGCTCTCGTCGGCGATACGCTTCGCCAGCTCCCAGGCGTCGGTCGTCGGCACGAGGCCATGTAGATTCAGAATCATCTCGCAGAACGGCTGCACCTTGGGCACCTCGCGCGCCGCCTGGAAGAGCGGCCAGCCCTGCTGGCGCGCCACGGCCTCGATGGCCTCCATGGCCTTGTCGCCGACGCCGCGGGCGGGCTTGTTGACCACCCGGCGGAAGGATTCATCGTCGCGCGGGTTGACGACCAGCTTGAAGTAGGCCATCATGTCCTTGACCTCGGCACGGTCGAAGAAGGAATTGCCCGAATAAATCATATAAGGGATATTGCGCCGGCGGAGCTGCTCCTCCAGCGCGCGGGACTGCGCGTTCGTGCGGTACAGGATGGCGAAATCCTGATACTGCGCCCGTGCCGTGCGCATCCGGTCCAGGATCTCGGAGACGATCATCACCGCCTCCTCCGTCTCCGTATAGGCCTTCAGCAGGCGGATCGGCTCCCCGTCCTCGCCCACGGCGTAGCACTCCTTGGGGATGCGCCCCTCGTTGTGGGCGATGAGCGAATTGGCGGCGTCCACGATGACCTGCGTGGAGCGGTAGTTGCGCTCCAGGCGGTAGATCTTGCATTCGGGATAGTCCTTCTTGAAGCTGAGGATGTTCTCGATGCGCGCGCCGCGGAAGGCGTAGATGGACTGGCTGTCGTCGCCCACCACGCAGATGTTGTGGTGGCGCTGGGCCAGCTTCTTCAGGATCAGGTACTGCGCCTGGTTCGTGTCCTGGTACTCGTCCACCATCAGGTGCGTGAAGCGCCCGGAGATGGAAGCGAGAGCCTCCGGGTTGTCCCGAAGCAAGTAATTCATATTCAGCAGGATGTCGTCAAAATCCATCACCCCGCTCTGCTTGAGTTTCTCCTGGTAGCGCTGGTAGACCTCCCCCAGGCGCGGGCGCTTGGCGTGGTAGTCCTGCGCCTGGAGCTCCTGGGCGGCCTGGTAGGCCGTGTACGTAATGAGGTTATTCTTGGCCATGGAGATGCGGGAGAGCACCTCGCGCGGCTTGTAGATCTTGTCATCGAGTCCCATCTCCTTCACGCAGGCCTTGATGGCGCTCTGCGAGTCGGAGGTATCATAGATGGTGAAATTGGTCGGATAGCCCAGCGATTCCGCGTACTCGCGCAGGAAGCGCACAAACACGGCGTGGAAGGTGCCCATCACCACGCGCCGCACATTCCCGTCGCCGACCATCGCCGCGATCCGCTCCTTCATCTCGCCGGCCGCCTTCTTCGTGAAGGTCAGCGCCAGGATGCGCGCATCTGCCTGTAATGCCAGTATATACGCCACCCGGCTGGTCAGCACGCGGGTTTTCCCGGATCCCGCTCCCGCCACGATTAGCACCGGCCCGTCCACCTGGCAGACGGCTCTCTTCTGCTCCTCGTTCAATTCTTCCAAAATCGTGTTCACTTTATCCAACATAGCGGCACGAAATTACAAAAAAAAGTGGTATCTTCGCGTCGCGATTTGCGAAAACTTATAACGTTATATTCATGTCACAAACCTTCGTTTTGAAAAAGGGTCTGAACATCCCCATTGCGGGTGAAGCAGAACTCCGTGTCTCAAAGACGATTGCGCCGGGCATTGTGGCCGTCCAACCGACGGACTTCAAGGGTTTCCTGCCGAGACTGCTGGTCAAGGAAGGTGACCCCGTGCTTTGCGGTTCTCCCGTCGCTGCAGACAAAATGAACGCCGACATCCTCCTGACCTCCCCCGTGAGCGGTACGGTCAAGGAGATTGTCCGTGGCGAGAAACGCAAGCTGCTGGCCATCCTGATTGAATCGGACGGCAAGCGGCAGTGCGTCGACTTCGGAGTCAAGGACGCAAGCCAGCTGGACGCCGCGCAGGTACGCGAGGCGCTTCTCCAGAGCGGCCTGTGGCCCTGGCTGATCCAGCGCCCGTACGGCATCCTCGCCAACCCCGAGGTCCGTCCGCGCGACATCTTCGTCTCCACCTTCAGCACCGCTCCGCTGGCCGCGGACGCCGCTTTCTGCTTCGGCAGCGAGCTGGCCGCCGCCCAGGCGGGCATCTGCGCCCTCACCAAGCTGACGGACGGCAAGGTCTACGTCGGCCTGGACGGCAACGCCGCCTCCTCCGCCTTCGCGGGCCTGAAGCACTGCGAGCTGAACACCTTCCGCGGTCCGCACCCCGCCGGCAACGTGGGCGTGCAGATCAGCCACATCGCCCCGATCCGCAAGGAAGACACCGTCTGGACGGTCTCCCTCGCCGGCCTCGTCGCGATCGGCAAGCTCTTCACCACGGGCAAGTACGATGTGCGCCGCAAGGTCGCCATCACCGGTCCGATGGCTCTCCAGCCGTCCTACATCGATGCTCTCCCGGGCACGCCGATGCAGGATCTCGCCGCCTACTTCGGCAACACCCCCGCCGAGCAGCTCCGCGTCATCAGCGGCGACGCGCTCAGCGGCAAGACCGTAGGCGCCGCCGGCTACATCGGCTACTTCGACACGCAGGTCACCATCCTGCGCGAAGGCACCGACCAGGAGCTCCTCGGCTGGATCCGTCCTTTCCGTTTCAACCAGTTCAGCGCCGACCGCAGCTACTTCTCCTGGCTCCTGCCGAAGAAGAAGTACGCCATGAGCACCAACCTGCACGGCGGTCCCCGCGCGTTCCTGATGAACGACGGCTACTATGCCAAGGTCCTCCCGATGGACCTCTACCCTGTCTTCCTCGCCAAGGCCTGCCTCGCGGGCGACATCGAGAAGATGGAGAAGTTCGGCATCTACGAAGTGCTCCCCGAGGACCTCGCCACCTGCGAGTTCGTCGACCCGAGCAAGAATAATATCCAGGCAATGATCGAACAGGGCATCGACCTGATGCTCAAGGAAATGGCTTAAAAGTATGAACAGTAATTTCGAAAAAGGCGGCAAATTCTACTGGCTGCACTCTACGGTTGACGCTTTTGAGACTTTCCTGCACGTGCCGGGGACCGTCACCAAGAAGGGTTCCCACGTCCGTGACTCCATCGATCTCAAGCGCATCCTCATCCTCGTGGTGATCGCCGCCGTGCCCGCAGCCCTCTTCGGCATGTGGAACGTCGGTTATCAGCACGGCCTGGCGGTGGGCGACCTCCGCCTCAACATCCTCGGTAACTGGTGGTACGGATTCCTCCGGGTCCTGCCCCTCTACCTGGTCTCCTACATCGTGGGTCTCGGCATCGAGTTCGCCTCCTGCCAGATCCGCGGCGAAGAAGTGAGCGAGGGCTACCTCGTGTCCGGTTTCTTCATTCCCCTCATCGTCCCGGTGGACATCCCCCTGTGGATGCTCGGCGTCGCCGTCGCGTTCGCCGTCATCTTCGGCAAGGAGGTCTTCGGCGGCACGGGCATGAACATCGTCAACCCGGCGATCCTGACGCGCGCCTTCCTCTTCTTCTCCTACCCGAACTACATGTCCGGCTCCAACTGCTGGATCCACTACAAACCGACCGAGCAGCTCGTGGACGGCTTCACCGGCGCCACCCCGCTCGCACTGGACGGCGCTTCCGCGCAGTACGGCACCGGTTTCTGGGATCTCTTCATCGGTACGGTTCCGGGATCTGTCGGCGAGACTTCCGTCATCGCCATCCTGCTCGGTGCCATCATCCTCATCTGGACCGGCATCGCCAGCTGGAAGATCATGCTCAGCGGCATCCTCGGTGTCCTCTTCGTGGGCGGCATCGGCGACCTGGCCGGCATCACCACGATCCCCTGCTACATGCAGCTTCTCTACGGCGGCTTCGCCTTCGGTATCGTCTTCATGGCGACCGACCCGGTCACGTCCGCCCAGACCGAGTGCGGCAAGTGGATCTACGGCTTCCTGATCGGTGCCCTCTGTATCACCGTGCGCCTCTTCAACCCGGGCTACGCCGAGGGTATGATGCTCGCCATCCTGCTCTGCAACGTCTTCGCTCCGCTGATCGACCACGTCGTGATCAGCACGCACATTTCCCGTCGGGAAAAGAAACTCAAAACCGCCTAGCCGTATGAATACCAATAGCAACGCATATACTGTCATCTACACCACCCTCGTGGTCGTAGTCGTGGCTGCTGTCCTGGCTTTCACGGCCATGAAGCTCAAGCCCTCGCAGAGTGCCAACGCCAAGGCGGAAACCCTGCGCCAGATGATGTCCGCGGCCGGTATCAAGTCCACGGAAGAACTCTACGCCACCAAAAACGCCGATGTCCTGCAGCTCTACGCCGACAACATCGACCAGGCCTACACCATCGGCCTGGACGGCAAGCAGAACGGCACCCTGTCCATTGACAAGGGCAACATCGAGCTGGTGGACAACCTCAAGCCGCAGAACAAGGCCATCAAGGACAGCGCCGACGTGACGCTTCCCGTCTATGTCTTCAAGAGCGGTATCGCCGTGATGCCGATCTACGGAGCCGGCCTCTGGGGCCCGATCTGGGGCTATGTCGCCTTCCAGCCGGACTGCCGCACCATCGCCGGCGCCTACTTCGACCATGAGTCCGAGACCCCGGGTCTCGGCGCCAAGATCAAGGACGAAGCCTGGTTCCGCGAGAAGTTCATCGGCAAGAAGGTCGAGTGGGGCGAAGAGCCCGCCTTCCGTCTTGAGAAAAACGCCGAAGCAACCGGCGCCGAGAACGCCGTGGACGCCATCACCGGCGCCACGATGACCTCCAAGGGTCTGAACGAGGCACTGAACGTCTGGTTCAAGGCTTACGAGGAGCACTTCGGTCTGGGTGCTTTCTTCGGCATGCTCGAGGAGCACGCAATTACCACTACTAACGAAGAAGAGGAGGAATAATTATGGATAAGAAGCTTAAAGAAACCATCCTCAATCCGATCCTGAAGGGGAACCCGATTACCGTCCTCATCCTCGGTAT
>JAEEGG010024598.1_pt1 | contig 11669 bp, 5 predicted proteins | sample 9134161 | NCBI WGS metagenome assembly JAEEGG01 (sample SAMN16246543, study PRJNA631951) | gut metagenome | biome: gut microbiome; feature: rumen; material: CR-attached | host: Bos | place: Iran: Karaj | collected 2018-10 | reverse complement strand
ACAGGAGAAGTGTGGATTCAAATACCAGTGGACTACCGACAACGTGGATGTGCCATTGATGCATGAGACGCGAAAAGGGCATGTCAGCAGTCTCACAAAGGACGAATGGATAATCCTATGACAACTTCGTTACTTACTTCGCTGCTCTCTGTTTCGGGAGCGGCTGTTTGTTTATTTCCACACGCTGCCAAAGCAATTATGGCAGCGAAAGCGAATAATACCTTTCTCATTTCACAAAACATATTAAAACCACGGGCAAAGTTACGGATAATTCTCCACTTTTTCGTATATTTGCACTCAGATTTACGATAAAATAACAGAATCGCGGAGAGATGGGGAAACAGAGGTGAAAATCAGCGAGTTAGACAAACGCTGTGAAGCGGATAGGTTCCGATTGGAGCAAGATTGAGACAGATTATAGAAGGAGTTGCGTTACTTGTCCGTACCCCTTTTTCGGGATTCGGCAAATCGAGGAAAAACGGTAACGTTCAGCACTCGAAAGCTCTGAGAATCTGAATGATGCAAATTTTTAACTCTTTTCGGGAGTTCTTCATTATTCGTCTGCGATTTGCGTGGAACAACTAAACTTCAAATTGACTAATTTTGCAACGAAATTAAAAGGTTGAACAATTAAAAAATTAGAGCAATGAGAAGTACATTTTCGGTTATCTTCTACCTCAAGAAGGAAAAGTTAAAGAAGGACGGTACGAATCCTATCATGGGACGTATCACAGTTGACGGAACGATGGCGCAGTTCAGCTGCAAGCTGTCGTGTGACCCTGCGATTTGGGAACCCAAGGGCGGTCATGCCAAGGGCAAGACCCTTGCAGCCCGTAACGTGAACCGTGAACTGGATAAGATCAAAGCCGCAATCGTGAAGCACTATCAGACGATCATGTCACGTGACAGCTACGCCACGGCAGAGAAGGTGAAGAACGCCTTCCTCGGTCTTGATTCCTATTACATGACGCTGATGTCGGCATTCGACCAGTGGATTGAGGAATACAAGAAGCCCGTTGAAGCCGGAGTGAGGACCAAGGCATCGCTTAACAAGTACAAGAAGGTCAAGGAGCATCTTTCAGATTTCATGCAGCTCAAGTATCATGTGAGTGACATCGCGCTGAAGGAAATCCAGTCTACTTTTGCGAATGATTTTGATTCGTACTTGCGCGTTGACAGGCACTTTGCTGTTAACACGATTGCACGGTATATGGCGGCACTGCTCATGATGCTCCACCGTGCAGTGGACTACGGTTGGGTTGACCGTTACCCGTTCAGGGACTACCGCATCAAAGAGGTCGAGGTGGAGAAAGGTTTCCTCACGAAAGACGAGCTTCACGCTTTTATGAACGTCCAGCTCAAGAAGGCTACGATGTGCTATGCCCGTGACCTCTTCATCTTCTGTTGCTTCACGGGCCTGTCGTATGCCGACTTGAAGAATCTGCGTGATGAGAACGTTGTCATGAATCCCGTGGATAATTGCTGGTGGATTCGCACACGTCGCCATAAGACGGGAGTCTCCGAGAATGTGAAGCTGCTCCCCATCCCACTGGCAATCCTGAACAAGTACAAGGGACTGTCTGGCGACGATCATGTGTTCAAGGTGCCCAGCTATGATATGTGTGCATTACGGCTGCGCTCGATCAAGAAGAAGTGTGGCATCACGAAGCGTCTGACATGGCACATGGCCCGTCACACAATGGCCACGGTTGTCTGCCTGTCTAACGGTGTACCTCTTGAAGTCGTGAAGTCGATCCTGGGACATAAGAGCATTGAAAGCACTCAGATTTACGCCAAGATTACGCAGGAAAAACTTGGTCAGGAGATTGACACGCTGGCTTCAAGACTTTCCAGCATTGAGCAGTTCACTCCGGGACTGGATGTTGTCGTGAAAGGGTAAATAAAGACATCGACCATGATTAAGAGAGACAAAGTCGTATTTGAGAACGAGAAGTTCGAGGTCACTGGCTACAACGTCTGGATGACGGCTGGCGAGATAGCCATGCTGTTCGGCGTGACCATCATGAAGGTGCGCGGCATTATCAACAGAATCCGAAAGCAACTGGCCGTCAATCTTGACATGCTGGGCAAGTATGAACTTTTGGAGAACGGCTATAAAGACGAGCTGTATAATCTGGAGTGTATCATAGCCGTATCGTACTACGTTGACACGGGACTGGCGTATGAGTTCCGCCATTGGATATGCGACAGAACCACCAAGCGCAAGGAACGTGCAATGGTATTCTACCTATAAAGACGTGAAAAGCCCTGGCCAATAATCCGGTCAGGGCTTTTCGCATGATTGCCCGTATGGCCTTATCGGCTCAGCGACTTCTTTATGTCAGCCTTGATTTTCCCGTTGAGCTTGTATCTCATCTTGTCAATGAAATACGTCCGGCTAATATCGTCTTCCCGTTCCTTGATGCCCACATACAAGCGGGCGCAGTCCTTAATCGGCTTCCGTCCGAAGAGCGGGAAAATGGCATCGCACATTTTTCCGATAAGCATCTCGCCGTTATTGACGCTGCCCGTCTCTTTCAAGGCATAAATCAGTTCCACCAAGTCTGTTGTCTGCCCCGTCCACTCTATCACAGGCTTGGTAGTTCCTGTTTTTATGAGCTCGTCAGCCATAGTCTGTATCTCCTTCAGGAAATGTGATGCCTTGGCCGCATAGGCATCAGTCTCTTTATTCTGTACCTTATAAGTTATCAGTTCAGCCTCCGTATAGGCAAGCATGATAGTCATGTCCACTTTGCTGACCGCTTTCTTGCATTGTTCAACAGTCAGGCTGATGAACTTGTCATAGTCCGCCTTGATACTTGCAGTATTACCACTTTCCAAGTCACGGAAGAAGTCCGTTTCCGTCAATATGCTGTATGTCATTTCTTTGTCCTTTTACTTGTTACTAATGCGTTTGTTTGCGATCGCACTTGTAACATAAGCAAGGGTGCAAGCAAAAAGAACATACTTTCAGGCAGATTTCCCATAACAGGCTGAAAAAGAAAGTAATCAAAAGATGTTAAAGAAAAACAGGCGCAAAACGACAGGAAAAAAGTGGGGCATAATTCCCCACTTTGGGTATTCATGCCCCACTTTCCGAACCAAAACGGCAATCAGCAGACTATCCCGTACTGCTTAATCTTTCTGTTCAGGGTCTTTCTGTCAATTCCAAGAATCTCTGCGGCATGCGATTTATTGTTTCCCGTGGCCTTCAGGGCATCCTCAATCTTTGTCTTTTCTGTCAACGGGTCACGAAGGAGTCTGGATGCAGTGCCTCCCGACAGGTTTGAATCCGGTCTTATCGTCAGGTGTTCGGGAAGAATCACCCCGTCCTGGCATTTGGCAACAGCCACCTTCACCACTTTCCTCAACTCCCGCACATTGCCGGGCCAACTGTAGCCCCTCATCAAGTCTTTCGCTTCCTTCGATAACTTGTATTCCCCTGAGCCGAACTGTCCGGCGAAGAACTTTGCCAACGGCACTATATCATCGACGGTACTTCTCAGAGGTGGAACTTCCACGGTACACTCGCAACAGCAATCATAGAATTCTTGAAGCATCTTTCCGCTGATCAGGGCATCATCAAGCGACTCGGAAGAGGTCGTAACTAATTTGAATGACACATGGCGCTCACGGCTGGAACCGATACGGCAATACCTTCCACTCTTCAGTACGGGAATCAGCAACTCCTGTACCTCTATCGGCATCATGTCCACATTCTCCAGAAAAAGAACACCGCCATTGGCCATCTCCAGTTTACCGTCCGTTGACCTTACGGCACTCGAAAAGGCCCCTTTCTGATGACCGAACAGCTCTTCCGCAGCCATGCTTGCAGAGTGAACAGAACCACAATGGACCTCAGCGTATGGCGCAAACCTCAATCCGGCAAACGTAATCCAGTCCTCTGCCAAATGGCTTCGTCCCGTACCCCTCTCACCAGTAATAACAACGCGGATGTCAGCTTTGGCGTAAGCCTTGATTTCCTCATATAGCCTTTTGAAGGCATCACTCTCTCTTCGGAATACAAACCGCTCGTTCCGCTTCTCCCTGAGATTCTGCTCTTCAATGATGTCCTTCACCTTCGCATAGAACAGTTCTTCTATATCCTCTTTCCTGATATAGTGGGCTGCTCCGAGATTCATTGTCTCAATGGCGTTTTCAATGCTTGGAACACCCGTCATCAGGTAGAACGGCTGGGGATAGCCCTCGTTCCTCATCCATCGCAGGATTTCCGTTCCGCTGTCGTCGCCAAGCAAAAGGTCAACCAGCAGGACATCGTATCTGCTGGCCCGCATTATCTGCCATCGTGCCTTGCTGCCGTTCTCACAGGCTATGGTCTCAATGCCCATACCCTGCAATTCCTGGCATACGGTTTCGAGGTAGTTTCGGTTATCATCAACTACAATAACCTTGCTCATCCTTCTACTCTCCCTTCAGTTCCTTTGCTTTTGATATGAGTATTTCGGCCATCTTGTCGGCCTCACTGATACATTCCTCTATCTGTTGCCATTTGCTTTCATCCTTCTTGATGGCCGCTTCCACAATCGGGTCGAGCAACACCCCGACACGATAGAGCACCCAACTGCCGCGCAGGTGATGTGCCCACCAGCCTACTTTCTCCAAATTCCTCTCCTTGGCAAACTGATGGATATTGGCCATTGATTTCTCAGTGTCCTCAATCAGACTGTCAGCCGTGGTCTTCCTCAACCTTGTGAAGTCCGGGCTGACGGTTCCAGTCTTCTCCTGAATCCACCTGTTCACCAGCTTAACAAGTTCCTCTGTGTTGAAGTCCTTGAACAGGCATTCGTCGAAGCCCTCGGCAATCAGTTCCTCCCTCGTTTCCTCACCCGAAGAAGTGGAAACGACCACCGGGACACTCTGACTGTTTCCTACCCTCGACTTTCTCATCAGTTTCATCAGTTCCAGTCCGTTCAGTCCTGGCATTTTCATGTCTGTGATGACAAGCGAATACTCTTTGTCCCTCATCATCGTAAACACCTGTGCAGAGTCGTTGCAGGTATCACATGCAATGCCGTTGTCCTCAAGCATGGTCTTCGTCATTTCCAGCCAGTGATCATTGTCGTCTATCACCAAGACGCATTTGTCAACCTCCACAGCTTTCTTGGCATCTGCTGGCTGGGGTGTTTCTTCTGACACGGCTCCAGCAATTGGTATCACGACCTCAAAACATGAACCTTTTTCCTCAGGTCTGAATGTGATCTTGCCCTTCATTAAGTCAACAAGCAGTTTCACTATCGACAGGCCGATACCAAGTCCGTCCAAGCCTTTGGCCTCGGCATTGGGCATCTTTGTGAATGCCTCAAATATCTTTTCCTGGTCTTTGGGCTTGATGCCAATGCCCGTGTCTTTTACCTCTATATATAGGTTGCCGTTATCGGGATACGACATTCTGAAGCACACTTTCCCTTCTTTGGTAAACTTGAAAGCATTATCGAGCAGATTGGTGACGATGTGACGGATTTTCTCACAGTCTCCATAAAGCATTTTGTCCTGCAGTTCTGGAGTCACAAAGTCTATTCTCTTGTCCTCTGCCCTCATCTTGAAAGTGTTTATCAGGTCGTTTTGCAGTTCAATCAGGTTGAAGTTCTTGCAATCCAGCTCAATCCTCTCGCTTTCCAGACGGAAGTAGTCCAGCATGTGGTCTATCATGCTCTTCAACTGTGACGTAGCCCTTGAGATCTCACTGATAAACTTGTCGTTCTTTTGTGGAGCACGTTTCTCCATGTCATTATAGCCAATGATGATTCCAAGCGGAGTCCGGAGATCATGAACGATGGAATACATCATCCTGCGGCGGTTCTCAATCAGCCTTTTGTTTTTGTCGGACTCATTCTCCAGCTTCTTCATCACCCTTGCACGGCGATAAGAGTTGCCGATGTTCAGGGCAAATACGATGAACAACAGTGCCATACCCCACATGAATGTGGCATGTCCGATGTAGCTTGCCTTGGCCTGTAGCCGTTCCTGTTCACGTTCTGCGGTCTTGATGTCAGCATTGAGTATCCGTCTCATGTTCACGTCCAACCATCTGTTGACATCGGAAAGACTGTCGTTCAGTGCGCAAAGTTCCATGCCGTAGATAGCCTGTTCCATCATGACGGCCTGATTGACCGAGGGGACAAATACTGTCCTGTCCTTGGTCTTCGACGTGACTTCCTCGCTGCTGCTTCTGAAAATATGCCCGGTGCGGTGCATGATGGTGGTCACCGAGTCCTTCACGGTGACGGGCCTGTTCTTCGTCAGCCTGTTCTCGTTCTCGCTCCTTTTCACAGTGGTCTCATGGATACGTATCAGCAAGCGTCCCTTCTCATGGAGGACGTACTTCATGGAGTCGGTCTTTGCAGCGGGATAGAAACTGCCCAACCTGTCGAGTAGCGTGTCAGCCTCTGACAGCTTTGTATTATACAGGCTGACGTCATCATCAGTCCATCCATATACCTGTTCACCGAGGTTGGTCAGCTCCACCGTGTTTATCAGTGCGCTGTGGATATTCTTGAAACGTTCCTGGCTGCTATTGGACTCAGTTACTATTTCCTCCAGCTTCTGCCATCGGATAAATCCGAAACAGAAGATGCTCACAAACAAAACTATATTGATGACATTCGTTGCCAGAAGGTCAAACTTAGCTCTTGTCATATTCTCTCAAACTTTTATGTAGGGCTGTTGCCCTGAAAACCAATCTTTATTCTTTCTTTTCCACCCGTATTTTCGGAAATGGCGTGCAAAGGTAGTAAATTTTGAGCAAATAATTAACACTGTGTACGCACAAAATGGCATTTTTATGCAAAAAGTTACCCCAAAACCGACCAATCATGGCACATTTTGGGGTAACATGAACAGTAAGGGATTACATTTTGACACCTTTGACCTTCTTCGGCTCATCCTCCTTGTCAGGATTCAGGCTGACGGTCTTTTCCTTCTCATGTTCTTCCTTTTCCTCTGGTGTCTCTGGCTTCTCTTCCTTCGGCGCAAGTTCCATCTGGATCTTACGGTCAAGTGCGGCCAGTTCGTTCTTCAGGTCACGAAGTTCGTTCTCTTTCTTCCACTCCTTATTGGCCGTAGGGGTCAGCTGGTCGATCTTGTTCTGATACCATTTCACATCCTTCTGGTATTTCTCCACCAAAGAAGGAATTTTTTCTAAAGCGCGGATGAAGCTGGTGGCAGCGGCCTCCTTGTCCTTCTTGGCTACCTGTCCGTTGTTATGTCGATAGACGATGTTGCCATAGACACCGAAATTGTTCTCACGGAATGGCAATCCGCCTTTCTCCACTTCCTCGGTACGTACCTTGATGGGGAACCCGTAGATTTCGCCAATCTCCTTTGTCTGACCCTTCGTGTCCATTGTCTCGGCAATGTGCTGCACCTTGGCACCGAGTTCTTCCAGATCGCTATAGACCTTACCCTCAATCTTCACCTCCATGACGATATTTCCGAGGGCATCCCGCTTCAGGTGCGAATCGAGCTGTTGCTTGTCGGCTTCGATTTTTTCCAGAATGCCCTTTGCCGACTCCACTTCCTTCCCTGCATCCTCAATGTCAAACTCCACACTGCGTCTTGCGTTCATAAAACTCTTGCGCTCGCTTTCCAGCGAGGCTATCTTCTTCTCCAGTTTTGCCTTATCCAGCAGGTCAGTGTTACCCGACAGAATAGCCATGTACTCCGAGAAGTTCATGCCATTGGCCTCGTCCATCGCTCCCTCGTCAATAGTTCGGGCACCCATTGCGCCGGACTTCAGCTGTGAGATGAAGGTCTGTTTGCAATGCAGCAAATTGAATTTGTAGGCATCCAGCGTTTTCTCAACGGCATAGATGATACTGTCAACAGTGTTGTTGTTATATAGCTTCGCCACCTCGTTGCCCTTTCTCACGGCACGGCCATTGCGCTGCTCCAAGTCGCTCGGCCTCCAGGGTATGTCCAAATGATGGATGGCGACGGCCCGTTTCTGCGCATTGACACCCGTGCCAAGCATTGATGTCGAGCCGAAGAGGACGCGTACGGTGCCTTCGTTCATGGCCTCAATCACTGCCTTCCGTGCCTTCTCGTTCTTGCACTCCTGTATGAAACGTATCTCATGGGCAGGGATGCCGTAGTCCTCTATCAGCTTGCGCTTGATTTCGGAATATACGTTCCATGAGTCGCCCGGCTGATACGTACCGAGATCGGAGAAGACAAACTGCGTACCCTTCTGTTCATCGAACTTCTTGTAGTACTCGGCAATCTTCATGGCACAGACGCTGGCCTTGTTGCCGGGATCGTCCTCGTACAGTTCAGGGTCTATCATCCTCATGTCGAGTGCCATCTTTCGGGCATAGTCGGTGGCAATCAGCATTTTTGCCTTTTCTTCAGTCTCACTCAATGGCAGACGTCCGAGTATCGTGGCATCGCCCTTTTCTGCAAACTCCATCAGTCGCTGGATGAAGTCCTCCTGGTCGGGTGTCGGCGGGATATTGCAAAGTATCTCGTTCATTTCCGGCCTGTCCACACCCACGTCCTTTGCCGTGCGGTAGTCGGTAATCTCATTGTAGAATGTCGCCAGTTCCGGCACCTTGATGAAGTATCTGAAACGCTCCTTCTGAATGATGTTGTTCGTCACCGAAAACTCAAAGTCCGTTGATTTCTTGGCGAAGATAGCTGCCCAGGCGTCGAAACACGGGATGTTCTGTTTCTCCATCTCCTTAGGGCGCAGGTACTTGAAGAGCAGGTAAAGCTCCGTCAATGAGTTGCTGATGGTCGTTCCTGACAGAAACGTGGCACAGAGGTCACGGCGCGGCCTCGTCCCGTCGCCCTCCTGCATCGTGCGGATGGCGAACAGCAGGTTGAGTGCCTTCTGGCTTCCCTGACTGTTGCCCAGACCTGCCACTCGGTCATGGCGGGTGTTGAACATCAGATTCTTGAACTGATGGGATTCGTCAATGAAAAGATGGTCGATACCCATCTGCTTGAAGTCGATAAAGTCATCAGTACGGCTATTGATTTTATCGGAAATCTCAGATAGTTTCACCTCCAGATTGGCCTTTCGTTTCTCCAGTCCTTTCAGCATCATGCCTGAAATATCCTTGCCGCTCATTCTCAGTGTCTCCAGATTGTCCTCTACGCTCTGCAGCTCCGCTTCGAGAATCTTCTGCTGCATCTCAGGCGACTGAGGAATCTTACCGAACTGGTCATGTGACATAATCACACAGTCAAAGTCATTGTTCTTGATCGAGTGGAAGAACTTGACTCTGTTCTCTGTTGAGAAGTCTTTTTCCGAGGCATAGAGGATGCGGGCATTGGGATAGGCGGTCTGATAGGTGGCGGCAATCTCGGCCACGTTGGCCTTCAAACCAATAATCATCGGTTTCTTTGCCATTCCCAGACGCTTCATCTCATGCGCTGCCATGCACATGATGAGCGTCTTGCCCGTACCTACCTGATGGTCGCAGATTCCCCCACCGTTCTGCTTGATCATCCAGACGCAATCCTTCTGAGAGGGATAGACGCTGCTGATGCCATAGCGCAGTTTCAGCCCCTTCAGATCGAGGTCGGGAAAGGTTTGGTGACTGCCGTCGTACTTCGGACGGACAAAGCAGTTGAACTTCTCGTTGTACATCTGTGCCAGCCTGTCCTTGAACTCGCGGCTCTGCCCCTCCAACCAGTCCACGAAGCCGTTACGGATCTCGTCAATCTTTGAATTTGCCAACTGGATGGCCTGTGCATCGGGAATCTTGATGTCGTTGCCATTCTCATCCGTCCCATTCGATTTCATGATTTTCGGGGTCGTATTGTGAAGGGCGTGACGAAGAAGAGCCATGCCGTCATAGCTACGGTATTCGCCCCTGACACAGAACTCAGTCCATATCTTCGCGTTCTTTTGGCTGCAACTGGCATCGAACTGGTCTATCTGCGGCGAATAGACGATACTCACGTCCGTCTGGAAGAAGTCTGACATGAAAGCCGAATAGGTCTTTGCGGGAATCCATCGCTCACCGAAGTTAAAGTCCAGTTCCTCGAAGGGGATGGGCGTAGGCATGGCATCTTTCAGGGCATTCAGAGACTCCATGATACGGTCGTCCACCTCTCCACCGTTGTCCTCGATCATCTTTTCGATGGCCTTTACCTTCTCCACTACGTTTCCGGCAATGAACTTGTCGCGTATCTCATAATTGTCCGACAGAGGATTGAAATAAATCTGCCCTGCCAATTCCTTCACGATGTTATCCTCGGACTTGTCCGTCAGGCGTGACATGTATTCCATATTCAGACGACCATACTTGTTGAGCGATGCGGCCACTGCCTCCTGCGACGTATCAACATGCTTCAGTTCCTGGGTGGAGAATGCCACGGGATGGTCGAGGAAATCGGCCTTTACAAACCTGCCGTTCTCACCCCGTTCCAATGCAAGCATATTTCTTCCTGCTGCATCCATCAGGATCATCCGCACGTTCTTCCTGTCATTCAGGTTGCCATACAAGGCGGTGAATGCATCGTAGTAACCGTTAAGTTTCTCGCGGAGTTCGTCATTGGGTTGCTGGTTCTCCTGCTCGTAGGCATACAGTTCCTCATACACGTCACGCACGGCGATATACTGACGGATACGGTCTGTCTGTTCCTGCGAGACAATGAGCGGTACGAAGGTGGCACCAGAATAGGTGATATTCTCCAAATGTCCGATGCTGCCGTCCTTGTCCTCCACCAGTGAGCCGTTGCGGTGATAGGAATAAAGCTTGCCCTCAAACGGCTTCGGCTGCACCACCTTAGTCTTAGTGGTACGGCGTTGCTTCGGTTCTCTTTGTCCTTCAGTTTCCCCCAGGTTTTGGTCTTGCTGTTGGGCTTTAGCCTCGGCATTTGCCTCGATACGCTGCTGCCCTGCCTCTAACAACAGACGGCGACGTTCGGGAGTCATGTCCATCATCAGCTCATAGAATCCGTTGATGGGCGGGTTTTCTTCCCAATCAAGGGAATCATAGACGGCCAACTGCTGATCAATGTGGCTTTTCTTCTCCATTGCGTCCTTCTTCTCCTGTAGTTCCTGTGCTTTCCTTTCCTTCTTCTTCTCGGCCTTGGTCTTCTTCGGTTGTTGCTTGGGCTTCGGCTGTTCCTGTACGGTCATGCCCCACAGGTCAAAGAGTGACAATTGAGGATTGTTGTCAGGCGTGTGCAATGGTACAGACTTTTCTTCCTGTCTGGCAGGTTCTACCGACTCGGGCATCGTCACAATCTTGGCTGTTTCCGACTGTTTTACCTGCTCTACAGTTTGCGATTCTTCCTGTTCAGCGGGTTTCTGTTCTTCCCTGACTGGATCCTGCTCTTCCTCAACTGGCATCCGTGTCTGTTCCTCCTTTTCCTTACGGATAAAGGCCGGGCTGTCGAGACCCGTGAACTTTCGGAAGTCCAGATGCTGGGCAAGTTCGTCCTGCAGGCGTTCACGGAGATCATGTGCGATGCCCTCCACACCTCCTGTATGCAGATACTCCAGTGCTGGTTTGCCATACTGGTCGTGTCCTCTCATGATGCTGGTGGCAAGCACATTTTCGGAATGATGCTCGAAATAATCATTTCGGACGATATTCTCATCCTCGGCAGAATATACCCTTTTCAGCCTCTCCTCATCCTCTGTCAGTCTCTGCTTGGCATAGTTCTTCTGAATGATGATCAAGTCGCTCCCTGCC
>JAEEGG010024595.1_pt1 | contig 11670 bp, 11 predicted proteins | sample 9134161 | NCBI WGS metagenome assembly JAEEGG01 (sample SAMN16246543, study PRJNA631951) | gut metagenome | biome: gut microbiome; feature: rumen; material: CR-attached | host: Bos | place: Iran: Karaj | collected 2018-10 | reverse complement strand
AACGTTTTTTCCGTAATCTACTGCTTGGAGAGCAGTGGGATCTGCGCAATCGTTATCTGCATATTAACCCGCCTGCAGAATGGAAAGAACAGCCAAACCTTGCAGTTCCTTCAAAACAACCGACAAGCACCCCGACAAGTACCCCGACAAGTACCCCGACAAGTTTTATTCACACCAATAATAAAAATATTATCAGATTAGTGAAGGCTTTGGGTGAAGAGCAACTCGCCGTCAAAGTGATGATGGAGAGGATTGGCTTGAAAGATAGGGAAAACTTCCTTGACTACTCTCTTAATCCTTCTATGAACGAGGGCTATATCCGTATGCTATATCCTGATTCGCCCCGTCACCCTCGCCAGAAATACCTGCTGACGGTAAAAGGACTGGCTCTTTACAATAGCATATGCCATGGGGACAGTTGATCTATAGAAGGCTGATGGCTGAGGTCTGAAGGCTGAAAGTATTACGGATTTACGGACTCACGAAATATAAAAATGGGTAAAAACGTTAAAAGAATATATGGAGCAAAATTCTAACAACATCCCAGAACTTCAATCTCCTTTCGAACAGTTAAGAGAGGTTGATGCTGATGGCAAGGAATGGTGGAACTCGCGTAAATTGGCGCGAGTAATGGGCTATGGCAAGTACTGGAACTTTGAACGTGTCATAGCTAAGGCACAGGCATGGACTTCACAGAAGGGCTATCATCTGGGTGAACATTTTGTGGAGATAACAGAGATGGCTGAACTGGGCAATGGTGCAGTCAGAGAAGTGACAAGCATCCGTCTATCTCGTGCAGCCTGTATGGCTGTAACTATGAATGCAGACCAAAAGAAAGAGATGGTGAAGGCTGCACAGCAGTACTTCAGTGCGACCATGACTCCAGATGTTGCCATAAGAAGCATGGAGTCCTCAGTATGAAAGAATTGGCCACAAAGAAAGCGAAATAGCATTTGTCCGACACTATCCCAAAAATTTTGTAAGCTTCGGACAAATGCTCATAATATCAGTATTCATCGACTTGACACCAACACTGGGGCTATACTTGTTCAGACAAAAATATTGGTCTTTTAACAAATTCTGAAAGCGAGAACAGCAAAAAGTCCTACCAGACTGACTGATGGAGTACTGTTTTCGCACCAAAAGAATAAAAAACAAGGGGCAAGCTTCAAATTTTTCTTAAAATGTTTGTTATATTAAACATTTTTATCTATCTTTGCGCCCAATAATATACAATTATGGGAAAGAATACATTTGGTAAAACTATGCCAAGGGCATTAAGCCAGAACCTGAAGATTATGGGCGAGCAAATCATGTTGGCCCGCAAGCGCAGACATTTGTCTATGCAGGACATTGCAGACAGAGCTACTGTGACACGTCTGACTGTCTCAAAGGTGGAACATGGCGACCCAACGGTTTCCATGGGTATCTATGCGCGTGTACTCTTTGCACTTAATTTGGAAAAGGATATCACTTTGCTTGCTGCTGATGATGCTCTTGGCAGACAGCTTCAGGATGCAGAATTACTCAGACGATGAAAAGAATAATAGTTTACGCAGACTTTGACTTTCTAACCTCTCCTGAGGAGATTGGAACTTTAGGCTATGAACACGTTCGTGGCAAGGACCATTTTGTCTTTGAGTATTCGCGCCTGTGGCTGAAACAGCATGGCGGCATTCTGCTGAGCGGTGACCTGCTGAATGTTCCTTCATTGCAGCATCCTCGTAGCAATGATAATGTGTTCGGTTTCGTTAAGGATTCCTTCCCAGATCGCTGGGGACGCTTGTTGCTTGACCGCAGAGAGCGATTGACTGCCCAACAGGAAGGCAGACCGAAACGCATGCTTACAAATTATGATTATCTCATTAGCATCGAAGACTTCACCCGAATGGGAGGCATACGTTACAAAGAGGAAGATGGCGATAACTATATAAACGCGAGTGCAAAATACCTTGTTCCCCCTATTGAGAGTCTTCGTGCCCTGTGCGATGCGTGCCATGAGATTGAACTGGCAGAGGAGCGCAATGAATTGCCAGAACAACACTGGCTCGACCAGCTGATTGACCCAGGAACCTCACTCGGTGGTGCTCGTCCTAAGGCTAATGTGCTTGATACGGACGGTAAACTATATGTAGCCAAGTTCCCATCAAAAAAGGACTTGGAGAATACTGAACTCATTGAGCACTTCTCACATCAGCTTGCAGCCAAGGCTGGCATCAACGTGGCAAAGACGCGTACCATCAAGATTTCAAAAGACCGTGACCTGCTTCTTTCAGAACGCTTCGACAGAACAGCAGAAGGCCGTCGCATTCATTTTGCTTCTGCAATGTCGTTGCTTGACTTTGACGATGGAGCTGGCAGCAGCACAGGTAACGGCTATCTTGACATCGTTGATTTCATTCTTCGTGGGTGTACCGATGTGCGCCAAAATCTCCGAGAACTTTATCGCAGAGTGGCATTCAACGTCATGTTTGGCAACACCGACGACCACTTCCGTAATCACGGTTTCCTGCTTACCCCGAAAGGCTGGACGCTCTCTCCTGCATACGATATCAATCCTGGAGCAAAGTCACATCAATGCTTGCTCATAGACTCATACACAGAAGAGGCAGACATCAACGCCTTACTCTCTGCAAGCGAGAGCTACATGCTTGAACACCAAGAAGCATCAGTAATTATAGAAGAGGTTCGTGCCGCCATCAAAGACTGGCGCAAAACCGCTACCGAACTGCAAATACCCATCAAACTGTTAGAATCATATTCCATTCGTTGGGATGAATTATAAAAAAGATAGCGCATTCTGCACGTTTTTCGTGAAAAATGTGTAACTTTGCGGCAGAATTGAAACATGTAGCGAACAAAGAGAAACTCGTTGATATCCAGTGGGATAATACATTCTAGCGAGCATTTCTCAAGTCGAGCAAAAAGGCGCGGTACAAGTTGAACCGTCAAAGTGCTTATTTTCAAGTATTTGCACTTTCACTTACTTTCGAAAAGACTTTCGAAAATTAGCCTTGTACCGATTAAAGCCGTAGAACGCCGATATTACGTGGATTGCCGTTGGTGCAAATTACCAGCAAATTACCGGCAAATTAAACTTGTTTACAATTATCACTGATTATCAGTGTGTTAGCGAAATGTAGTTCCGTTTTTGCCACGTCTCAGCAAGTTACCAGCAAATTACCGGCAAATTAAACTAAGCTACAGCTTCCCTAATGGAGATTTACACTTCCTTTTGATTTCTAATCCTAACTTTGGCATCTTTTTGTTACTTTTATTAGTTAATATGAGTATGCATCCTAAATGTTATACTTGCATTTTGTCAGTAAGCCATCCTGTACCTCATCTACTTTTAAGTAGGAATAAGTATGGATAAGTCGTAATTAGTCGAACTTGGTCGACATATTTGTCGTGCTACAAGCATGTAACAAAAAAGCCGTAAAGAAAAGCTGAATAAGCACATAGAAAACATGAGCCCATAAAAAGCAAATGGCGTGTAACTCGTTGAGCTACACGCCATTTGATAGTGTTTTGTTATGTCTTTACTTATGCGTCTTTACTTCACCTCCTCGAAAATAATCTATATTGATAATCAGTAAGATACGGTGACGTGTCGCAAATATATCCCAATTTTTTGATAACAGATATTACGTGGAGATAAGCATCCATAAGTATCGTTTTTCAACTTTTCGTCGTTTAGATTGTTTAACTGTGAAGTTCGCCATTAGTATCATGTATGTCATCCTTTATGTGCGTTAAGCTGAAGTGTTAAATTTTGGATTTTTATCTTCAACACTATTTGGTTATGGTTTTTAATGTGTAATTTTGCACTCCGTAAAAAGATTGTTATGATAACATTAACGTTTCCTTGGTTGGTTGCATTGGTAGTGCTACTATTTCTCGCTATCTTTGTATTGATGGCTCGTTTCAAGTCACCAATGCGAAAGTGGCTATGCTTTGGACTTTCATTTATATCCATCGCATACCTATTATATATTATGATGTGGCATCCAAATGGGGCAGGTCAACCTCTTGACTGGTATCTATTAGGTGGGGTAGGTGTCCTGGCTGCTTTGGTGTTAGCAGGTGTTGGGTTTATGGACTTGGTTAAGCCTATAACCAATACTGCACCTATGGAGAATCAAGTAAATCCTGCTGTTCTTGTTACAAATGAAAACAAGCAAACGGATACAGACGCAGTCAATGACGATGCTGTCTGCGTTAATGCTGAAAATACTGATGTTATTAAAGCTAATGACGTAAACACAGATGTTGGTAACAAAGAAATCGCTGGCAGTAAAGAAGAAGAGGTTTCAGGAGACGCAATAGAGGCTGAAGAAAAAGATAATACTGAAGATGAAACTGATAATGAACTCAAGGATGACGCTAAAGTAAATACTAAAAGTGATGCCAAGAATGACGCATTGACTGAAGCAGAAAGAATGCAAAGGGAAGAACTTATAGGGAAAGTGATGCCTTGGTTCCTGGATCAGTTAAATCAATATGGTGAAAAAGAGAGAAATGCCATAAAAGTCTGTGCGATAGACTTCGTGAAAGAAGGAAAATTTTCGTCGCCGACGGTTGCTGTTCAAAATAATAAGCTATATAGCCATAGTCGCATCATTGAGATTTGTAGTGCTCTTTATTTGATTGGGGACGACAATAATGCTTGTGTCGATTTCATTAAAGAGGTTTTTGCGGAGCCATTTGCGAATACTGAAGAAAGTACTATTTTGAAAAAGTTAAGTGGGCCAGACAAAATGCTGGAAATAATAGATACTTATTGGGAAGCTCAGGGTATAAAAGTGGAAAAAACAAGGCTTTTCCCAAAAAAGTAAGTAAATTCTTTGGTGATTCGAAAATTATTCGTACCTTTGCACCACTAGAACCCGCCAAGCCTCTCAACGATGCTCAAATGTGCGGGTCGTTTTATTTTTATACAATGAGCAACAGAGTACCATTTCAGAAATCATATACCAATGCGCATGACCTTGTCAGGTTATTGCAGTCACGTGGTTTGACAGTTACAGATACTGCCAAGGCAGAAAGTTACCTTGAGTATATAGGCTATTATCGTTTGTCTGCCTATATGTACCCATTATTGCAGATGCCAAAGAATCAGCACCGCTATAAGCCCAATACGTCCTTTAATCAGGTGATGATGCTCTATCGCTTTGATAAGAAGTTGCGTCTGCTTATCTTCAATGAGATTGAAAAGATAGAGGTAGCTGTTCGCAGTGCTATAGTTAATATAGGCAGTGAGATGACAAATGACCCATTTTGGATGACAGAAAGTCGCAACTTCATCGATGCAGGGAAATTTCGGCATACTATGGATTTGATTGATGCAGAGTTACGTCGCTCACGAGAGGATTTTATCGACCATTTCAAACAGACATATTCAGATGCCTATCCTCCTGCATGGATTCTGGCAGAAGTGCTACCTTTCGGTGTCCTCACCAATATATATAGCAATATTCGGGTTCCTCGGATAAAGAAACGTATAGCCCAGAAGTTTGGCTTGCAAGTTGCTCCTTTTGAATCATGGCTTACAATTGTTGCTCTGACTCGTAACTCATGTTGCCATCATGCACGTGTTTGGAACAAACAGAACACAATCCGTCCTATGATGCCAAATCGTATGACTGGACATTGGATTTCTCTACCTACAGATCCACTTCGTATCTATTTCAATCTGTGTATTATCAAATACTTTTTGGATGTCATTTCACCGCAAAATGACATGAAAGTTAAGATAGATACACTACTTGCGAACTATCCTGATATAGATATTGCGGCAATGGGCTTCCCCCGTGGGTGGGAATGTGAACCGTTGTGGCAATAACTTTATTTTCCACTATTTCTTTAGGATGCACCGATAATGATTATTCTTTCTCCCCCTGCACCCAGTCGAACTTCTTTACCCACCGCCAGACGGTGACGCGCGAGAGGTTCGTCATGTTCTGTATTTGGGGCTTCGAGAGGCCGATGCGCATCAGGTAGCACACCTGCATCTGCTGTTCGGTAAAGGTGCCGAGTTCCTTCAGCAACTGGTCCTGGAATGTGGGGTACAGCTCATCGACGGCCCGATAGAGTTGTTTCCAGTCGGCAGGCTGCATTTTCTTCTTTCCCTCCGATGACTGGCGGATGGCCTCGATGACATCCTCAGCCTTGCCCTCCAACTCCGACTGATGCAGCAGATTGAGGAAGGTCTGGTTCTGCTGCATCTTTTCCGTCAGCCGTTGCTCCTTCTCGCGCAGTTCTATGTCGTAGCCTGTAAGTTCGGTGCTCACCTTGTCCAGTTGTGCCTTCACCTTGCCCAGTTCATCATCCTGTTTCTCCAGTTGATACTTTGCTTCGGACAGTTTTCTTTCCCGCAGGTCTATCTCCTGCCGCAGCCGCTGCTCGTCGTCGGCCTTGCCTTGCAGTTCCTGAGACAGTGCCGTTATCTGTTCAAGATGCCTGTTCCTGCGACGGACATACACTGCATAGCCAAGACACAGCAGAAGCAGGGCGACGGCGCAGACGACAGCCACCGCCAGTTTGTAATGTTCCTTTGCATCGCGCAGTTGCTGCTCCTTCTTCTGATCCAGGTGATACTGATACTCGTTGCCCACCGTAGCGGCCAACTGCTGACGCTTTCCGAAATCCAGCGAGTCGCTCAGTTGCATATATATCCGTGCATAGTGGAGGGCTTTCGGCTGATTACCCTGTGCGTCGTACATCTGATAGAGCATCTTGGCCGCATCGTACATATTATTGATGTCTGTGCCATCGTCAATCACCCGGTTCAGAAAGACGCTTGCGGAATCAGTCCGCCCCGTCATCTGGTAGTACATGGCCAAGGCGATACACGGGAATGCCGCAAAGTCTCTTATAGGGTCGCCGTCTATCAGTTTTCGGCATCGTTCGGCATTCTGTCGCTCACCCAACTCAACATAGTGGCACAGCAGGTTATAGAGGTTGCCCTGCTGATGGGCTATCTTATTTGAACTTTCAATCGCTTGGAGGGCTTCGTCAAGATAAGCCTTGGCCTGCCGTGTGCTGTCCGTTGCCATCAGTGCCCCGCCTAAGTGGAGCAGCGGCACCACCTTGTCGCGTCCTAACGCCCGGCATACCTCCAGTTCTTTTCGCCCCGTCGCAACAGCCTCCTGATAGTTCTGTACTCCATAATAGAGGTAGTTCAGATTAGAATAGGTGTTTTGTAGCATCACCGAGTCGCAATCCTCCGCATCTTCAGCATATTCTATCGAGCGGAAGAAATATTCCAGGGCGCGGGGCGTATCTTGCAAGTCACGATAGACGCTGCCGGCATAGTAGCACACCTCCTGCTTGTCCTGCACCGTACTCTCCCGTTCAAAGTAGCCCAACAAACTCTTGATGACGATATCCGATGTCGCCGTCTTGTCGGCCTTGTCGTTCAGTCGGATTCTCAGCAGGTCGTACTTGTTTCTTGTGTATTCCGACTCTGCCCGCATCTCTATTTCCAGAGAGTCGAGCATTGCAAGAGCCGTCGCAGGGTCACTGTCGCCCACATGCTTTATCTGGTCGAGCCTGTCCATCACTCCACCCTCCTTGCAGGAAACAAGGAACAAAACAAGCAGAAACCGAGTGCATAGTCTAACGTATCTGTTCATCGCCTTATTGTTTCAATTCGGGTGCAAAGATACGCAAAAATCACGGTATTTCAAAGATTTTCAGGCAATCTTTGTGTTTCACTGTGTTTCTCGGAAACACAATGAAACATCCATTTCTTGATTCTCTCCCGACTTATGCCTACCTTTGCACCCAGAAATAAAATAAGTAACAACAGAAATAGGTATGAAACAATTAAGATTAGTATCAGTCCTTCTTGCTGCCGTCATATCGGTGGTGGCAGAAGCGCAAGTCCCGATTATGGATGATGCTTTCTTGAAATGTTCCTACGAATACAAGAGCGTGAAGGACAGTGTAAAGCATGAACAGAAGGAAGACCTTGTACTGCTGCTTATTGGCAAGAGTCATTCTGCATTTTATAGTTATTACACATTTCAAACTGATTCGCTGAGACTGTCACCAGATTATCAAATAAAATGGCGACAGGCTTTCCTAACCGCATTTCAGAAAGACGGCGCCGCTGCTACCAACTTCTATTTTCGTCGTCTTACCAGTTACACTTATAAGGATTTTTTGCTGAATACCATAAAGACCTACGATGATGTGAATAACAGCCTGTTCGTCTATGAAGACACGCTTGATGCTCAACAGTGGGAACTAATGGATAGCATCAAGATTGTTCTTGGCTATAATTGCCAGAAGGCAGAAACTGTCTATCATGGCAGGATATGGACTGCTTGGTTTGCAGCCGATATTCCAATAGATAACGGCCCATGGAAACTTGGAGGACTCCCTGGCCTGATTATGGAAGCCTACGATGCTAATAACGAACATCACTTTACCATGAACGGTCTGCAACAGGTAAACCACACGCCCATTATTGACAAAAGCAAGGAGGGGAAATACAAGAGGACAACACGGATAAAGTTTCTGAAAGCAAAACGGGACTTTGAGGAGAATTCGGCAAGAATTATTCAGGCGCAGACAGATGTCAGCCTCGATTTTGATGCTTCGTCAAAAACTATACATCGCGATTATTTGGAAACGGACTATAAATGAAACGAAATATGAGAAAACCTGCAATTATTTTGATGTGCTTAATGGTGTCTTTTGCCTTTGCACAATCCACCCATATCATTGAACCTGCTATATTGGAAGTCCGTTATGATTGCTGGCAGGCGGAGCATGATGATTCATACATTCTGCGGGTTGGCAAGATCGCCAATCAGTTTTTCAGTTTCTTCCAGAACAGAACTGACAGCCTAGACTTCACCAATGAGGTAACGAGAAAGATAGCCCTGCAAGAGTTCTTGGAGGCAAACGACAGGAGTTCCGATAGGTCTAAGCGGCTCAAGGCTAGTACTATCAGCCGAGAATTGTTGTACCAAGACCTGTCAACGGGCAAGTTGTCCCTTTACAGCAATTTCGCCAGTGCCTACAACACTTACGAAGAAGGCATCCCCACACAGGAGTGGTCTATCAATACGGATTCTGTTGAGACCATCATGGGGATGGAGTGCAACCTTGCCACGACTAAGTTTCGTGGCAGGGAGTGGAAAGTGTGGTTCACGGAAGAAATTCCTGTCAGCCTTGGCCCGTGGAAACTCGGAGGACTGCCAGGACTGATACTGAAAGCCGATGCCGATGATGACTTCATCAAGTTTACGGCTGTCAGCATCAGGACGGAGGGCTTATCCCCTGTCACGTTCTACAACTGGGCTGGCAGCAAATACTACAAGATGGACAGGTCGAAGTTCCTGAAATACAAGAATCGTCCACGCACAATCCCATATACAGGAAAGGTGGTACAGGCAAAACCGTATATCGAGTTGGAGTAATAGGGAATGAAGCGACACCTTATTATAATAATATACAGCCTACTCCCGCTGATGGCAATGGCACAGATGCGGATAACGGGAACGGTCATCGATGCCAAAGGTGAACCGCTGACGGGTGTCTTTCCCTGTATAGCGTTGACTCCGTTCGAGCGGTTGTTTGTTTACTTTTTGTTAATTACTGTTTATCGTACTGATTCTGTTGACTTGTCTCTCCGAGTGGGTTTACTACTTTCCTGCTTTTGTTGTCCCTTTTCCCGGGTTATTGGACTTCGTACGGATTTCGTTGACCATACTCTCTGAGACGCTTTACTTCGTACTGATTCCCTTGACTCTCTGTGTGCAGCCCTGACTATGAAAAACACTCAGGGGGTGCCCTGCGGCAGGGGGCAGACAGCCCCCGAGAGCTTTGTAGCGCTCCACATCTTCCGCTGTAGCCCTTGTTCCTGATGCGCTTCTGCTGGTGTCTTCATGCCGATGCTGTAGTGCGGACGGCTGTCGTTGTAGAACTGAATGAAGCCGGAGATGCGCTCACGTGCGTCCTGCAGGGTCTTGAAGCAGCGCTCACGGTAGATGACCTCAGTCTTGAGGATGCCGTTCACACGCTCTGCAATAGCGTTGTCCGTGGGCTTGTAGTCCTCCGTCATGCTTATCCTTATACCATACTTCTTTAGTTCGTCCGTATAGGCGTTGCAGCAGTACTGTACGCCTCTGTCAGAGTGGTGGATGAGTCCTTTCAATTCGTCAGCTGTAGCTTGCGCTATGGCCATTCTGAGGGCTTCCAGCGTATATTCTGCCTCCAGCGTTTCCGAGAGGCACCAGCCCACGATCTTGTGCGAGTAGGCGTCCGTCACCAGATGCAGGTAACAGCATCCGTCCACAAGGTCGATGTACGTGATATCGCTCACCCAAAGCTGATTGGCACGTGTCGGCACGAAGCCGCGGATGAGGTTCTTGTGCATTCGAAAACGGTGGTTCGAGTTCGTAGTATGGCGGGGTTTGGGACGCTTCTGCATCAGCTGGAAATCGCGCAGTAACTGGAGGAATGAGTCGCGTCCTGGTACCCAGTCGCACAGGAACATACGCTTTGACATCAGCCACAGCTTGTAATAACCGATGCCGGGATCCATCTCACGAATCTGCTTCACGGCATCCACAATACGCATTACACGCAACAGATACTCCTGGTCGCGCTTCTGCTTCTGATAGTACGCCTGTTTCGTTCGGTCAAGCAGGCTGCAGGAATACTTGACGGTGAATTCCGTCTTCCCACAAAGGCGTTCTACCGCTTGACCCCAGATTTTTTTCTTATACGGATGCCCTGCTCCTCACAGATGTCTATCAGCGTGTTCAGCGCCAGGTTACGATCCTTCTCAAACTGAAGCTGCTTCTCAAGCTTTTGGAGCTGCTTCTGGAGCTGCTCGATTGTTGCCGACTGGTCCACCAGTGGCACCGCTTCCTCTGACTTCTTGTTCTCTGCCATCGCTAAAGTACTTGCATTTACCGGCGGCAAATTTACGCATTTTGTTTCAATTTCCTGCGGAGTAAGGTAACAATTCATCCAATTACTCACACTTTGCACACTTGGAAGCCCATATTTCAAGGCTATTTCCTGTCTGCTAACTCCTGTCTGCAGATATTCCACTGCAACTGCACGCTTGAAGGCGCGTGCGAATCTTTGACCTCTTCTCATAACTTTTGTTAACTTTTTGAGGCTCTCCAGGAGTCAACACCAGTCAGGCTAAGACAGGGTGCCATCGTGCAACTGCGCCAAAGCGGAACGGGCAAGATGATCCGTTTCGGCAAGACCGATGCCAAAGGCCAGTTCTCCATCGAAGCGACAGCCGACAGCTATCTGGAAGTCTCGATGCTCGGTTTCAAAAAACAGCGCATTGATAATCTGTCAAACGAGAAACCGTTGAGAATAGTGATGCAGGAGGAAAACATAACATTGAAAGAGGTGACCGTCAAGGCAAGTAAGGTGCGTGAGCATGGCGACACACTGACATACAACGTGGCGACATTTGCCGACCAGAACGACCGCAACATCGGTGATGTGCTTTCCCGTATTCCTGGTTTCGAGGTGAACAAGCAGAACGGACAGATCAAGTATGAGGGTAAGCCCATCAGCAAGTTCTATATCGAGGGACTGGATATGTTAGGAGATAAGTACGGTATAGCCACCAACTCACTGCCACAGGTGGATGTAGGCTCCGTGCAGGTGATGAGAAACCATCAG
>JAEEGG010024591.1_pt1 | contig 11671 bp, 9 predicted proteins | sample 9134161 | NCBI WGS metagenome assembly JAEEGG01 (sample SAMN16246543, study PRJNA631951) | gut metagenome | biome: gut microbiome; feature: rumen; material: CR-attached | host: Bos | place: Iran: Karaj | collected 2018-10 | reverse complement strand
TTTGGTCCGCCCGGGGAAGCTATGATGAAGGGAGGCCTTTCAGCACCTGGATGTTCGCAATCGCATACAACATGCTCAAGAACGAGTACCGTCGCCGTATGACCGTGATGGAGTATGTGGAGAACGCCGATAAGGAGGAGCCCATAACGGAGGCCGATCACCTGGAACAGGAGCAGCGCGAAGAGATGCTGCGCAGTGCCATCGGCCGTCTTCCTGAACCGCAAAAGGTAGTATTCCTTTTAAGATATGAGGAGGAACTGCCTCTGTCAGAGATTGCCAGGGTGTGCGATATCCCTGAAGGCACAGTGAAATCACGTCTGTTCAGCGCGCTGACAGCCGTGCGTGAATATTGTAAGAACAATGAAAATCAATAATATGGACAAACTGAAAGAACTTGAGAAAGAGAGTCAGGAACTGCTCACCTCAATCAAATCAATGGCCGATAAGGAAAACCTGGAGATGCCCCTGCCCTCACTGGACATCACCGAAAACGAACCCAAACTGCTGCGTCGCCGCATACCCTCATGGGTTGCAGTTGCCGCCATGATCACGGGCATTGTCATAGGCATTGCAATGCCCAAACTGGGCAACACCGAAGACTATTCAAAAACATCATTCAACTATGCCGACACCTGCCGAAGTATCGCTCAAAATGATGTCAACCTATCCCTGCTCATTACCTCGTTCTGAGAACGATCCCTGTCCTTTCGCCAAAGTGTCCCACACGCACCCCGCTCAGAATACGTTCTAGCGCGGGTGGTTGTGGGACACATGCTCATACAGGAGGTGTGTCCCACGCTCATCGGCCCCACAGCGCCCAGAAAACGCCTCGCTGTGGGACACTTTGGCGGGAAAGCAAAAAAATCGCCGTGAGAGCGCACCAAATCGGATTTTTGCAGTATCTTTGTGCCCGTAAGCCGCAACACAGCCCTTCCAAGGGATTTCCGATAGCGGCAATCAATCCGATTTTTCATTAACACATACCTAACGTGATATCAGTGTGCCTTCCTTGTGCCATGGATATTACCGAGGTTCAATAAAACAATGTTTGACATACTGCAATTAAAGAGCAAGAGTCTGGATGAACTCCAGGCCATTGCAAAAGAGATGGGCATCAAGACCAAGGATGACAAGAACCAGTTGGTGTACGATATCCTTGACGAGCAGGCAATTTCTGCCGCTAAGAACAAGCCCGAGAAAGAGCGCCGTGACCGCACAAAGGTAACACGCAAGAACGGCCCTGAGAAAGTCTATACCGCCGATGAGAACGGCCAGGCCAAATCTGTTGAAAAGAAAAAGAACAATGCTCCCAAACCTGAGCCCAAAGAGGTGAAGGAGGCCGCTCAGCCCCAGCAGCCCAAGGAGGAGAAACCCCAGCAGCAGGAGGCACCCGCAGCCCAGGGCAAGAAGAAGCGTAGCCGCGGCGGCAATCAGAACCAGCCTAAGGCCGAGCAGGAAACGCCCGCACAGCAGCCCGTTCAGGAGCCTGTAAAGGAGCAGCCCGCCGTTGAGCCCGTCCAAAAGGAGGAACTCCCCCAGCCCGCTCCCAAGGCCGATGCATCCAAGCGTCGCGGACGTCCCCGCAAGCAGCAGGTCGAGGTACCTCTGCCCGAGATTGATGACGAGAACGTGACTATGGCTGTAAATGATTCCTACGAGCAGGAAGAGGAGCCCGTACGTGAGGTTGCCGAGCAGCCTGTACGCCTCCAGGAGCCCGAGCAGGCACCCGTTCAGGAGCAGCAGGAGCAGCCCCGTCAGGAGCAGTTCCATGGCGAGCAGCAGTTCCAGCAGAACCAGCAGCGACAGCAGAACCAGAACAACCAGCGTCAGCAGAACCAGAATAGCCAGCAGAACCAGAACCGCCGCCAGGAGGAGCGCATGTATGATTTCGGTGACGCCCTCAAGGGTGAAGGCGTTCTTGAGATAATGCCCGATAACTACGGATTCCTGCGTTCATCGGACTACAACTATCTGGCATCACCTGATGACATATACGTATCACAGTCACAGATCAAGCTCTTCGGTCTTAAGACCGGTGATGTTGTGGAGGGTGTTATCCGTCCGCCGCGTGAGGGAGAGAAGTATTTCCCGCTGGTAAAGGTATTCCGTATCAATGGTCTGGAGCCCTCTGTTGCACGTGACCGCGTTCCGTTCGAGCACCTGACCCCGTTGTTCCCGGATGAGAAGTTCACCCTGTGCAACGGCCACAACGACAACCTGTCGGCCCGCGTGGTTGATATGTTCGCACCTATCGGTAAGGGACAGCGTGCCCTGATCGTGGCACAGCCCAAGACCGGTAAGACAATACTGCTTAAGGATATTGCAAACTCAATCGCTGCAAACCATCCTGAGGCATACATGATAATGCTGCTCATTGATGAGCGTCCTGAGGAGGTTACCGATATGGCCCGCAGCGTAAAGGCCGAGGTTATCGCTTCTACATTCGATGAACCCGCCGAGCATCACGTAAAGATTGCCAGCATCGTTATCGAGAAGGCCAAGCGTATGGTTGAGTGCGGACACGATGTAGTTATCTTCCTTGATTCAATTACACGTCTGGCACGTGCCTACAACACCGTTGCACCTGCATCAGGTAAGGTACTCTCAGGTGGTGTCGATGCCAACGCACTGCATAAGCCCAAGCGTTTCTTCGGTGCCGCACGTAACATCGAGAACGGAGGTTCACTCACAATCGTTGCCACCGCTCTGATCGATACCGGCTCCAAGATGGATGAGGTTATCTTTGAGGAGTTCAAGGGTACAGGTAACATGGAGCTCCAGCTGGACCGCAACCTGAGCAACAAGCGTATCTTCCCCGCCGTCAACATCGTTGCATCAAGCACCCGTCGCGACGACCTGCTGCTTGACCAGACCACTCTGGACCGCATGTGGATACTGCGCAAGTACCTGAGCGACATGAATCCCATCGAAGCAATGGAGTTCGTCAAGTCCCGCCTGGAAACGACGATAGACAACGCGGAATTCCTAGCCAGCATGAATTCGTAACCTTATTAGGGTCCTCTTAATACAGAAAAGCCGCATCATCTGCGGCTTTTCGTGTTTTCATAAATAAGGTTAACGGATTTGGAAACTAGGCGATTACGTCCTATGTTTGGAAAACAATCATCAATAGTTTGCAATATGAGACTTTATCCTTTGTTTGTTTTGGCAACGCTGTCCCTACTCTTCTCATGCAAGAGTGAGACCGATAACGGCGTAATACGTCTGGACGGTAGTTGTGATGAGAACTTCCTGGAAAGCTGGGAATACATAATTCTTGAGGACGATAATCCTGACGCTCTGCTTGGTTTCGTTGATCAGGAGATCAGATATGATGACGGATTGTTCTTTATCAGCAGTGAGGCAAACAATAATTCCAGCATAAAGGTCTTTGACCGGACAGGACATTACCGGAATATCATATGCCGTACCGGCCGTGCCCGCAATGAGTGTCTGTCATTGAACAGTTGGACGCTTGACACCTATAACAATCAGGTGGTTGTGGCTATCAGCAATGGTTATGGCGCTTCTGTCAGTATCAAGCGTTTTGATTATCAGGGCAATTATCTGGGACAGATGGAGACCGATACTCTTGGCGCCGATTGCATTCTGGGGAATATTGTCAAATGTACAGCTGACGGGACGTTGCTTATTGAGGACAACAAAATACACGGCTCTCCTTCTCATGAATACTTCAACATTCACAAGGACGGCAGCATAAGCACTCTGTTGGAACTGTCAGAGTATCATACCAACGGAGTTGGTGTAGACCCTACATCATTCTTTCAGACCGGTATCTTGAAACCGGATTATGAATTAGGCCACACTACTATTATGTTAGCCACATCCAATCCCTATTCTGACACTTCATACGTGACCAGGAAATTTGACAATGGTATTTACCGCATTTGTGGTGACAAAGCCGAACTTATTAACAGACTGCCTTTCATACCAGAGGCACCCCAGGACATGAGGAAAAGCGTAAAGCTTGAACAAAGAGTTGATTATGACCCGTACCAGGTCTGGTATTTCAAAGATATGAAGGACTATGTATATCTGATGTATGGTGATGGGGAGTACATGTTTGAGAAAGCTACATCAACTATATATGAAATGCCTTTTGACTCTATAAATGCCATATGTCCTTATCATGCCCACGGTTCCGCCTATGGGAATGATATTATATCGGTTATTGATGATTATGGTATAAAATCGGGCATTGAGCGCATGGAGCGTGAGGATCATGACCAGCGGTATGGGGTGGCGATTAAGGAGTTTTTCAAGCGGACCCAGGGGCGCTCTAACCCGGTGATTGTTATTGCGCACTATAAGGACGTGCAATAGTTTCTTTCTCGCTGCTTCGCGACGCTCGGTTTTCTTTTGACTTTCTTGGCCTACGGCCTTGAAAGTCCAGGACAGGAGCTTATCTGCGTATTAGATACACGACATTTTTTTAGTTTGGGGCGGCGACGCCCCAAACCCGTTCCGCGGGATATAATCCCGCTCCACTCTGCCGGCCTCCGGCCGGGTAAAACGAAACCCTGACAACGCTTTGCTGTCAGGGTTCCGTTTTACTGGGTGCAGCTGGAAACCGCATTAAAAAGGTAAATCATCCTTCTCGTTACTTGGTGCGAAGGGATCCGGAGCGGAAGCGGCGGGAGCGGCATCAACGTAGGGCTGTGCTGCGGGGGCAGCGCCGTTAACGTCGTGGCTTACGCGCCATGCACGGATATCATTGTACCAACGGCCGTTGAACTCACGGGCGTTGATGTCAAAACTTACTACAACCTCGTCACCTATATTGATGGCGGCCTGCTGTATCTTATCCTCACCGAAGATGCTGAACATCATCTTCTTGGGATACTGCTCACCGATGGTTTCCAGTACGTATTCCTGTATTTTCCACGGATTTCCTGAACTCTTTGCCACACCTGAACGGGCCTCAAGTACAGCGATAATTTTACCTGTTATATCCATTTCTTTATGATTAGTTTTAGTCTATGCGCGAAATTAAAACTTTTCCTTTTTCCGCCCCACATTTTTCCATGCTATTTTTTCCACATTACCGTTACTTTTCCCTATCTTTGTGAGACGCACTAACTGACTAAAAACAAAAAGAAATATATATGAATTTTACTGTATCCAGCTCGGCACTTTCAAGCCGTCTGTCGGCCATCAGCCGCGTTATTAACCCTAAGGCTATCTACCCTATTCTTGAGGATTTCCTGTTCCGTATCGAGAACGGCAAACTGACTGTTACCGCCGCCGATAATGACACCACTCTGGAGACCATTATCGACCTCGTGGATTCAAACGCAGACGGTCAGATTGCACTGCCCGCCAAGACTCTTCTTGACGCCCTCAAGGAGATCCCCGAGCAGCCCCTGACATTCAACGTAAACGAGAGCAACTACGAGATAACCGTAAACTACCAGAACGGTGAGTACAAGATGGTCGGCCAGAACGCCGATGAGTACCCCACCCCAGCCGTACTTCAGGAGGGTTCAGTAAGTCTGGAGATATCGGCCCAGATCCTTTCAGACGGTCTGGCACGTACAATTTTCGCTACGGCCGATGACGAGCTCCGTCCCGTCATGAACGGTATCTATTTCGACATCAACGAGGAGGGTGCCACATTCGTAGCTTCCGATGGCCACAAGCTGGTATGCAACCGCAACAACAACGTAAAGGCCGACGGCAAGTCATCATTCATCCTGCCCAAGAAGCCCGCATCACTCTTCCGTTCACTCATAAGCAAGGAGGCTGAGAACATCACAATCGAGTTCGACAGCCGCATTGCACGTTTCTCACTGCCTGAGTTCCGTATGGTATGCCGCCTCATCGACGGCCGTTATCCCAACTACGGATCAGTTATCCCGCAGAACAACCCGCATCACCTGGTTATCGACCGTCAGACTCTGGTTACCGCACTGCGCCGCGTATCAGTATTCTCACCTGCCAGCAGCGGTCTTATCAAGCTGCGCATTGAGAAGGACAAGGTTGACATCTCTGCCCAGGATATTGATTTCTCTACATCAGCCAAGGAGAGCCTGGCATGCCAGTATGAGGGCACCAACATGAGCATCGGTTTCAAGGCCGGCTTCCTGATTGATATCCTCAACAACATCCCCAGCCAGGAGATCACACTCCAGCTGGCTGATCCCTCACGCGCAGGCGTGATTGTACCTACCGAGCAGGCTGAGGGTGAGAATCTGCTTATGTTGCTTATGCCAATGGTTCTGAACGACTGATGAAACTCAATCTTGATAAACCGGTAGTGTTCTTTGACCTGGAGACCACAGGCACCAACACATCACAGGACCGCATAGTAGAGATTTCTTATCTTAAGGTCTCTCCCAACGGGGGTGAGGATATGCACACCCGTCGTATCAACCCCTGTATGCACATCCCCGAGCAGGCATCGGCCGTACACGGAATCTACGATGATGACGTAAAGGACTGCCCCACCTTCAAGGAGGTTGCCAAGGAGATTGCACGTGACTTTGAGGGAAGCGATATAGCAGGATTCAACTCAAACCGTTTCGACGTGCCTCTGCTGGCCGAGGAGTTCCTGCGCGCAGGCGTTGACATTGACCTGAGCCGTCACCGTTTCATTGACGTACAGGTTATCTTCCATAAGATGGAGCAGCGCACCCTTACCGCCGCCTACAAGTTCTACTGCGGCAAGGACTTGACCGACGCCCACAGCGCCGACGGTGACACCCGCGCCACCTATGAGGTGCTCATGGCTCAGCTGGACCGCTACCCGGATGATCTCAAGAATGACATGGCATTTCTCTCGGAGTTCTCATCATTCACTCGCAACGTGGACTTTGCAGGCCGCATTGTACGCAATGACAAGGACCAGGAGGTGTTCAATTTCGGAAAATATAAGGACATGCCTGTTGTTGAGGTGTTCAAGCGTGATCCCGGATACTACTCCTGGATCCTGCAGGGTGATTTCCCCCTCAACACCAAACAGGTACTTACAAGAATAAAACTGCAGTCCAGATAATGGATATACTGAACGGAAAACATATTGTTCTGGGTGTTACCGGAAGCATAGCAGCCTACAAGGCCGCATTCCTGGTACGTCTGCTCATCAAACGCGGAGCCGAGGTCCAGGTTGTAATGACACCGGCAGGAAAGGAGTTCATAACTCCCCTCACCCTCTCCACACTTACCCGCAAGCCCGTGGTAAGCGAGTTCTTTGACCGTCGCGACGGCTCATGGAACAGCCACGTGGATCTTGGACAGTGGGCCGATGCCATGCTGATAGCCCCCTGCACCGCCTCCACAATCGGAAAGATGGCAAGCGGCGTGGCCGACAATATGCTTATCACCACCTACTACTCAATGAAGGCTCCGGTATTCATTGCACCCGCAATGGACCTGGATATGTACCGTCATCCCGTTACACAGCACAATCTGGAGACCCTTAGCTCTATCGGCAACATCATCATCGAACCCGCCAGCGGTGAGCTTGCAAGCCAGCTTGTAGGCAAAGGCCGTATGCAGGAGCCGGAGGAGATTGTAGCCGCACTTGAGGAGTTTTTTTCAAAGCAGGCCCAGCTTTCAAAAAAAAAAGTCCTGATAACAGCGGGACCAACCTATGAACAGATTGACCCGGTTCGCTTTATAGGCAACTGGTCAACCGGCAAGATGGGATTCGCACTGGCCGAGGAGTGTGCCTCACGCGGTGCTAAAGTTACTTTGATAGCAGGTCCTGTAAACCTGACCACCCAAAACCCCAACATCAAACGCATTGATGTAAAGTCTGCCCATCAGATGTATGAGGCAGCCATGGAGAATTTCCCCGGCAGCGATGCCGCCATCCTCTGCGCCGCCGTGGCCGATTTCACTCCCGCGGTAACATCGGACACCAAAATCAAGCGCAAGGGCGATATGACCATCACCCTTAAGCCCACAGAAGATATTGCAGCCGCTCTTGGTGCCATCAAGCGCCCTGACCAGAAGATGGTAGGATTTGCCCTTGAGACAGACCATGAGGCAGCCAACGCACAGGGCAAGCTGGAGCGCAAGAATCTGGATTTCATAGTTCTGAATTCACTTAATGACAAAGGTGCGGGATTCGGTTATGATACCAACAAGGTTACTCTGATTGACCGCAAAGGCAGCCAGGAACTGCCGCTGCAGTCCAAGAAGAACGTAGCCAAGGCCATCATCGACAAACTGGCCGGACTGCTCTTCTGCCTTGCATTCCTGCTTATGCCCTTCAGGGCTCAGGCGCAGGAACTGGACCCCACCCTTACCGTCAACACATCCAAGATACAGGGTACAGACAAGGATGTTTTCAAGTCACTTGAGAACGCCATAAAGGAACTGCTTACGCATCAGGTATGGACCGAGTACCATTTTGCTAGTAAGGAGCGCATAAAGTGCAACTTCAACCTCATAGTAAACACTTATGAGGCGCAGAGCGGCAAGATGAACTGCGAACTTACCGTGCAGAGCAGCCGTCCCGTTTACGGATCAACCTACAACACCACCGTGTTCAACTTCCGTGACACTCAGGTGGAGTTCAACTACACGGAGCAGGACCGTCTGGAGTACATGCCCGGCATGACCCCTGACAACAACCTGACCGCTATCCTGGCTTATTACAGCCTGCTTATCATCGGACTTGATTTTGACACCATGTCACCAAACGGCGGCACGGACATACTGCGTCAGGTCGAGAACATAGCAGCCAACGCACAGTCACTCGGCAGCGGATGGCGTTCATTCGACAATCAAGCCAACCGCTATGCCATCATCAACGACTATATGAACGGCACCATGGCTCCTTTCCGCCAGCTGCAGTACAAGTATCACCGTCAGGGTCTGGACGACATGTCTGCCAATCCTGACCGCGGCCGTGCCACCATCACCGAGAGTCTTGATCTGCTCAAACAGGCCAAACAGGCCAAGAGCACATCGGCCCTGCCTACCCTGTTCACCGAGATCAAGAAGACCGAGCTGGTGAGCATCTACAGCGCAGGCGTAAACAAGGAGAAGCAGAAGGTAAAGGAGCTTCTCAGCCAGGTGAACCCTTCACTCACCAATGAATGGGAGGCCATTAAAACTGACTGATGCTTAAGGAAATACACATAAACAGCTACGTTCTGATAGACCGTCTGGACATAGACTTCCAGGAGGGCTTTTCAGTTATGACCGGTGAGACAGGCGCCGGTAAATCCATCATTCTGGGTGCCATGAACCTGTTGCTTGGAGGACGCGCCGACTCCAGAACCATAATGCAGGGCGCCGACAAATGCACCATTGAAGGCAGTTTCTCAATTGCCGGATACGGTCTGGAGCCCTTCTTTACCGAAAACGGACTGGACTACTACCCCGACGACACCACACTCCGCCGCGAACTCCTGCTGTCCGGCAAGAGCCGCGCATTCATAAACGACACCCCGGTATCGCTCAACCAGATGCGTGACCTGGGCTGCCGACTAATTGACATACACTCACAGCACCAGAACCTGGCATTGGGCACACAGTCCTTCCAGCTGGATGTTGTGGATACGATAGCTTCAAACAGCACCATCAAGGCCTCATACGAGCAGAGCTTTGACAACTGGTCCGCCCTCAAGGCCGAACTGGCACGCCTCAAGGCTGAATTCGAGTCCGATAACACCGACCGCGAGTATCTGGAGTTCCAGCTCAAGGGTATTGACGATGCCCGTCTCAAGGAGGGTGAACTCCAGGAACTTGAACAGGAGTCCGATATCCTGGAACACGCCGAGGAGATAAAGCAGGAGCTTTACCGTGCATCGGAACTGATCTCAGGCGATGAGGAGGGCACGCTGACACGTCTTCGCGGCGCACTGCAGTCACTCCGCTCGGCACAGAAGAACTGGCCGCAGGCAGAAGAGCTCTCAGAGCGTCTGGACAGCTGCCTTATTGAACTCAAGGATATAGCCGAGACCGTTGATGACGCTCAGGAGAACATAAACTTCGATCCCGCCCGTCTGGAACAGGTTAACGAACGTCTGGATCTGATTTACACCCTGCTCAAGAAGCATAAGAAGGAGAATATTACAGAGCTTCTGGAGCTGGCCGAGAGCATTCGCACACGTCTGGACCGCAGCGGTTCATACGAGCTCGACATAGAGAAACTGACCCGCCAGGTTGAGGCTGCACGCGCCGAGATGCAGAAGAGAGCAGCAGAGCTCACCAAATCCCGCTTTAAAGCATCGGACACCATAATTAAGGACATCAAGGCACTGCTTGTACCGCTTGGCATTCCCAATGTCCAGTTCGGCATAGACATACAGCCGGCCGCCGAGTTTGACCGCACCGGTCATGATGACCTCAAGTTCATGTTCTCTGCCAACAAGGCAGTACCCATGCAGGAGATATCACTGGTGGCATCAGGCGGTGAAATAGCCCGTGTAATGCTCTCTGTAAAGTCTCTCATAGCAAGCGTACGCACCCTGCCCACCATCATCTTTGATGAAATTGACACGGGCGTATCGGGCGCAGTAGCCGAAAAGATGGCTCTGCTTATGGAACAGATGGCCGGCGGAGGCCGTCAGGTCCTGGCCATCACCCACCTGCCCCAGATTGCAGCGCTTGGCCACACCCACTATAAAGTTTACAAGACCGAGGAGAAGGATGCCACACGCACCCGCATAGCGCTCCTTGACTATAATGAAAGAATTCGTGAGATTGCCTCCATGATGAGCGGCGCTACGCTCACCCAGGCAGCTCTTGACAATGCAAAAACACTGATTGACAATAATGGAAGATGAAATGATATTCGGCATACGTGCCGTGATTGAAGCAGTTCAGGCCGGCAAGGAGATTGACCGCCTTCTCATTAAGAAAGATATGCAGGGAGACCTCTCAAAAGAGCTCTTTGCTGCCATCAAAGGATTGGATATTCCCGTTCAGAGAGTACCCGTGGAGCGTCTGAACCGCATCACCCGCAAGAATCACCAGGGCGTGATAGCCTTCACCACACAGATCACCTACCAGCATGTGGAGGATCTTGTCCCCACCCTGTTCGAGGAGGGCAAGGATCCCTTCTTTGTACTTCTGGACGGTGTGACCGATGTCCGCAACTTCGGAGCCATAGCCCGTACCGCAGAGTGCGCAGGCGTGGATGCCATCATCATCCCTTCCAAGAACAGCGTAAGCGTAAATGCCGATGCCATCAAGACATCAGCCGGAGCACTCCATACGCTTCCCGTCTGCCGTGAGAATCAGATAAGCTCAACCATCAAATATCTCAAGAACTGCGGAATCCGCATTGTAGGAGCCACCGAGAAGGGTGACAAGGACTACACCAAGGGTGATTACACCGGCCCCGTATGCCTTATCATGGGCGCCGAGGACAAGGGTATCCCGCAGGAACATCTGGCACTCTGTGACGAATGGGCACGAATTCCCATCCTGGGCAAAATCGAGTCCCTGAACGTCTCAGTTGCAGCCGGAATCCTCATGTATGAGATAGTCAAGCAGAGACACTGACAATTTGTCGCAAAACAGCGTTTGGTCTGTTTGTTGCGTGTCATTCCATAGAAATAAAAACTTATGACTATGGAATACAATCAGAACAAACCGCAGAACCTTGAGCAGTTCGCCATCAATCTGAATGAGCGGGCGCGCAAGGGCAAGCTCGATCCGGTCATAGGCCGTGACGAGGAGATAAGGCGTG
>JAEEGG010024587.1_pt1 | contig 11673 bp, 8 predicted proteins | sample 9134161 | NCBI WGS metagenome assembly JAEEGG01 (sample SAMN16246543, study PRJNA631951) | gut metagenome | biome: gut microbiome; feature: rumen; material: CR-attached | host: Bos | place: Iran: Karaj | collected 2018-10 | reverse complement strand
CAGAAAAGACTCTGCCATGCGACCTCCTCCTTGTTGCAGCAGGCTTTACCGGTTGCGAAGAATATACAGCAAATGCTTTTGGTACAGAGCTTGGTCCACGCGGAACAGTTGCAAGCGGTCCTTCGACAGGCTCAGGAACCACAAATTATGCAACCAACAATCCAAAGATTTTTACCGCTGGTGACATGCACCGCGGTCAATCTCTGGTTGTATGGGCAATTGCCGAAGGCCGTGAATGCGCAAAACAGATAGATGAGTTTCTGCTCAAATAAAAGAGCAATTAAACCTTAAACTGATCAATCTGATTTCCGATTTTATTGATTACCTCTTTAACAGTTGTTGTAATCGTACTTAACGAAGCACCAGTCTCATTAATCTTCTGAGCGCCAACAGCCATCTCTTCCATGTTGTCGTTCATAGTACGTGTAAACTCCTGAAGAGTTGTAACTTCACTAAGAATCATCTTGTTACCTTCATTCATTTCGTTGGCAGCAACATGAACTTCGGAAGTACTGTTATTCATACTGTAAAGAGCATCAGTAATCTGTTTAGAACCAGCCTGCTGTTCTTCCATTGCAGATTTAATCTGAGTAATAAGTTCATCAGTATCTGTAATCTGTTGAGAAACAGAAGAGAAAGCCTTGTTAGCTTCTGAAGAGGCCTGTACAACGTTTCCAATAGAATTCTGAATATTATTGAGCTGTTCACCAATTGTCTTTGACTGTGTACTTGAAGTTTCCGAAAGCTTACGAATTTCATCAGCAACAACCGCAAAACCTTTACCCGCATCACCCGCATGAGCCGCTTCAATTGCAGCGTTCATAGCAAGAAGATTTGTCTGACTTGCAATTGACGAAATAACAGAGTTTGCTTCCTGAAGCATAGCCGACTGCTGTTCAATACTCTTAATCTGTTCATCAACAGCTGTTTGCTTAATAATTCCATTCTGTGTATTTGTTTCCAGATTCTTGAAGGAGAATGCCATTTTATCAACAGAAGTATTTACAGAATTAATGTTTCCAATCATTTCTTCAACTGCAGCCGAAGCCTGACTTACACCCGCAGCCTGGCTTTCAATCATACGCTCAAGAGATTCAATATTTGAAGCAATCTCGTTTACAGCAGCAGCAGTCTGATTGACACTTGAAGCCTGATTTTTAATCTGGCCGTGCATACTCTCGATATTTGCAATAATCTGAGTAATAGAACTTGCAGTCTCCTGTGCCGAAGCAGCCATATCTTCACCAGCAACGCCAAGCTCCTGTTTTGAAGATTTTATATCCGAAATAATCGATTGCAGTTTTTCGGTAAATCCATTAAAGCCCTGAACAACCTGACCAATTTCATTATTTGTATGAACTTCGATTCGCTGTGTAAGGTCTGCATTTCCCTGTGCAATTCCTGTAATTGCATTTTCTACAACCTCCAGAGGTTTAAGCGAGAATGCAAGAACAAATCCACCAAGAACAAGAATGATAATTACCATTACCAGACCAAATATAACAGCAGCATTTGCAATTTTATTACCAAGTGAATCTACAACATTTCCTGGAACAGTAAATCCCATACCCCATTGAGTACCGTTAATTCCCGAATAAACAAGAAGGTCAAATTTACTTCCAGTATAAGAAGCAATATATGCATGGCCAGATTCTCCACCAACCATGCGTTTAGAAATTTCCTGCAAATCTTCATGACCTTCACCTGCATTAGTAATAAAGTTTCCATCTTCTACACCAGCAGGATGATAGATAACGTTACCACTGTGATCAATAAGCCAGAGCCATACACCATCAGGAACTTTCATGTTTTTAACAGGCTGAATTAAGTTTTCAACATTTATAACACCTGAAAGCATTAAAAAAGGTTTTCCATCTGGCCCCAGAATAGGCTTTGTAACGTGAATTACTTTTTTTCCAGTAGTTCTTGAAGTTACTGGATTATCAATATAAGTCTGTCGCCCGTTAAACATTACTGCTTTAAAATAATCACGATCGGCAATATCTGTACGGGTTCCATTGTCGTTATACGATACTCCGTTTTTATCAGCAATCATGATGTAATCAAAATCTTTAGCACGAATCTGTGGATTTGCCTGCAGCCATCTTCCTATTAAATCAAAATTACCAGATTTCATAATTTCTGAATTAAGATAAGGATTAAGCTGCATAAAGTATCCCTGGATTGTATTTTCAAGAGAATCCTTTATTGATGTTGTAAGCATTACATAGTTATTAACATGATCTGCGCGAGTATCCTTTTTTGCAAGTTGAGACAAAACTGCAACCTGTATTGCAGTAAGACCGGCAATTCCTAAACCAATAAGAATAATTAAATTAACGATTAAACTCACTCGTCGTTTTTTTGTTGTTTCAGACATCCTCTACCTCGTCTTCACCTGAATTTTTGTCCACTTTTTAGTATTTTAATTTTAAGTCATACCGCCCAATAAAGCAATGAAAAGATATCTTTTTTTATTGTATCAATCTTTCTGTATTTCTTGACACTTAATAGCTAAAATAGGATAATATGGTAAACAAATGGCAAAGATGCCGTAGATATGATTTTGCTTTAAGCAGGCAAAGTTATGTCTACGGCATTTTTTTTTGAGGAAAAAATTATGGGATTTCATGATGAATGCGGAGTTGTTGGAATTTATGGAGCAGCTAATTCTTCGGGATTATGTTATTATGCACTGAATTCTTTGCAGCACCGTGGACAGGAAAGTGCAGGAATTGCAGTAAGTGATGGAACTAAAATTACACTTCATAAAGGCATGGGGCTTGTAAGCGATGTTTTTCAAAAAGGACATTTTGAAACCTTAAACGGCTCTATTGCAGTTGGTCACGTACGCTATGCAACAGCAGGTGGCCGCACAATCGAAAACGCACAGCCTTTTATGAATTCATTTAAAAACGGCTCAATTGCACTAGCCCATAATGGACAGCTTGTAAACCACACAAAGATTCATGAATTACTGGAAGACAACGGCAGTACTTTTTCTAGCACCAGCGACAGCGAAGTTATTTTAAAACTTATGGTACGCAAATATATAGAAAACGGTGGAAAGCTTGGAACTCCTGATGTAGAAAATTCAGACCACGAACTAAATCAAAAAAGATTCATCGATGCTGTTATTCAGACTGCACAGCATATAAAAGGTTCTTTTGCACTTTGTATCATGACAGAAGACATGCTCATTGGTGTAAGAGATCCAAATGGCATAAGGCCTTTGTGTCTTGGTGTTATTGATTCCAACTCATATATCATTACTTCAGAGTCCTGTGCAATTGACGCGGTAAACGGACAATTTTTACGCGATGTTGAACCTGGAGAAATTGTTGTAATAAACAAGGATGGGCTGCAATCAATTAAATATATAGAAGAAAAAAAGCGTACCTGCATTTTTGAATACGTTTATTTTGCACGTCCTGATTCTGTGATTGACGGTATTTCTGTGCAGGAGGCCCGCTACAAAATGGGAGAAGTTCTTGCCCAGGAATCGCCTGTAGATGCAGATATTGTTATTGGTGTACCAGACAGTGGACTTGGAGCTGCCCAGGGCTACGCAAGAGCAAGCGGTGTTCCTTACGGAATGGGCATTATTAAAAATAAATATATTGGCCGAACGTTTATTGCACCAACTCAGGCAGAACGTGAAAACATGGTTTTTGTAAAGCTCAACGCAATCCGCAGTGATCTTGAAGGAAAGCGTGTTATTGTAATTGATGACTCTATTGTTCGCGGAACTACCAGCCGCCGCCTTGTGCAGATTTTACGTCGCGCTGGTGCTAAAGAAGTTCACTTCAGGGTTTCGTCACCACCTGTAAAGTTTCCGTGCTACCTTGGAATTGATACACCAAGCAAAAATGAATTAATCTCGAGCACTCATGAGCTTGAAGCTATCCGTAAAGAAATTGGAGCAGACTCGCTTGCATTTATTTCTCTTGATGGAATGATCAAGGCGCTTGGAGAAGATGCATTTTGCAAGGGGTGTTTCAGCGGTTTGTATCCTGTATAACAGACTAGCCGTACATCTTTATAACATTTTCGGCAACAGCAGTTTTCTTTAAGCCTCTGTCCATTGCTTCTTTTTCTATATAACGATGTGCTTCCGGCTCTGTCATCTTAAGATTCTGCATTAAAAGCATTTTTGCTCTGTTCACAAGACGGATTTCTTCCATTTTGACTTTAAGCTTAGTTGTCTGACTCGAAAGAATCTGCACTTTATATTGAACTGCAATTGCAACCTTAATCATATTGTAAAAATAGAACTGGTCAAACGGACTGTTTATTGTAAGAATACCGTTTCCTTCTACCCTATAGCTTACTTCTTCAAAAAGTGCCTGAGGTGTTAATAAAAGAATTGTGCTGAGAGAATCAGAAACATCTACTGCAAAATCTACGCCCTCTCCATCACAGTAATCGGCAATTACAATATTGAATACTCGTCCTGAACACATTCTGCGTGCTTCGTTAAAATCTCCAGTTACCTGTGTTTCAAATAAAGGTGCCATCAGCATTGCACTGATTAAGGTTGAGACTTTTGAATCTTTTGTTACAACGAGAACACTATGAGAATCCAAGGTCATTTTAGAAACTTAACACCTTCTTTATAAAATCACTTGCTTCTGCAATTTTTTTAGCGCAATCCAAGGTGTCTGGAAGTTTTTCAAGTGAAGAATTTTCTTTTCCGAACAGATTCTCAGTTACAGCAGGAGGTGGAAGTAACTGATTTTTGATTCCATCGAGTGCTGCATAAATTAACAAGGTAAATGCAAGGTATGAATTGCATCCGCAATCTGCAGAACGAATTTCAATACGAGGAGATCCTTTTGTTGCAGGAACTCTTATAAAGGTTGAACGGTTTTCTTCGCCCCATGCAATATAATGAGGTGCTTTATGTTCACCAAGTCGGTCATAAGAATTTTCTGTACAATTCAAATAATATGTAAGTTCTGGCGCATGCTTTATGATTCCGGCCATTGCCATTTTAGTATTTTCAGGGTCGGCACATGAAATATTAATATGGAATCCGCTTCCCGCTCTATCTATCAGAGGTTTTGGAGAAAAGTCTGCATAAAGGCCATTCTGAGCTGCACGTGTGCGAACTACCCACTTAAAGGTTGCTGCGTTGTCGGCTGCTGTTACTGCATCTGAATAATGGAAATCAATTTCATTCTGGCCCGGACCTTCTTCGTGATGGCTTGCTTCTGGCTGCATGCCCATCTGCTCAAGTGTAAAACATATTTCACGGCGGATATTTTCACCCTTATCTTCAGGGGCAATATCCATATAGCCTGCGTTATCAAAAGGAATCTTTGTAGGTTCACCCTTTTCATCAAGCTTAAACAGGTAGAATTCAATTTCTGTACCAAACATAAAGTCAATTCCCTGATTTTTTGCTTCTTTTACGGCATTCTGTAAAAGTGTACGGCAGTCTTTTTCGTATGGTCTTCCATCCGGATAGCGGATATTACAGAACATACGCACAACCTTGCCTGTATTAGGTCTCCAAGGCAAAACAGAAAGGGTTGTTGGATCTGGATGCAGGAACAAATCTGATTTTTCAGGAGTTTCAAAGCCATAAATTGCAGAAGCATCAAAGCTTACACCATCACGGAATACCCGTTCCATCTGACTTGCAAGCACCGAAATATTTTTTTGCACTCCATTCAAATCAAAAAATGCAAGTCGCACAAATTTTACGTCTTCTTCTTCAAGATATTCCAAAACTTCGCTTACTGAATACATAATAAACCTCACAAAAAGAAAAGGCCGTGGACAATCCGCCGACACTTTTCCCGGTAAATTATCTACGACCTCTTTGTCTCCCCTAATAATATGATTTTTTATACCTTTTTGCAATACAAATGGCTCTGTATACAGTGTAAACACATTATAGAATATGAATACAATAAGCGGGTCCCAGCGACGGGAAAAAAAGCAAGGTATCCCCCGGCATCCGTGCGACGTCCGGCGTAAAACGCGGCCGCCCCACTGCCGGTCCCCCCTTACTTTCTTTTTCCTGCGTCCCGCATATTCCTTTATAATTATAATGTGTTTACACTCCGCATTTTTTAATAATCGCATCATATATAATAATCGCATCATATACGCGGGTATAAGGAAATCAATTTTTTTTCAGATTACATGTAAAAAAAATAGCGGGAAGCCGAATTACGGATTGAAAAAAAACTCTGAATTGCTGCCGCGAGAGCGGCAACGTATATAGTTCCAAGGCAATTCAGCGTTTAGGTGGCTAGCCACCGATTTTTCAATACGGAATTCGGCTGGTAGCTATTTTTTTTTTACCTGAATACATATAAAATTGATTTTCATTATAGATTTAAAAAGAAAAAGCTGCCGAAAAAGGAGAAAATCGGCAGCTTTTATATCTAGGAAGGAAAAAAAATAAAAAACATCGAATTGCTTGAAAAACCCTTTCCCCGCATCGAATACACTTATTAAACCACAAGTTTTACAAAAGGTTACAAAAAAAAATTAAAATTTTCTTCCATTTGTATTAACTTTTAAAATCTGCTATAATCGTACGCTATGGTAATTTCATCTATTGATTTGAAAAACGGACATGTTGTTCAGCTTAAGAACGGCAAAGATCTTATGCTTGAACGCGATGATGCAGACTCTCTTATCCGCCAGTTTGATATGTATGGCGAAGTAGCAGTTATTGATCTTGATGCTGCACTTGGTAATGTTGATGCAAAGGGTAACACAGTTAATACTCCCCTGCTAAAATCTCTGCTTCGTCATGGAAACGTTCGTACCGGCGGAGGAATCCGTACCGTAAAACGTGCACGCGAGCTTGTTTCTCTTGGTGCCGAAAAAGTTATTATTGGTTCTGCTGCATGGAAAAGCGCTCCAGCTGCTGGTGAATCGGTGCTCAATGAGGATTTTTTGAACGAACTTGCCGCCGCAATTGGAAAAGACCGTATTATTATTTCTGTAGACGCTATAAATGGAAAAATAGCCGTAAAAGGCTGGACAGAAACTGTAGATATCCCTCTTATAGAAGGTGCTAAGCAGGCTGAAAAATTTTGTTCAGAACTGCTTTTTACCTGTGTAGAAAAAGAAGGCTGTATGCAGGGTACAAACATGGACTATGCAAAGCAGCTTCGCGAGGCTGTAAAATGCCGCGTTGTTGTAGCAGGAGGCGTTTCGAGTGTAGAAGAAATTGCTGCGCTCGAGCGTTTACATTGTGATGTTCAGCTTGGAATGGCACTTTATACAAATAAGGTAAACCTTACAGATGCTTTTGTAAGCTGTCTTGATTTTGAAAAGCCACCGCTTATTCCTGTAATTGCACAGAGTGTAAACGGTGATGTCTTGATGCAGGGCTTTGCAAATGCAGAAGCTGTAAGAAAAACCTTTGAATGCGGCAAATTAACCTTCTGGAGTCGTTCTAGAAATGAGCTTTGGACAAAAGGCGAAACAAGCGGAAACTTTTTGGAAATTGTCCGCCTGCGTGCAGATTGCGACCGCGACAGCATTCTTGCAACAGTTTTGCCAACTGGTCCTGCTTGTCATACAGGCTCCTGGACATGTTATGGAACAGATCCTGGCGAAAAATCAAGCATGGGTCGTCTCTATAACATAATCGCAGATAGATTTGCTAATCCAAAACCTGGAAGCTACACTGCAACTTTAGATGCTAAGCGTGTACGCGAAAAGGTAGAAGAAGAAGCAGAAGAACTTTGCGAAGCCGACACCCGAGATGAAGTAATCTGGGAAGCGGCAGATCTGCTTTACTTTGTAAACGTCCTTATGTACAAGGAAGGCGTTAGCTGGAAGGATGTTTATGATGAACTTGATAGGAGACATAAAGAAAAATGATAACTATTCAGAAATATAACGAAGTAGAACCCGATTTTTTTAAGGGGCGCCCTTTTGACGGAGATGACAAGGTAGTTACATCCGTTTTGGAAGAGGTTCAAAAGCGCGGAGATGCAGCCTTGCGTCTTTACGGAAATAAATTTGACGTAGCAGTTCCTGCTCAGTTTGAAATTCCACAGGAAGAACTCAAAGCTGCTGCAGAAAAACTCCGCATGGAAAAACGCGATATTTACGATGCAATTGTTTATTCACACGACCTTGCATTAAAGTTTGCAAAGCTTCAGAGAAAATCATTTAAAGATTTTGAAGAAGAACTTGAACCAGGAATCATTACAGGTCAGAAAACAATTCCTGTAGAAACTGCAGGCTGTTATGTTCCAGCAGGCCGTTTCCCTCTTGTTTCTACTGTAATAATGACTGTAACTCCTGCTGTTGCTGCAGGCGTAAAAAATGTAATTATGTGTACACCTCCACGTGTACACCCTGATGATAAAATTGCAGCAGGAAAAACAGGTGCCGGCGTTCCAGGAAAAGCATTTGTTGGCGGAAAGCCTTATGCAGACGAAGGAATTATGGCCGCTGCCTATATTTGTGGTGTAAATCACCTTTATGCAGTAGGCGGTTCTCAGGCAATTGGCGCAATGACTTACGGAACAGATTCTATTCCAAGAGTTGATGTAATTGTAGGCCCTGGAAACAAGTTTGTTCAGGAAGCAAAAAAGGCTGTATTCGGCAGTGTTGGAATTGACTTTATTGCAGGCCCGACAGAAGTAATGATTATTGCAGACACATCAGCAAATCCAGCATGGGTTGCAGCAGATCTTTTAGCGCAGGCAGAACATGATGTTGTTGCTCAGCCAATTCTCGTTACAGATAATGAAGATTTTGCTCACAAAGTAAGTGCCGAAATTGAAGCCCAGCTTGAAACTCTTACAACAAAAGCAACTGCCCGCCAGAGTATTGATAACTGCGGAAAAATCATCCTTGTTGAAAAACTCGAAGATGCTATAGAAGTTGCAAACCGTAAAGCCCCGGAACACCTTGAACTTGCAATGGAAGACGGAAAGCTTCGCGATAAAATAGAAAAGAATGTATTTAATTACGGTTCACTTTTCATTGGTCACTACGCTGCAGAAGTTTACGGAGACTATGCCGCAGGTCTTAACCACACTCTTCCAACATCAACAAGTGCACGTTATACAGGCGGCTTGAGCGTAAGAATGTTCCTTAAAACTGTAACAACTCTTCGCGTAAAAGCTGGAAAGGTTGGAACTGTAAAAAGCGGTGCCGCTGCAGGATACCTTGGCGATTCAGAAGGCCTTGCAGGACACGCAAGAGCAGCCAGACTTAGAATAGGTAAATAAACTATGGTATTGGACGTTGTTAAACTTGGAGAAGAAAGTCTCAGACAAAAATCTGTTCCTGTAGATGAAGTAAATGATGAAATCAAACAGCTTGTAGAAGATATGTTTGAGACAATGATTGCATACGAAGGCGTTGGTCTTGCAGCACCTCAGATTGGTAAAAATATAAGAATGTTTGTTCTTATTGCTGATGATGATGTTCGCCGTGTATTTATCAATCCTCAGATAATCAAAACTTCAGAAGAAGTTAGTGATTATGATGAAGGATGTTTGAGTATTCCGCAGGTTTACGAAACAATTACACGTCCAGTTCAGGTTACTGTTCAGGCTCTTAACGAAAAAGGTCGTCCGTTTACACTCGATGCAGACGGACTGCTTGCAAGAATTATTCAGCATGAATATGACCATTTGGATGGCATTCTTTATATAGACCGTGGTGACAAAGCCTTTGCCGAAAAAACAGAAGCACAGTTCAAAAAACGTGCAGAACGCGCAAAAGAAAAAGAAAAGGCTAAGGCTGCTAAAGCTGCTAAAATTGCGGCAAAAATCGCTGCTAAGGAAGCTAAAAAGTCAAAATGAAAATTATATATGCAGGAAGCCCCGATGCGGCTAAGATAACCTTGGAAGTTCTCTATGAAAACCAGAAAGAATTTGGTTTTGAGATTGCAGGTGTTTTATCTAATCCTCCTACTGCAAAAGGAAGACACAAAACCCCTACTCCAACTCCGGTTGCCGCATACGCTTTAGAAAAAGGACTTCCTGTTTTTACACCAGAGCATCTTGATTCTGCTGCACGCGAACAGATTGCACCACTTGGCGCAGACCTGCTTGTTTGCTTTGCTTATGGTCATATTTTCGGGCCAAAATTTCTTGCGCTCTTTCCAATGGGCGGTGTAAATCTTCATCCTTCATTCCTGCCAAAATACAGAGGCTGTACTCCTGTTCAGCAGGCAATCCTCGAAGGAGACGAGCTTCTTGGAATCTCTGTTCAAACTCTTTCTCTTAAAATGGATGCGGGTGATATTCTTAAGCAGGATTTTGTAAACATCACCGAAAACGATACAACAGAATCACTTTTGAATTACAGTGCCAAAAGAGGCGCTGAACTTATCTGTGATATTATAAAAGAAAGTGCCACTACGGGTGCCCTTATTAAAGGAAAGCCACAGAGCAAGGATGATATTTCTTACACCTATACAATCACAAAAGATATGGCAAAAATAAACTGGGAAGAAAGCGCAGAAACTATTTGCCGCAAAATTAGAGCCTACTACCCTGATCCATGCTGCTGGTGTCTCGAAGAAAATGATTCTCCACTTAAGATTGCAGCAGCGTCAGAGGTTTATGTTGCAGATGCACAGGCAATCTTAGAAAATGATCCTGCATTTGGGCCAATAATCCAGGACAACGTATACAAAGCCTTTCCTTGCGGTAAGGTTTTAGCATATAATAAAACTACAAACGGAATTTACGTTAAAACCGGCGATGGAATTCTTAGTATTACAAAGCTCCAGCGTCAGGGAAAAAACATGATGTCTTATAAAGATTTTATGAACGGTGCCAAGGATTTTCTTGGAACTGTATTAAAATAAACTCGAGGAAAACAGATGAGCAAAAAGGCAAAGAAAGAAACTGAAGAAGAGATTATAGAAGAAAAAGAAAGTTCATCAGAAGAGGTCCTTCGACAAGATCAGGAAGCACAGACTGAAACAGGAGATCAAACTGAATCAGAAGTTCAGGAACCTGCGAAGGAATCAGAAGAACAGGAAGCTGCTGAAGAAACAACTGAACCAGCTACCGAGGTGGTCTCTGAGCCTGTCGAAGAGCCTGCAGAAGAAGCAGTTGAAACACAGGAATCTGCCCCTTCAAAAAAATCCAAATCAAAAAAATCATTCTCTCCAAAGAAGGTTCGCTTCAGTTTTTCAGAAGGCTTTGATCACCTTCAGTCAAATCTCCCAGCCCTTATTATTGCCTGCGTTTCTGCTTTTATCATCATGATTATTGCGGGCTGCGCTGTTTTCTTTACAAATGTAAAAGGAGCCGAAAAGGTTCTTGTTCCAAATGTTGTTGGTAAAAAATGGGACGAAGCATTTATTGAAATGCAGATAAAAGAGCTTTATCCAAAAATCAATCTGCGCTATTCAAATGTTCCGGGAGACGAAGGCCTTGTTCTTGAACAGAGTCCTCAGCCAGGTGCAATTGTTAAAGGCTACAGCAGAATCAATCTTGTAATCAGTCGTGGTGTTGTAATTGACGCAGTTGGCTCTTATGTAGGAAAGAATCTTTCAGAGGTTCAGATGTCTCTCCAGACTCTTTTTGCAGGACAGACAAAACCTCTCATCACACTTGCAACTCCATCTTACATTCCAGACGCATCAGAAGCAGGAACTATTCTTGAGCAGGATCCGCCGGAAGGTTCAAAAATCTCAGAGCCTGTAGTTGTAAATCTTGTTGT
>JAEEGG010024586.1_pt1 | contig 11673 bp, 12 predicted proteins | sample 9134161 | NCBI WGS metagenome assembly JAEEGG01 (sample SAMN16246543, study PRJNA631951) | gut metagenome | biome: gut microbiome; feature: rumen; material: CR-attached | host: Bos | place: Iran: Karaj | collected 2018-10 | reverse complement strand
TCCAGCACTTCCACCTACCACCTCACTTCTATGGAAGAGAGTTCGGATGATGTTTCTCTGATAATCATCCAATTTACCAAATTCTACATAAAAATCGCCTTCCATTATTTCAATTAATTATTAATATCAAATGCATCAGCTGATCTTCTGCCACTTAAACTCAAGCAACTTTCCCAATCAAGATTCCGGATATATGATATTCCGGGGGTTATGCCTCTATAAATACTATCAACGAATCCAGCCCTTCCTATCACACGATAAACAACCTTATCTGCTGCCGTAAAAGATTCCAAAAACCGCTTGTTGGTAAAACACCTGTAGCCTGGACATATTCTATCATAAAAATGGCATGGAATAGGCAATAATGTTTTAAATCCCTTATTAGCTTTAGAAAAAGCACATAGCCCCCTGTTAAGGTTCTTAGGTTGCCATTCCTTACAATGTTTATCTGTCACATCTAATATAGTCATAAGCCCTGTTTCACTAATCTTAGGAGCCAGAATTTCAGCCAAAACTCTAAATCCATCTTTTTGAAGGATATTATCATCCATCAATTCATTCACAAATTTGAATGACGTGATCAGGTCATAACCCTCACCCATATTCGCAATATAATGTTGTAAATCATCTATGGATGTCACAGGTAAAGGTATAAACTGTTTATCATCATCTTCAATAATAAACCTCTTGCTTATAGGCTTAAGATTTAACAAATCGCTTAAGTAGTCTATCGCAATATTATTACCATCAAAAGCAACAATTTTAAGTCTCTTGATATTCGGTAGAAATAATGATATAGCACAAACCAAGCCTATGATATCACCACCAGTACCGCAGCCGATACTTAAAATTGAAAGTTTTTCTTTCCCCTGCAACGCTACCCTATATGGTTCATATCTAAACAAATTTTCATGAATGCAAAACGACTCCGCAAAACTCCTGGGGAAATATGTCCCAAGATAAATTTTGTTCTTTTCGTCATCAGAATGCAGATTCTGACAAAATTGTTTAGGGTCCGGCTTCTCTTCTGCACCTAAAAAACCGAAAATATATTCTTTAAGCCATCGTGGTAAAGGACTGTTTGTAATCATTGTCCTTGATTCTATTACAACATTTCTTCTCCCACCCAACGATACTCCCTTGAGAATCCTTGACGGGTTTCGTAAGTACGCTTGGGATCTTCTATCAATACGCGCTTCAACAAGTTTCCAGCAGCACGGCCTGCCTGTTTCACGGCGTATTCGCTATCGCCATTACTTATCTTAAGATAGTGTTCATATAAGTCATACAAAGGCGTTCCTTGCCAATAATAGTTGGCGCCGCCAAGCAGGTCTCTGGCAGCAAACCATTCACCTTTTCGGTCTCTACACCAAACTTGCACCGCGCCAAGAAGATAATCGCGCATAGGTTTGAGCTCTTCTTCTTTTAAGCACCAAACGTATCTGAAATTATTGTCATTTATTATCATACTTATTCGTACTGGTTCTTATGCTTATATTGTTCGCTCAACGCCAGCAGTTCCTTGAACATCTTCAAACGAGTCTCTTTCAACTCCCCTGCATTCATCTTTTTTCTTGTAGCCTTGAGCCAGTTGAGCATATCATGCTCTTCAATCCGATGTCGTGAGGGATTGCGGTGGTTGGACTCAATAAAATCCAACACTTCTTCATATCTTGTCAGCCATCTTTCATCTTGGGTCATATGTTAAAAAATACGTTTTAATTTCTTTTTCAATATCCCGTTCCTGTTCAATATCATCTCCACCAGCCCCTCAGCGCTGTATATCCGTCTTGCTGCTGCCACGTATCATTGACAATACTCATTCTTAATATCCCAGCAGGTTTCTGTACTGTTGTAATAATTGTCCCAGGGCGACAGGATTTCATCTGATTCTGACGATGAACAATGGATAAGCTTACTGACTATTGGTGCGACCAATCTTCTCAAATTCATTTTGTTGTTGGCTTCAATCTCGGAATCAGTATCAGAAATCCGAGTAGCGGAAAACAAGCGTCCTAATCCTATTATGAGATTCATCTGTACAAAGCCATAATCTAAGCAATCCTCTTTTTTCTCAATAAAATACTTTAATCCCTCGATGATAGGGATTTGTCCTAGTTCTGCATTGCTGCGGAAGTACTGACTCATCACTTCTACAAAACGCAACACATCATGACCCTTTTCATATAATAGTATGACGGCAGCTACAGCATCGTCCACAAATTGTTTTTCGGACGAACCAAGTTGCCTTGGAATGGCTTTCTCCAGCTTTTTTATCTCACTCTTTTTGTTCGTCAATGCAAGTCTCATTCTCAAAGATGGCATACCATACGCTTCGAATTCCATCGCCATTCTCATCAAATCGGACTTGTTGTTGTCTTCCAAAAGGTGAAAACGTGGAGCAAGAATCTTGACGACTATCCTTTCTACATCTTCAAACCGCAATCTTAATTCTTCTTTGGGCGACAAGTATTGGATGACACCTTCATTTTCAAGCAGTCTTTCCTTATCCCCATCCCACATTTTGATGATTTTCGAACAAATATGGTTAAGCAGAGATTCGTCCCAATAGAAGTTTTCGTCTTTTGCCGCACCTAACAACTCTCTAAACACAGGAACAGAGCCTCCATAAAAAGACACCATCGATCCTTTACCCATAACCGGGAAGGATTGCTTCTTAATATACTCCTTCAACAGCAACTGTGGGTCTATGGATACTGGATGAGGATATGACAAGAAAGCGTAATGCCAGAAAACTGTTTCAAAAGGGAAACCACTGGCATCTCGTTTCTCCCAAAGTTTTTTTGCCAATTGATTCTGTTGTCGTTTAGACAAAGCCCCACGTTTGTATAAAAACAAAAGCCGAAACAACAAGGCCTTATCTTCCTTCTGATTTGTACCCAAGCGTCCAAACAGTTCCTCAACTACTGATTGAACAGGCGTGTCAATTTTCTCTGGGTTTGAAACATGGGACAACGGCTCAAATCCACAATCTCCGTTTCTGCCCTTAGCAACAGGCAACGAAGCGAGTTTTGGGATCAGCTTTTTGATTTCCGACGATGAAAAAGAGGAGACGATTGACGAAATCATATTGTCAAGACCACTGAAATCAAAAATCTCCTTTGTAGCGAAGAGCGTGCCCACACAATCGAAAACCGCAACCCTAGACTGATAGGATGACTTCATACATAAACGCGACAGAATCTCGGGAACAACTCTCTTAAAAGCAAGCATCCAAGGTTGTGATTCGCCATCCTCCTCTGTTTTAGCCAACCTATCCAAATACCCGAGATAACGATTGAATAAAGCATCCACATCCTTGAACCTAGTTCTTTCAAGAAACCTACGGTTATAAACAGCTGGCACCACATTAGAGTCACCAGAGCGCAACAGCCAACATTCCGCAATAGGATGTGAGCAATACTCCATCACCGACAGCGCCTTCTTTAATGTGGTTTTCTCTACTGTATTCAAGTATGGCAAATGTATGGGGAACCCCGTTTCCTCGTAATACATAAAAAAGGCGTATGCGATGCGATAATCCATAGCATTGCCTCCCAGATTTGTTGTTTTACGGATATGTCCGAGCCGAAATGTCGTCGTTTTGGTTTGCACCTTCAAAACCTCTTCAATTGGCCTTAAGTGCGCATCGAAAAACTCCCGTTCATACCAAATGTCGTCATAAGGAAGCAGTTCCTGCCATGTGTTGCGAGCGGCTTTTCTTTCTTCCTCCCCGTCCGAGAAATTCGCTTGCGCCATACAATTCCACACGGTATGGGCATGCACTTTTCGTGAAGCCCAATAAAAGCGCTCTTGCTCTCGACTTGAGGTCTTCAATCTTTCACAGATAACACGAAATGCTTTACGGGTAACAGCTTTACCTTTTTCAAGCGACAGGTATTCCGCCCACAAGGCACCCCTCCGGATGTCCCAATATGGGTCCGAAGTGGATTCTCTCCAATTCTCCAGTATCTTTTCAAGCAGCTTGAAATCACTCTGATATACCGCCTCCAATGCTTGTTCATAATCAAAACGACCTCGTTGGTCATCATTCATCTTCTCCTTGATAGAGCGAAGCTCATCACAAAGACTTACCCACTTTTCATGCCAACCCTCTTGACAATAAAGTCGCAACAATCCCAATTTCAGATTCACCCATGCATCACGGACATCCGAGCGACAGCGTTTCGAAAATGGCTGATATCTTTCTATTACAGATTGGTATATTGGTTCCCAACGGTTTTCAATCGGATACAAACATTTCTCAATACGCCAGTTAAACAAATCCAAGAAAAGGATGTCTTCGTATTTCTTTAGACCTGACAACAGGTCTTGCGAGAGCGTGAACCCTTCCGTATTCGTCCAATACTCCCTTTTGTCGCGAGGCAGAACAAGCCAACCAGGATAGGAATCGCGTTCCTTTCTCCAACACTCTAACAGTTGCCTACTGTTTTTTTGCTCGTGTATACTCCTTCCCCAATCCAAAGCAGCACTCCAAAACCATTTTCTGTCATTATCGCGTTTTTGCTGGTAATCTTCCAAACACTGGACAGCTGTAGCCATGATATCCGATGGCTTTGTTCCCTTCTTCACCAGTTTTTGCAAGTCAACGACAACTACATTTTTCTTCTCAAACGTCTTTTTGGTCGCCTCGGCAAAATCGCCAATAGTTAAAAGATATACTTTTCTCTGTTTATCGTTCAAAACATCCTTAACCCACCCAAGCCATTGAAGAAAGTTCGGGTCGTTTCCGGAAAAGCCAATGAGTACCAACGTGTTTCTCAAGATGGTAGTCCTGATAACATTGATCATGGCTTGATGACCGTGGGGATACGTCCGATAGTCCTCTTCCGTAATAATTATTGATTTAGGGTCGTTGATATCTCCATGAAGCTTCATCAAAAAGGGAGAGGACGCTCCCCCTATTTCCTCGTCATTCCTGATGAGGAAGTATGACCGATTTTCCTGTTCTTTTAGCCTAATGGAACTCCTATCCAACAGTGTGTCATAGTTAGTCGTAAAAACGTCCTGCCACGGGAGCGCCAGCAGCTGCATGTGCAAGTCTGACGGTTCTAACTTGTCGTCGTTAATCGCGTTTCTAATCAGTTCAGTCAAAGCTTCACGTCCACAAACGTTTTCAACCTCCTCCGCCAACCTAAGAACATTGGCATAAGCCCGGTCCTTGGGATGGATTTTTCGTTTTCTCGACTTTTCCAGAAACAAATCGCCCAGTTCATCCCAATCGGGTGGCATTTGGCCATCCGGCAATACATGAGCATTCTTGCTGAATCCTGCACCCACAAGAAGACTTGCCCGACCATTCCAAAGATGCTCGGCAATGATATTAAGCTGTTCTTGTGTTGTTTTATTCATTTTTGATGTTCACTATTGTGGTCTCACCTGTCCAAATCACATTTTTTTATCCAAGTTCTTGCCCCGAATTTATTATGCGCCTCCACCATTAACCGGCCGTGCTGCTCTGCTTAGGCCTCTCATAGCATTAACAACGTTGATGTTAAAGGCAGGATTCGCTCTCAAACCCCTAAGTATTGAGGTTCGCCAGTCGTTCCTTCCATACCTGGATTCAATACTCAGTTCAGATGACATTAAATCTAATTGAAGCTCTCTGTCTGTCGAACACCTGTAGCCTCCTATTAAATCATTCAGAAACATTATTCCTGCTTTATGAAGCCTCTTCGTCAGCTCAAGCGCAACAAACTGATGTTCGGTTCTCCGAGCAATATCTCCATTCCCTAACGCATTTTTATCAATCCAAAATACCATTCCCACTTTGTTATTCTTCACTGTTATGGTTGTTACAAGGAAGTCCGCATCCGGATAATGATCATAATATGCATGAACGAAATCAGTATAAGCTCCATCGTGTTTTAGTAGGTTGCAACGTCCGCAAACAGGAACTAAATTCAATCTGCAACAAGCCAACTGTCCATAAGTTCCTTCATTCATAAAATGATCTAGTTGTGTAGGCTCATTTATACTACACATCGGACAGTTGTCAACATTGTTGTTTAACTCTTGCCGCACATACCCAAGTGTCTTATGCCCAGTCATCTTTGACTTGTACTGATCCTTGATGACATCCTTGACACCATCAAGCGGGCTTAGCTCTGCAGCCGTGGCACAACCATTATTGACATAATACTGCCTATACAGTTTCACTAACAATGGCTTATGGGCATTGTTCAGATTATTACAATGGTCCACTAAAGGGTCAATGTCTCCTAATGCCTGGTCTATAGACGGTTTGTTTCCTACAATCCACATATTCCTCCTAGTCCTTATCTGGGTTGTCCCCGTAATACTTACTAATAAGATACGATGCCACCTGATTACTCACGGGCCTTTTCAGATTTTTCCGCATATCCTCCAACATATCATTCGCGCTTGCCTTAGCACCCAAATTCCATGCATCATATAATTCATCTATTGCAGAGAAATATCCAGACACATCTGCTGTCAAACCAAACACCTCAGAGTTGATTTCACCAAAAGTTGCCCCAAATGTCTCAATTACGGGTTTCTTGATTCTTATCTTATTTCCCTCTCTATATACCTTCAGAACATTGTCGGCAAACAACTCCTGTATTATTACCGGAGAGTGGGTTGACACCAACATCACCGAGTTGTATTTGGCAAGAATCTCTCTGTATTGAGACATCATAAATGACAGTAAGGGTGGATGAATATGGTTCTCCGGCTCATCGAAGAGAACAAGCGAACCCTCCAGTAGAAAAGCCAAGACATACGTCAAAGAATGGAACAGGAACTTATAGCCAGTAGAAAGTCCCATAAATATTTCTTTCCATTCTTCAGGATTGTCGGGTATGGCCATTTGATTCATCTTTTCTGCCAAATCAGGATGCTGGATCTTTGCCTTTTCCATTATTTCCATCCATAATGGAAAGCTTGATTGATCTTCGCCCTTTTTCAACTGGTTAAATGCCAAAGCAAAATCCGCAGCCAATCTCTCTTGTGTTTTAGCAATAGTTATTTTGTGGCGGTCTATTTGAATATAATTCATATCCTTCATTACACCATTGTCCTGCTGAACACGATGCTCCTCATCCAAGTCCCGAATGCCACAATAGACAAACCTTCCATCTTTCTCGCGAGTCATATCCTGAACATCGTGCATGGCATAATTCATTGTGGTTGGGAACGTGAAATTGTCAAACGGGCTATAGGATATCAGGATTAATCTTTCAACACCAATGTCATTAGGGATAATCTGACAGAATTTCCTTTTCAACTGTTCCCTGTCTTCCGGGAAAAGGTACATAGCCTTGGCTAAGTTATACAGAGCCGTGCTCTTTCCTGACCCATTAGCACCAATAAAAGCAACAATACCATTTGGAATATCGTTCGATTCTATTGAAGGCAAACATGAGAAAGATAATTGCACTTCTTCATCGCAATTGTCATATTTCAACGTTATCTGCTGCTTCCTCAGTTCGTAGCGACGTTCTATTTGGTTAATCCACTGGTTCGCTTTATAGAATACGTAGTTATCAAGTGTGGTATCGCGGAGCAGAGCCACTTGGAAACATTCATCATCTTTCACCATTTCGTAGTATGGTGAATCTTTGCTTAATATAAAGTGTAGCTGATTAGCCAATGCCTGACGTTCTTCTACGGGGCGAAAAGATAACCATTTATACAATTTATATTCCAATGTAAATGACACAAAATCAGGCGGTAGCTCATAGAAAACATTTCTTTGAAATCTTCCCGAGAGTAGAGAATGTTCATTCTTCTGCTGCCCCTTTCGCATTATTCTCACATAACCGAGACATGTGTTTTGTGTGCCCGTCAGGCGCTTCGTTGCATGAAGATGGTAAAGCACGTAATAATAGTAGTCGTTCCAATCGTTTTCTTCCAGATAGAAATCTGCATCATCTCCCGGATATTGAGAAGCATCTTGGAAACATTTACTTATTATTTTAAATTCTAATGGTTTCTTCATCTTTACAGAAATGACAAAGGGGGTTCTTGTATATTCCCTGCTAATTTTTCAAATACTCAACTCTCGATTTCACCTCCCCATTCTTGTTGATATTAACAAACAATGTACGGGGAGTGTAGCTGGGCTCATATGCGAAGCCTTCAACTAGTCGATCAAGATAGTTTGTTTTAAACATTTTTCTCGATATGTTCCGCAGGTGCATTTGTTCCAAAACCACTCCTGTCTGCACATTGAATGAACCGCTTAGCATCTCCACGTGGTCATCAAACACACCAGCATAGAACTTTGCATGGAACTGAGACCTGGTCTTAACCCTTGTCTTCGGGTCATCAACCATCTTTTGCAGATTGTTCATCAAATCCCACTCTCTCAACACTTCTGTAGGCACCTCAAGTTTTTCCTGACATTTTTTTAGCGAGCCATACGTTGTCACCCTTGTGATGAACGTCGTCTTATCTATATCAAGTGTACTGTTCAACAGCTCCCATAATCCAATCAGCTCCGCCCTGTCCTTGTCCTTTGAGAAAGGAAAATCAAAGCCTATAAAAGGTGTTACCACTACCACCTGATTGGCTATCAGCTTCCAACGTGTTAAACAGCGAAACAGGTAGTTCATCATCTCGTTTCGGGAATACACTCCGTCTATATCTTTATCACTACCTGCGTGATTTATGAGATGAAAATGCTTGCAGCAAAATGTAGAGTCATTCTTCAACTCTTTCCCCCACGTGGCCTCGTACACCCGTCCTCCGCTTTCATATTCTTGAGCAACTATGCATCTTTCAACATCATCAAAGCCAGGCATGCTTTTCACCCATACATTATATAGGTTCTTCAGCTCCATATTTACCTGATTGCCAAACTCCTTGAAGCGTTCCTCTGCTGTTATTTCCAAATTTAAATCTTTGTCTTGCCAGAAAGGACAATCTAAACTGAGATGAAAAACAGTTGGCATACCTTCTGCGGGTTCATTTCCCATCACTATTGCCGTTTCGCCATCTGGCAAAGAGTCATACTCGCTATCACTCCCGTCTACCCAGGCATCTATGATATCAAAGTTGTCAAAGCAACCATCTTTAGAAGGGTTTTTTATTCTAATTTTGGTTACTTCGCCGCATTTCTTACATTTCACGGCTATGTATCCGTGGTCATTGATTCCTCCAGGCTCATAGTTTTCAAAAATGTGGAAAACCTCCTTACAACGTTTTCCTCTACATTTAACTGCTTTCTCGTTACTTGCCATAATTGTTTTTTTTCTTGGGGCCTTCTTTGCGGCACAAACGGTCCTTCTTTGCATTCACACAGCATTGCTGGTTCAATGCATTGGATTGTGTGCCACACATTCTTAGGGATGTCAACCCCATAGTTGCCACTCTCTTGACTCAACACCACATCTTCTATGATAGAGCCATCATCATTGTGAGTAGTCACTCTAACCTTGCCTCGCAGGATAACGAACGACTCATCCTTCGTTGGGTGCCGATGGATAGACACCACAGTCCCTGGCTCCACCGCATTCAAGAATCGATGGCACTTATCCTCCAGCGACTGATGGAAGTTATAGTTCATGCGCAGACGGGGAGATTCCTTCGCATGCTCAGAAACCTTATCCAACAATGTTGCATCAATTACCTTCATTTTAGCATCTTCTTTCTTCCGTATCAAAGTTCCTGTCCCCCTGATTCCTGATTCCTGATTCCTATGGATTTATGTAGAGATGTGACATCCTTGGGATTGTCATAGAAGAATATCAGAGGCTTTCCTCCAAAACAGAATAAAGCTGATGCTTCGCTCAGTGGATTCTGAGGGTCTTGCAACAGATACAATACCCGCTCAGGCAACTTCACCTTATTGACCCATTCAGAATCATTTAAGGTCACGAAGCCACCCTTGTCGCTTATGGCCAGCATTTCGTATATGTCTTCTATTCTTCTCATATCTACGCCCTTTATATTAGCAGTAGAACACCAACCCTTTCTGCCAGATTTGGCCGACGGTCTTTTCGTCCTGTAAATCTAATAATGCCATAATACAATCAAACTTGTTTCGTCTGCAAAATTAACGCTTTACTACGAGATTTATTGTTTTTTATAATCTTTTGTACTTTTTTGGCTCTTTTAAGGCTGTTCTACCGCTATTTCCCCTTTTATATTGCGTTCCTCCGCCACATACTTGGATGGATTACGATGATTGGTTTCTATGAATGCAACCACTTCCACATATCTGGCTTGCCACTTCTCTTCTTGCGTCATAGTAGGAACCTTTATCACATCCATCCCCGCTTCAGGCACATTGGGGCGTTGCCCCAAAGAGCCTTCCGCTCCCCCACGCGCATCGTGCAGCCGCTAAAGCGTCAGCACCATGCACCAGATCCTCCCGCGCTCACTGGTATTGGTTTACTCGTTTGTACTTCTCCCCTAACGCAAGAAGCTCATTGAACAACTATAGGCGTTGACCTTCCAGCGCACCAGCGTTCATGAGCTTCTTTTGCTGCTTGACCCAGTTTCTGAGGCTGCGTTCAGGGTCAACGTATTTAGATGGATTACGATGATATGTCTCAATAAAGGTTTTCACCTCATTGTATTTTATCATCCACTTCTCTTCTTGCGTCATAGCAATAATAATCTAAACCTCTGCCTCAACAAGCTTATTTAAGTCTATATCCCACCTCATAGGAACATTATCTTTAATCCACTGAAACTGGCCATCCCTATTCTCTGCTCCAATAGCCGGCCTGAGGGATATCTTCATATCCTCAAAACGCATGTCTGTAGAAAAAACGGGCTCACATTTTAAGACGTTATAAATAGTCAGGTTGTACCCGCCTTTATGAAGCGAACTGCTGTACCTAATGCCATCGTAGCCCAAATGTCTGAAGAACTCAGCAATAATCTGCGAGGGGATGTAGTCATCCGGATTATTTGTCGGTGACGAGAAGGCCGATTGCACAAATCCCAATAGCCACTCATCCACATTCTTCTCTTTCTCCGGGTTTGGGTCGATGTCTACTGCTATATTCGCAATACGCAGCGGTTCTTTCACCTCAATTCCGGCCACATTGACTGCATTATAAAGAATAGGGCGCACTTCATACACGGCGGTAGTGGGACTTTCAGCCACATACAAATAGCAAATGAACCTTGGATTCGAGCGGGCATCTCTGATAAGTTTCAGATCGTCTGGTACATAGGAGCCTTCTTTTGATAACCCTTTAAACTTATTTGCCTTACTATGATACCATTTTCTCTCCTCTTCCGTCCTGTCTGGGGCATAGCATTTCCCCAACATGTGCTCCTTAATAGCATTATCATCAATAATACGTGCCCGATAATAGATTCTTCCCGGAGTGATGACTGTTTCAAGTGTTCTGGCAATATTCCCAAGCCTGTCCAAGACAGGGTGATTCAGAAAGAAGCGCTGCTTAAACATCACTTCGTCTCTAAAGGAGGACCATAGTTCATTGGCTTCTTTGTAATTAGGCGTCTCCATTTACTTATGCTTTCTTCTCTTATTCACAATCCATTGCAACGTTGGTACAAGATATCCACTTAGGATGGTTGTTCCTAAGTGCTTTCTCTCAGCTTGGGCAAAACATTTTTCTATAACATTTACGCTAGCATCGCCAACGATACAAACCTTTTCTGTCCTATCTATCTCTTCAATTGGGCGGTATACAGCAGTTAGAATAA
>JAEEGG010024583.1_pt1 | contig 11674 bp, 5 predicted proteins | sample 9134161 | NCBI WGS metagenome assembly JAEEGG01 (sample SAMN16246543, study PRJNA631951) | gut metagenome | biome: gut microbiome; feature: rumen; material: CR-attached | host: Bos | place: Iran: Karaj | collected 2018-10 | reverse complement strand
GTCTATTCCCATCAGTCCGCAAGCGGCTACAAGGAGCTTGCGCTTTCGATGATCCGCGAGGGGCGGAGGCGCGGCTGGCGCTTCGCATGGGTCACCCCGCGCGACGAGGACGACGAGCCGGAGCGCGTCAGGCGGATGTTCGACTTCCTGAAGCCCATCGGCTTCGTCGGAGGGGCCATCCAACGGGTCGCCAACACGGTGCCGGACGGGATCGCCCGTGTCTGGATCGATTCCGGATGGGTTCCCCAAGGCGACCCGCATGTCCTCCACGACAACGCGAGCTTCGGCGAGGCGGCGGCGGACGCGCTCGCGGATGGCGGACCGAACTTCGCCGCCTTCGGGTTGGAGTACCACTCCTGGTCTGTCACGCGGGTGCGGGCGTTTGCGAAACGGATCCGCGCGGCTGGTGGCAGATGCTCCTCGTTCTCGTCCCCCAAGGAGTCGTTGCAAACCGCCTACCTCGCCTTTGAGCCGATGCTCGCGGCCTTGCGCAGGCTGCCGCGCCCGGTCTCGGTGTTCGCCGTCACCGACCGTCTCGCCGAAGTCGCCCTCATGGCGGCGGAGTCGCTGGGGTGGCGATGCCCGCGGGACATCCGGATCGTCGGGGTGGACGACGACGAGGTGCTGTGCGCGAGCGCCCCGACGACGCTCTCCAGCGTCCATCCAGACTGGGCAGAGGGCGGGCGTCTCGTCATCGAGGCGCTGGAGGCCCAGATGCGCGGGGACAAGGTCCGGCGCAAATACGTGTATGGCGCCGCAGGCGTGACACGCCGCGCCTCGACGCGCACGGTCTACCGCCGTCCAAGGGACGAGCGCGTGGAGCGCGCCCTCTCCTTCATCGCCTCCGAGTATGCCTCTCCCGTCGGGGTTCCGGACGTGGTGGCCGCCATGGGCTGCTCGCGGCGCCTCGCGGAGCTGCGCTTCCGCGAGGAGACTGGGCGCAGCATCGCCGAGGCGCTTGCCAACGCGCGTCTCGACCGCGCGCTGGTCCTCCTGAAGCGCCGCGACGCGGACATCGCCGCCCTGCCGGGCCTTTGCGGCTTCCGCACCGCCTCGGCCCTTCGCGTCGCCTTCCGCCGCCGGATGGGGATGTCCATGACTGCGTGGCGAAAGGCGAACGCCGCCGACAGATAGAGGGCATCGCTTCTCCTACGGTAATGTCAAATTCGTAAGAATTTGAAGATTCGTTAATGTCGCATTTCGTGGTGAAATCGATGCGACGAATATCGCATTTCGTGATTCTTTCGTTACCGACATCGGGAACGATAATGGTTCACCTAATCGCAAATCTCATGGATAGGTGAACCAGAAATACCCTCTTTCTAGGTTCACCTATTCGTGATTTTTATGGATAGGTGAACCAAATCTGTTGACACGGAATCCGAGTTAGGGCACAATTGCCACCATCGCCGCCGTTTTCGTTTCAGAATGCGCGGCGTGTCCCGTTAGAGCGGGGAAGTTCTGGCGACAGTGGCAAGTTGACCTTGAAGGACATGACATGGATTTCTTTGGCAGGGAAAGGGAAATTGGCGACTTGATGGCCCTCTGGGGCAAGCGTGGCGGTTCGCTGGTGACCTGTCGCGGTCGCCGCCGCATCGGCAAGTCAACCCTCATCGAGGAGTTCGCGCGAAAGTCGAAAGCCCGTTTCATTCGCATTGAGGGGGTTCGCCCGAAGCCCGGCTATTCCGACGCGACGGAATTGAAGACGTTCGCAAGGGAACTCGCCGCGCAGACACGGGCCGAGGATGGTGTTCCCGACAATTGGCTCAAGGCCTTCATCCGGCTGGATCGCGAAATCGACGATAGGGAACGGACGGTCGTTCTGCTCGACGAAGTCTCTTGGCTAGGCCATTACGACGAGACGTTCGCCGACCTCGTGAAAATCGCGTGGGACGACTACTGGTCAAGGCACGACCGTCTGATTGTCGTGGTCTGCGGCAGCGTTTCCGGGTGGATCAAGGAGAATTTTGTCGAGAACGGGGCGTTTTTCGGGCGCCGTTCGCTGGACATTGTCGTCAGGGAACTCCCGCTGAAGGAGTGCGTGAAATTCTGGGGACGCGCGGCGTCAAGGGTGGAGACACGGGAAATCGTCGACGTTTTGTCCGTGACGGGCGGCGTCCCCAGATACCTGAAGGAACTGGACCCCGGGGCTTCCGCCTCGGAGAACATCGCCCGGCTCGCGTTCCGTCCGAATTCCATTCTTCGGATCGACTTCGATGAAATGTTCTCGGATGTCATCACCAGACTTCCAACCCTTTCCGGGAAAATCGTCCGAGTTCTCGTGGGACAGTCGCTCTCGGTTTCGGAAACCGCGGAGGCCATCCATGCCGGCAAGGGCGGAAAAATCGGCGAGGCCATGGAACAGCTGGTGGAGGCGGGGCTTGTCGCATCCGACTCCGGGAAGAATCCGGAAACCGGGCGGATGGCGCGGGAGACCAGATACCGCCTGAAGGACAACTATTCTCGGTTCTACCTCCGGCACATCGAGCCTAGGAAGGAAATCATCGATTCCGGGGCCTATCGGTTTGTTTCGCTTGAGGCGCTGGAGGGATGGGACGCCATCATGGGACTGCAGTTCGAGAATCTCGTTCTCAACCACTATGCGGACCTAATCGACCCTCTCCACATCGGCAATTCGCTGATAGAGTCCGCCGCGCCCTATTCGCGGCGGAGGAAACACGATGGAAAAGACGGGCTTCAGATAGACCTGCTTCTCCAGACCAGGCACAGCAACTACGTAGTCGAAATCAAGAGAAAGCGGGAAATCGGGCGGGAGGTGATTGACGAGGTCGAGCGCAAAATCGCAAAACTCTCAACCCCCCGCGGCAAGTCCGCCCGTCCCGTACTGGTCTATGACGGGATTCTCGCCCCAATCGTCGAAACCGATGGATACTTTGACGCAATCGTCCCGTTCACCCAGCTCCTTGGACTATAGGCGAATCGCCCGCATTCCATGTCGATGTTCCTGTAGTCATGAAGACGGTCATCATCTACACACAGCGCCACAACGCGAACTACGACGAGCTGTTCCTCTCGTTCATGCGCGAGGGGCGCCGGCGCGGCTGGCGCTTCGCGTGGCTCACACCGCGCGACGGGGCCGATGAGCCGGAGCGCATGGCGCGGATGTTCGATGTCCTGAAACCCGCCGGCTTCGTCGGGGGATACATCAGGAAGTCGCCCGTCCGGGTTCCAAAGGGGGTGCCGCAGGTCTGGCTCGATTCGGGCAGGGCCCCGCAGGGCGCCCCGCTTGTCCGCCACGACAACGCCAGCATCGGCGTGGCGGCGGCGGACGCCCTCGCGGACGGCGGCGGCCATTTCGCGGCCTTCGGCCTTGACTGGCACGTTTGGTCGACGGCGCGAACGCGCGCCTTCGCCGCCTGCGTCCGCCGGAACGGGGGCCGGTGCCGCGTGTTCCGCTTCCACAGGGGCGTGCTGTACAACCCGTACCTCGCCTTCGAGCCACTTTGCGCCGCCCTGGGCAAGCTGCGGCGTCCGGTCTCGGTTTTCGCCGTCACGGATCGTCTGGCGGCCGTGGTCCTCATGGCCGCCGAGTCGCTCGGCTGGCACTGCCCGCGAGACATCCGCATCGTGGGCGTAGACGACGACCCCCTCGTCTGCATGAGCTCCCCCGTGACACTGTCGAGCGTCCACCCAGACTGGGCGCTGGGCGGGCGGCTCGTCGCGGAGGTGCTGGAGACGCAGATGCGCGGCAAGACCGCCCGGCGCGAATACGTCTACGGCGCAGCGGGGGGGACGCGCCGAGCTTCAACGCGCGGGGCCTACCGCCGTCCCAGGGACAAGCGCGTCGAGCGGGCGCTTGCCTTCATCGCCGCCGAGTTCGCCTCGCCGATCGGCATCCCAGATGTGGTGGAGGCCATGGGCTGCTCGCGTAGCCTGGCCGAGCTCCGGTTCCGCGAGGAGACCGGCAAGACGATCCTCAAGGCCATCGAGGACATGCGCTGGGAACGGCTGCTGGTTCTTCTCCGCCGCAGGGACGCCGACCTGTCCGCCCTGCCGACCCTCTGCGGCTTCCGCTCCGCCGCCGCCCTCCGCGCCTTCTTCCGCCGCCGCACCGGGATGTCCATGACAGAGTGGCGCAAGGCGACGGTGTAGCATTTTGGCGAAAAATCACGCCACTTTTTTTGGACGAAATCGACGCGATTCCAATCCTTCGTGGTCTATAATGGGCGCCGACGCGCGGATTGCGCCCCGTACGGTTCGGGGCTTGATCCGCGATGACAGTCCATGAATCGCCACCAGCCCGTCCAGCCCCATTTCCGCCCCATCGCCACCGCGATGGCCGGCATCGTGGTCGTTCTGTCGGCGCTACAGGCTTCATCGGCGTCGCATACGCTCACACTTCGCTCCGGCGGATCGGTTCGCCTGCCAAACCATTCCGCGGGATTCACGCCGACGATTTCCATCAACGGTTGCTCGTCTTTCGACGGCTTTGTCGCCGTGGGCGAGGAGCCGGCCACGCCGGAGGGCGTCGCATACGACTTTCTCCGGCAGGGGCGCCCATCGCCCGCCACGGGTCGCGCCACGTTCGTGGAAAACGGCGACGGCACCCTTACGGCCCGCTGGGTGTTTACCCTGAACGAGAACGCCGCCCAGGTCGAGTGTGGCGTCGCCCTTCGCCTTCCGCATGCCGAATTCAAGCGCGAATCCTTCGCGTTGGTGGACGGAGCGATCAAGGTGGATGGCATTGAGGCGCGCTTTGCCGCCGGCACGGAGGCATCCTGCTCCGACGGATTCGACTGGTGGCCTTATGCGCCCTATTGGTTCGTGAACTGCGCGAAGGTTTCCGCCAAGAACGTCAAAAAAGGCGACACCTTTGAAATCGTCTGCTCATTCAAGGCGGCAGATGAGACCGCCCTCGCTCCCGCCTTCGCCGGTCCGCTTGTCATCGACGAAGGCACTCCGGGCTGGGTGCGCATGGACCACCGCAAGACGATCCATCCTGGCTCGGCGCTCGACCTCTCCGGTCTTCTCGACGCTCCGGCCGGAAAATACGGCTGGATCCGCAATGTCGGTGGGCGTCTGGAGTTCGAGGCCCGTCCCGGCGTTGCGGCCCGGCTAAGCGGCGTCAACTTCTGCAACGAGGCGAACTATCCCGAAACGCCGGAACGAGCGACGGAACTGGCCGAACGCCTCGCCCGCCTCGGCTACAACGCCCTTCGCATCCACCACCATGACGACTTCCTCGCCCGCTATGAGAACGGCGAACTCGTCCCCGTCGCGGAAAATGTCGCCCGACTTGACTGCCTCGCCGCCGAATGCATCAAGCGCGGTATCTATCTCACGACCGACCTCTATGTTTCGCGTCGCGTCACGTGGCATGAGATGGGAATCGACCGGGACGGGGCGATACCGATGGGGCTCTTCAAGACGTTCCAGCTCGCCACGGAACGCGGTTTCCGCGACTGGTGCGACTTCGCGCGGCTCTTCCTCTCCCATGTGAACCCCCATACCGGGCGTTCCTATGCGGACGAACCGGCGATGCCGCTTCTGTGCCTTCAAAACGAGACCGCCTTCGGTAACGACTGGGCGGCGGTGATGGCAGACCCCGACCTCGGCATGGCCGCGCACTGGCGCGCGTTCCTACTCGACGCCCGCGCGAGAAATCCCGACGCGTTCCCCGGCTTCGACCCGGAGTCATCGCCGGGCGGCGGAATGTGGTGGGACGACAATGGCGAGACCGCCGTAAAGTCCGCCTTCTGGGTCTGGCTGGAAAGCCGCTTCTACGAGCGCGCCGAACGCTTCCTGCGCGAGGAGCTTGGCGTCAAGGCGCTCCTCACGGGAGACAACTACGGCCCGACGCCGGCGCTTGTGCAGGAGATGCGCGCCGCGCGCTACGGCTACAGCGACGCGCACCTCTATCCCGGCGGCTGGTGGCGCTGGCTTGGCGGAAGCGGAGGATATTCGCCGCCGGGACTCGTCAAGGCGCACAATCCCCTCGTCGAAATCCGGGCACCGATCGAGGGAGGCGCCTGGGGACGCGTCTGGGGTGTCCCGTTCCTCGTCTCGGAATGGGATTTCGTGGCCCCCATGGCGGAACGCTCGATGTCCGGTCTCGTCTTCGGCTCGATGGCGGCCCTCCAGGGCTGGTCCGCCGCATGGCGCTTCGCCTATGAGCACCATGGACGCAACTTCAGCGACAATCGGGGCGTTCCCGGTCTCTACAACCTTGTCCGCGACCCGCTCGCGCTCGCCTCCGACCGTGCGACACAGCTGCTGTTCCTGCGGGGCGACATGGACGAGGCGAAGGACTCGCTCGCGCTCGACTTCGGCGACAAGGAGCTTGATCCCGCCCTTGGCCGCACATTCGTGAGCGGTCCGCACTGGAAGGAATGGTTCCGCACCGATCTGCCGTGGACGCACCGCGTGGGCGTTTCCGTGCGCGGAAAGGATGTGCCGCCGGGGGCGACCATGCTGCCCCGAGCCTCGGTTGCGGGACAGACAAGGGCGCCGGACTTCGGGCGGGACGCAATACACCCATCCGTTTCCATCGACCGCGCCCGCGGAATCTTCATCGTCGAAACCCCGCGCACGTGCGGGGTGTTCGCCGAAGGCGGCGCACACACGGCCGGTGTGCTGCGGGTGGTTATCGGCGATGCGGCGCGACCGGAGGCCGCACCCCCGTCCGCCCCGACTACGTTCTTCGCCTCCTCTCTCGACGGCGCTCCGCTCGCGTCCTCCTCGCGCATCCTCGTCACGCACCTCACGGACGCCAAGGCGCGCGGCGCGACGTTCATGGACGACTCGCGGCTCGTCCTTCTGCGATGGGGTGGCCCCGCCGAGCCAGACGGCACGATGCCAGTCCTCCTGCGCGAAGGCACGGCGGAGATTGAATTGAGATTTGTGAACAATCCCGCCGAATGGCGGGTGTATGCACTCGGTTCCGACGGCAAGCGCGAATGCGAGGTGCCGTGCGTCTGGGTACCCGATTTTCAGCCCGAAGGGCGACTTCAAGCCGCCGAAGGCGGCGACTTAACCGGCAAATCCGGCCGTCTTTCCTTCACCGCCTCCGTCCGTCAGCCCTTCGGCGGCTGCATGCTCTACGAAGTGACGCGAGAATGAACCCCAATCCCACAGGAGAACCTGCCATGAAGATTTCCGCCGGGGCGGCGATTGCCGCTGCCTCCCTCTCGTCCGCGTTCTCGACCATCGCCGTCGGTGCAGCACCGATTGACATCGGCGACCGTCTTCAGTTGCCATGGGACGACTACCTTGTCGATGAGGCGAAGACCGACGTCCCCGTCGTCCAGCATTCCCCGGAGTTCCGCGAGACGGTCTTTGTCTGCGACGCCCCCTGGGAGGGCGACGGATGCGCCGACGGCACGATCATCAAGGACGGCAACATATACCGCCTCTACTACATCGCATGGCAGATGCGCACCTCGCCCGACTCGAAATGGAAGCACAAGCAGATATTCGTCTGCTACGCCGAGTCGAAGGATGGACGGCGGTGGACGCGCCCGAACCTTGGCCTCTACGAGTTCAACGGAAGCAAGGCCAACAACATTCTGTTCGAGGCCGACGACTACGGCGTATTCCTCGACACCAACCCAGACTGTCCGCCGGATCAACGCTACAAGCTAATCCGCACCTATGCCGAAAAACCTGGGACTTCCTACATGGACACGCCTCTGTATGTGTTCCTCTCGGCGGATGGCGTGCATTTCCGGCCCGGATGGAAGATTGCCGACCGCGTTCCCGCCAGCGCGAACCAGCGCGAGCCAGGCGTGGAGCTGATCTACGACACGCGCCATTCATGCCACTGGGACCCGCGGCGCAAGGAATACCGCCTCTACACGCGTGGTCGCCACCCGAAAGACCCCGAGCATCGCAAATATGTCTTTGGCTCCCCCCCGAAAGAAGTCCGCGATATTCGCGTCCTGGCGTCGAAGGACTTCAAAAACTGGTCCTACCCCGAAGAATTGTCCTACGGACCCGACGCCGAGGATTCGGAAATGTACACCCCCGTGTTGGAACCTTACTTCAGGGCGCCCGATGTTTTCGTCGCCTTGCCGGCCCGCTACACCGGGCGCTACAACTGGAAGGACTCACACGAGCGACTGCCCGATAGGGGAGCCCGCATCAGGCGGGTCTGGCGCGACGGCCACTACGAATACCGCTTTGCGACAGCGCTGACCGATGGCATGTTCATGTTCTCGCGCGACGGGCGCAACTTCCACCGGCGCGAGGAGGCTTTCTTCCGCCCAGGCCCTGAGCGCACGGGCACCTGGGTGTATGGCTCCGGTTACGCCTTCAACGGGTTTGTCGTGACGCCTGGGCCGACAGGTGCTCCGGACGAGCTTTCCATCTACTACGAGACCGGCAAATGGCTGGGGGATGCCGCACGCTTCGAGCGTTACGCCATACGCATGGATGGCTTCCTCTCGCGCCAAGCCACTTATGCCGGCGGAACGCTCGTCACAAAGCCGCTCGTTTTCAAGGGCGACGATCTGCACATCAACTTCTCCACGGCCGCGCGCGGTAGTGTCGTCGTGAAGGTGAAGGACGTCGCGACCGGTCGTGTCATCTCGTCCGAAGAGACTTTCGGCGACAGCACTGATCGCGTAGTGGCATTCCCCGGCGGGACGCTTGAGGAGTTCGCGGGGCGTCCTGTCGTGCTGGAGTTCACCATGCGCGACGCCGACCTGTATTCCTTCCACTTTGCGGTGGCGCCGAAGCGTCCCCCGGTGTTCCTTCGCGGGAAAATCAACAACAGCGACCGCCACGCTTCCCTCAACAGGCTGTTCCCAAAGGCGTTCGCATTCCTGAAACGCCCGGACATCTCCACGCTTGCCCCCGGCCGCTATCAAATCGCGGGAGCCGACTGCTGGGCGGAAATCGAGGACTATCCGACTCGCGGCTACATGAGCCAGAATTCCGAGTTGGAGGTGCATCGCCGCTTCATCGAGATTTACGCCCCGATTTCGTGCAATGAAGGCATTGGGCGGCTGGATCTCGTCCGTGGCGAGGCCGAGCGGCTGGACTACGACGCAAAGGAAGACCGCGCTGTCTTCCATGGACCCGTTCAAGTCGAAAGACTCGTGCCCGGAGACTACGCCATCTTTTTCCCGCCGTATGGGGCGCACATGCCCGGCATAAACCTCGACACAAACGTTGTCCGCCATGTCGTAGTGAGAGTCAAGGTCAAATGACGGCGATTGCCGAGACTTGGCATCCGCAAGATTTTCTAACTGGTCAACTAACCAACTAAGGAGAAAAACAATGAACACTACCAAAATCGGAACGCGGCGCTTCCTGTCCGCCGCCACGACAACCGTCCTCGGACTCTCAGCCATGTCGGCGTTCGGGCTTGGCTACTTCCACGACAAGGACGGCAATCCCGTCGGCTATTGGGACAACGCCGACTCGTGGTGGCGCAACGAAACCTACACGACGAAGATGACTGACGATCAGGCGAACCGCATGTTCCTTGATCCGGCGACGCTCGTGCTTCGTGGAAGCATGGGGCTTGGCGGCTACTTCTACATCGGCGCACCGGAGAACGCGGTTGCCCCTGCGACCGTCCGCGTTGATAACGGAGGAAACGGCACCACGGCGGGCGAGACCCGCGTCGGGCATGAAGCCGGCACCGTCGGCGTTCTTGACATTCAGAGCGGTGGTGTCTGGAATGCCAGCAAGACCTTCTACGTAGGGAAGGCCGGTTCCGGCATCGTGACGAATGCCGGAACAGTCCACGTTAAAAACTATCGTCCGCCGATGTGCATCGGGCACGAATTAGGATCCTTTGGTTCCTTTGTCCAGAATGGCGGCTCCATGACATGGGACTACCCCCGTGACATCGTCGTGGGCCAGGATGGCGAGGGCGAACTGGTCGCATTGACCGACTTTGCAATGTCCACCTATGAGCGAAACGTTGAGGGCTGCGTCCTAGCCGGATGCGGCACGAATGGAACGGGGCGCGGTACCGTCGAAATTGCCGAAGGCGCCACGGTCACTGCCTACGAGGCGTATCTGGGCGGATATAATCCCTCTACCGTCGGTATGCTGTCCGACTATTTCGGTGGAAGCGCATCCGTGGCCGGAAGCGGCAATGTCGTTCTCAAGGGCGGCACGCTCAAACTCACCAGCAACCGCGGCCGTCAGGCGGGGGCCGACAGCCTTTGGATCGGCGCCGCGCCGGACGCGGAAGGCGGAGTCCGCGCGGACAGCCACGGCGAGATTCGCGGCTGGGGCAAGATCGACATCACCGACGATGTCTATGAAAACAAGGGCGTTTTCGCGCGACTCGGCAACGGCGCCATCGTGGCCGACGGCGAGGGCGTCGAGCGGACGCTCGACCTGTCCCTCGTCTATCAAGTGACGAATGTCCTTTCCGTCGCCGACGAGCGCATCCGCACGAACGGCTGGTATGCCGTGAACAAAGGCGCCGTCATCTTCCCGACCATCAACAACGCATACCGGTTCAACAACGGCAGCGCCTACGGGTACTACGACTCAACGGCGTGCCTTGGATGCGAGGCCACCCTCGCCAAACCCGATCTTGTCGGTGCCGTTCGCCTCCGCGCGCAGCGTGGCTACATGGAGACAAGCTTCTGCACGGCGGCGATGCTGCTGGCTTCAGACCGCGCCGACAGCCACGCAGCCGCCCTTTCCGGCAAATACCTGCCCATTGGCTTCTGGAAAGCCGGAACCTTCAGTTCCCGCACGGCGCAGACCGTGGCAAACCGCTGGAACTTCACCTCCGCTGAGATCGCGTTCCGCTACGATGGGACGAAGATCACCAAGCCCGACAGCCGCATTGCCGTCCTTCGCTGGGACGACGGAGAAGGCAAGTGGGTCCGCGTGGCGCGATACGATGCGCAGCCCGCCGATTGCGTCGTCTCTTCCGGGACGCTGACCACGACGGCCGCCGCTGACGATCCGTGGAGCCTTGGCCTTTTCTGCGTGGCCGAGGAACCCATTCTCGCCACAACGATCTATATCCGCTAGCCAGTATGGGGACAGTGCGCAAGCCCTGCCTCATGGTCTGCTTCGCCGCGCTGCTTTCGGCATGCGCGGCGGTGGCGGGCAATGAGGGCGACAAGGTGCTGTTCACGCTGACGCTCCAGAGCGGCGGCTCCGTGCGTCTGCCGGACACCCTCTACTCCGTGGCGCCACGCCTTGTTATTGATGGCACTGAGGCCATCGCCATCGGCGAGGAGGTTGCGACTCCGGAGGGCGTACGCTTCGAGTTCCGCGCCCCCGGCAAGGGAGTGCTGGCCACGGGCGAGGCTACTCTGCGGGAGGAATTATTCAGCCATAAAGAACGCAAAGAACACAAAGGAGCCGCTGTCAGGTGGCGAATCACGCTGGCGAAGGATGTTGGCAAGGTCGAATGGGGCGCCGTGGCGCGCCTGCCGCACGACGAGTTCAGGCGCGGAGATGTCTCCGTCGATGGAGAGGCGGCTGTCGTGCGTGGGCTGAGAATCGCGTGCGAATCGGGAGGGTCGCGCTTCTGCGCGACCGCAGATGCGCGATCGACATCCGCACCTCCGAAACTCGGCGACGAAACCAAATGGTGGCCGCACCATCCCTTCTGGCGCTTGTCTTTCGACGGCGGCAAGGCCGAGGATGCCACGGCTGGCGACGCCTTGGAGGTCCGCCTCTCCTTCTCTGCCGCTGCCGGCCGCTCGCTCGCCTTCGCCGGCCCGCTCGT
>JAEEGG010024581.1_pt1 | contig 11675 bp, 16 predicted proteins | sample 9134161 | NCBI WGS metagenome assembly JAEEGG01 (sample SAMN16246543, study PRJNA631951) | gut metagenome | biome: gut microbiome; feature: rumen; material: CR-attached | host: Bos | place: Iran: Karaj | collected 2018-10 | reverse complement strand
CATCGTCGTACAGATGGGTCGTGCTGCCGGGGAAATAGGCGGCATAATAGGCCTTCAGACCCTCCGCATCATGTATGCCGTGGAACATCTCCCCCTTCAGGAAGACCAGCAGCCCGAACAGAAGCGCAAGCCCAAGCCAAACAGCAACCCAGATTCCGGCCTCCTTCCATCCGATGACATGGTCCTTCTTGTGGAAAACACCCAAATCCAGCGCCAGCATGGCGGTGATGAACAAAATAAAAGCAACAAAAAAAACAGTTTCGCTCGCTCCCATAACTATCCAATGAATGACATATAAATGAAAAGGCAGAACTCTCATTCTGCCTTCCCTTGTGATCCCGGCGGGATTCAAACCCACAACCTTCTGATCCGTAGTCAGATGCTCTATTCAGTTGAGCCACGGGACCTTTTTATTTAGTCGGGGTGAAAAGACTCGAACTTTCGACCCCTTGCACCCCATGCAAGTGCGCTAGCCAACTGCGCCACACCCCGTCCTTTTTTTCAGGTGCAAAAGTAGACATTTTTCAAATATGAGATTACCCTTTTTGTAAAAATATTTTATATTTGTTTTTCAAACATTTGCACTGATACGACCATCATTTTCCGGCCTTTTTAGGGAAAGCGCACAGGCTGTTTTAGCACTAAACAAGCTCTTTTTGCGCACGCATGTAATCCTCCGGAATGCCGATGTCGATAAAGTAGCCGTCAGAAACATCCGCATAAAACGGCTGCACAGGAACACGCTTTTCGAGAATATCCTTCTCAAACGAGAAGTGCTCCCCCACCCCGAACCCCGCAAAAAGGGACTTGGGCAAAAGGTATATACCTCCATTTATGAAGCCTGCACCGGAGGCGGACTGCTTCTCCACAAAACGGAGCACCCGTCCGTCAGCAGCGGTCTCCACACTGCCGTAGCGGGAGACATCATCAACACGGCGCAACGCAAGGGCAGGCGCACCATGCTGCATCGCCAGACGCTCCAGCGCGTCCCAGTCGGCACGGAAGAGAGTGTCGCCATTGCAGACAAATGTATATTCAACATCCGACTGCTGCATCGCGTTCCAGATGCCTCCGCCTGTGCCCAACGGCTCAAGCTCACGCGCATAGGAGATTGGAAGCGAACGGTACTGCCCGCCAAAATAGTCTTCGATGCACTCATGCCTGTAGCCGGTGGAGAGTATCACCCGTGAAAAGCCGTGGGCAATCAGCTCATCCAGCACGTATGTCAGGAACGGGCGACCGGCCACCACTGCCATTGGTTTTGGCAAATCCCGCACAACGGACTGCAGGCGTGTTCCGAAACCGCCCGCAAGCACGACAGCCACACGCTCCATGGCTATGCGTTTCTTGGGAAAAGGTCGGCCTCCACCCACTCGCATAGGATATGGCCCAGCATGATATGCGACTCCTGAATGCGCGGGGTGTCTGTTGAAGGCACATTCAAAAGGATGTCGGAATACTCCTTCATTTTGCCGCCAGTCTCACCGGTAAGGGATATTATGCGGATACCCATCTCCTTGCAGACATCATAGGCCTTAAGGATATTTTTTGAGTTTCCGGAGGTGGAAAGGCCCACCAGCACATCGCCCGCATGGCCGGTGCCACGGAGCAGCCGCGCAAAAACCCACTCATAGCCGTAGTCGTTGCCGACAGCTGTCATGTAGGAGGTGTTGCAATGCAGCGCCTCAGCGTTCAGCGGCGGACGGTCGTAGTAAAAACGTCCGGAGAGTTCCGCAGCCAGATGCTGCGCATCCGCAGCACTGCCCCCATTTCCGCAAAAATGGATTTTCCCGCCCTGGCGCAATGAGGCGGCGACCAGTTCCGACGCCTCTTCCAGACGCCGCATCAGCGCACTGTCCTCCAAAATCCGCTGTTTTGTGGCTATGCTTTCCGCCACAGCCTGACGCATACGATCAATGGTAATCATTTTTCTTTCAGATTTAATAAAAAAAACAAGATTCACTGAATTTTGCAAATCAGTGAATCTTCATACCATACCCACAAACCGTGGACTATTTCTTTGATAGGAATTCCTTCACCTGATCGGTGGGGACAATGCTCTCCTTAAAGGTATACGCTCCCGTCTTGGGTGAGCGTTCCATCCGGATGACCTTTGCAAAATCCTTACCGGTGGATTTTTTCAACGTTGCAACAACCTTCTTTGCCATAACTCAAACTATTTAATTTCTTTATGTACGGTAACCCTTTTCAGGTAAGGGTTGTATTTTTTCAATTCCAGCCTTTCAGGCGTGTTCTTCCTATTCTTGGTGGTGATGTAACGGGACATGCCGGGAACCCCCGATGCCTTCTGCTCGGTGCATTCCAAAATCACCTGCTGTCTTGCTTCCTTATTTTTCTTTGCCATGTTTCAAAATGCTAAAAAAAACGGGGGACGTGGGGGTGTCCCCCTCAAAACTATGAAAAAAATACTATTACTTCTTCTTGTCAAAACGTCCCTTATACTTGCTGACGAACTTGTCAACACGACCGGCGGTGTCCACCAGCTTCATCTTGCCAGTGAAAAATGGATGGGAAGTGTTGGAAATCTCCAACTTGACCAAAGGATACTCCTTACCGTCTTCCCAAACAATGGTGTCCTTTGTCTTTACCGTCGACTTGCTCAAAAAGGCGACATCATTGGACATGTCCTTAAAAACGACAAACCGATAATCTTTCGGATGAATCTCTGCTTTCATTACTCTTATGTGTTATATCTCAATCTTTTGGGGTGGAATGTGGGATTCGAACCCACGACCATCGGAACCACAATCCGTTACTCTAACCAGCTGAGCTAAATCCACCATTTTTTGTGAGTGCAAAAGTACAAAATTTTACAACATGCCCGAACATTTTACATGAATATTTTTTTTTAGGCATATTTTTTATAAACATCAAGTATTCCGTTGGTTACAATAGCATCATTCCGCAATTTCATAAATCTGGCGGCACAATCCTGCACTTTCATCCCCGAATTTTGGCACACTTTTCGAAAAAAAACTACATTTTCTCCCCGTTCACAACACACTGTGCACCGTCATAGCCCTTGTTCCCGGCAAGAAACTCACGTACAGTCATACGGCGCTTGCCGAAGAGCTGCAGCTCCTCAACCCTTATTATCCCGTCCTGGGCGGCAATCCAAAACCGCTGTCTGTTGTCTGTCCTGACACTGCCGGCCGGAAGCCAGTCTGAAGACTTTTCAACACCTGCCCTGAAAATTTTAAGCAGAACCGGTTCCGAATCACCCATCCGCCGCACCATGGTGAAGGCACCGGGATATGGCGACAGTGCCCTGATCTGGTTGTATAGCGTTTCACAAGGATTTTCCCAGCAAATACGGCAATCCTCCTTGAATATTTTAGGTGCCAGAGGCAATGCAACCGCTTCGGAGGGCTGCTCCGTCAGAGTATAATCGTTCATTTCAATCCGCCGCAGAACCTCCAGCATAAGCGGATCGGAGGCGGAAAGCAATGCATCGTGCAGTTCGCCGCCAGTCATGTCGGGGGCAATCGGGACCGTGGTGGAAAGGAGCATCCCACCTTCATCAAGCCGTCCGTTTATCATAAAGGCTGTAACCCCCGTCTCCCGCTCACCGTTCATGATGGCCCGCTGAATCGGAGCCGCTCCCCGGTACTTGGGCAACAGTGAGGCATGCAGGTTGATTGTACCCTTGGAAGGCATCCGCCACACCTCCTCGGGCAGCATCCGGAACGCCACGACCAAAAAAAGGTCGGCGCGGAATGCGGCAAGGGATTCAAGAAAGGCGGGGTCACGCAATTTTTCCGGCTGCAGCAAAGGCAGACCACACGCCAGTGCAACCTTCTTGACGGCTGAAGGAGTGAGTTTCAGGCCGCGCCCCACCGCCTTGTCCGGCACAGTCACCACAGCGACCACCTCATGTTCACCTGAGGCGACCAGCCTCTCCAAAAGCACGGAGGCGAACTCCGGCGTTCCCATAAAAACAATCTTCATCTTCCACTGTTTTTAACGTTACAATATGGTAAAAAAAAAGATGCTACATTGAGAGCATCTTGATGCATGTGTAGGCGGCCTCAACCCCTTTGTTCCCGTGGGTGCCGCCGGCACGGTCACGCGCCTGTGCCATGTTCTGGGTGGTCAGCACACCGAAAATGACCGGTGTGTTGTTGTCCAGTCCCACCCGCATGATACCGTCAGCGCAGGCTTGGGCGATAAATTCAAAGTGGCGTGTCTCCCCCTGGATGATGCAGCCAATGCAGACCACAGCATCCATACCCTCTTTCAGGATAAGCTGCTGCGCGGCGTAAGGCAATTCAAAACTGCCGGGGACAGAAAGGCAATGGATGGATTTGATGCCATGTGCCCTCAATGTTTCGAGACAGCCGTCCCGCAATGCCTCCGTGATTTCCGGATTCCATTCGGACCAGACCACCCCTACCCTTTTGTCGGGCGCGACGGAAAGCGTTCCGCCGGCATGCACCGCTGACAAATTGGTCTCCTTGTGCACGTTGGATAATAATTGAATTTATTTGCCGGCCTTGGCGTTCACAAAGGCGATGCGTTTCTCGATATCCATCGATTCCATGGCATTCGGATAGGCATGACGCATCTCCTCATACAGTTTGGCGGCAGCTTTCCAATCCCCCTTCTTCTCGCAAACCAGTCCGGCACGGTAGAGATAGCGAGGTGTCAGAAGGTCATTTGGATTCTTTTTGGAAGCTTTCTTATAGTAAGTCAATGCCTTGTCAAGATTGTTCAGCTCCACATAGGCATCCCCGATGGAACCGAGAGCCTGCACAGAAACCAACTTGTCCTTGCCTTTGAATTTTTTCAAATATTTGATGGCCTGTTCAAAATCCCCCATCTGCAGGTAACAGATACCGATTTCGTACCGTGCGCGATTGGCAGTTTTCGTGCAGCGGTAACGGGATGCGACCGAAAGCAATCCGTCGTACACGCCATCGCCGTCCAATGCCTGCCGCAGGGAATCCTGCGCAAAATATTGCTCAGCCTTGAATATGTCCAGTTCCGCCTTCTGCTGGCGTTTCGGCATCCAGAACACACCGATATAGATGCACAACAGCACAACCACCAATACTGCGGTGGAAATGACATTGATCTTTTTTTTGTTCGCCTCATACCAGTTTTCCACTTTCGTGAAGAAAGAGTTCACCTGAACGAGATTATCCTTTTTTTCCTTCTTGTCCTTGTTTACGGTACTCATGTTTACAATCCTTTATTTTAAGCGTGCAAAATTACTATTTTTCCCCATTGAAAACCCTGCTGGGGAAAATAATATTTTTAATTATCATTCAATTATTTACATAAAACTATCCGAAGCAATGCGCAGATTTGCGCAAAAAAATCGCACCAAATCTAATCAAAATAGGCCAGAATAGTCTTCTTGGAACGGACTGATTCGCCCAATTCCACGTTGATGCTGACATTCAACGGCAGCAGCACATCCACCCGGGAACCCAACTTTATTATGCCGATTTCATTCCCCTGCTCCACCTGCTCGCCCTCCTTGGCATAACAGACAATCCGCCGCGCCACCTTGCCGGCCACCTGCCGTACCAGCAACTGCTCCTTCCGTTCATTCTCCAGAACCACATTGGTGTGTTCGTTCAGTTCGGATGACTTGGGATACCAGGCCACCAGATGCTCACCAGGAAAATAATCCGACTTCACCACCTTGCCGGAAATGGGATAGGAATTGACATGTACATTCAGCGGAGACATGAAAATGGAGATCTGCAACCGTTTGTCGTGGAAATAGCAATCCTCATCTATCTCCTCCATCACAACAATCTTGCCGTCCGCAGGAGCGTAGATGGCCTTGTCGTTCTTGACAATCTCGCGGTTGGGCACACGGAAGAAACGCACCACAAAATAGAAGAAGGCAATGGCAATGGCATATAATATATAATGTATCCACGCCTGTTCCACATGTACGGAGATGAGCGCCACAATTACTGCCAACAACGCAAACACCACAATGATGAGGCGGAGCCCCTCCCTATGTATTCTGACAATTCTCTTCATTATAAAACATTAATGGTTATCACATACAACAATGCAAACGGTGCGGCCAAAAGCGCGGAATCGAAGCGGTCCAGCACGCCGCCATGACCTGGAAGGATATTTCCCGAATCCTTCACGCCCATCCGACGCTTGAATAGCGATTCCACAAGATCGCCAAGCGTACCGAAAACCACAACAGTCATGGCAAAGCCCAACCATTGCGGCAACGAAAAGGAAATCTGCGGAAAAAAACGCCCGTAAAATCCGGCAAGCAGCAACGCCAGCAGACCGCCACCCAACGTACCCTCCCATGTTTTTTTGGGAGAAATCCTCTCAAAAAACGGATGCCGTCCCACCAGGCTGCCCACACAATAGGCAAAAGTGTCATTCGCCCAGATGGTCAGGAAGAAGGCCAACAACAGCCACTGACCCATCGATAAGGCATTGCCTACCGGCATACCCTTGGAACCGACCAACGGAAAAAAGTTCATCAAAGAGAATGGAACCACTATCCAGATGACCGCAGTGAACATATACCCAAGATTTTGGAAAGCCTGAGACTCATCCTGCCTCCAAAATAGAGCCGCCACCGGGAAAAGCAGCAGCAGGCAGCAGATGACAAGCATCAGGTGGGGAAAGGGGAAATATCGTGTCAGCGTCGAGAGCAGGAAATAAACCAATAAAGATATGACATAGTAAAGCGCCATCGGCAGCCGTATGCGGTTCTCCCACAACACTGCACGGTATTCGTACAACGCAATGCAGGTGACCACAAGCAGCAGATTGAACAGCAAGGTACGTGACCATAGAATGGAAAACACCATCACCGCCACAAACAGCGCACCGGTCAGGCTCCTTGTCAGCAGCTTCTTCATTTCCATCTATTCCTCAACATCCTTCATGTTGTGGAAGACGTTGGTCACATCGTCATCCTCCTCAATTTTCTCAATCAGTTTCTCCACATCAGCCCTCTCCTCCGGAGTCAGCTCCTTCAGTTCGGACGGTACGCGCTCAAAACGGAAACTTTTAATTTCAAAGCCGTTATCCTCCAAATATTTCTGCACAGGGCCGAAAGACTGGAAATTCGCATAGATAACGATTGTTTCCTCATCCTCGGCGAGAAGTTCCTCAACGCCGTAGTCAATCAGCTCCAACTCCAGGGACTCAAGATCCATCTCAGGAGTCACCTTGACGGTGAAGACGCTTTTCCTGGTAAACATGAAATCAAGCATTCCCTGTGTGCCGAGCGAACCGCCATACTTGTTGAAATAGGAACGCACATTGGCAACAGTACGCTGGTTGTTGTCGGTGGCCGTCTCAATCAGCAGCGCGATACCGTGCGGCGCATATCCCTCATACACTATCTCCTTATAGTCTGATGTATCCTTTTCAAAGGCACGCTTGATTGCGCGGTCAACGTTATCCTTCGGCATGTTTTCGGAACGGGCATTCTGGATCAGCAGCCGCAACCGGGGGTTATTGTCCGGATCGGCGCCACCCGTCTTGGCGGCCATGGTGATTTCCTTTCCCAACCGCGTGAAGACACGCGCCATATTTCCCCATCTTTTGAACTTACGTGCTTTCCTATACTCGAATGCTCGTCCCATTGTATTGATATTTAATTTGTTAACAATTAATTAAGTTTATTTTTCAAAAAATGCAAAGATATAAAAAAAGAGGTTGCCTTTACCACCGGAAACGCATATTTTTTTCATCGGTGACCTCAACGACCCTTTTTCATCCCAGCAACCGCCACCGTATCTGTCACCGTCAATGACTTAAGTATGGCCTCCACCTGCCGGAGAAGGTCGCGTTTCGGATCAGATGGGGCATACAGGAACCCGTCCACCGTCACCACGCGATTGTATACCGTGTCCAACAGCGTGTAGGAGACAAACGGACCGCCCATCAGATCGCCCGGGTGGCCGAAAAGTCCCCACAGCCCACGCGCCTCCACCGCATAGGGTGTGTTCGGAAAGGTGCAGGGAACATAGGTTACAGGATAGAAGCGGTCGTCAATCTGTGCGCGGGAACTGTCCGCACTGCCCTGGACATACTGTTTGGTATGACGGTTCCGCAAGGCGGCGATGTATTCCGGTGAAAATTGGCTTTCAGAAACATACGGCTCGGTATATACCATAACATGCTGCCCCCAGTATTTGGTCTCCTTCCGCAGCCAGCAGAAATCAGGCCGACGAACCGCATAGATGAACCCTTCCGGAAAAACCATTGACAAGGCGCAGTTCTTCTGCAACAGGGTGCTAAGATGCACATCCTGCTGAGCCCGCTGGGCCCGCTGGAACCGCATCATCTCCCCACTCATAAGATAACCGACAATCTGTTTCTGCGCCATTGAGAATGCAGACGCCATGGAATCCGCGCTAACCGCCGACAGGGTGATGCACATCTGCGGACGGGCCCACTTGTTTTTCTCCACCCGCAGACGGGAGCCGTCAGCCCCCTCCTTCACATCAAATCTCAGTATATTGCGCTGCTTCTGATAAACCGGCCCGAAACGTTCCGGAGAGACTCTTGAAACCCGGAACATAGGTTCTGTACGCGGCAGCCCCACCACCGGCGCCTCCAGAACCGCCCGCAGGGAATCTCCCAATTCACCCTGCCATGCGCTTTCCGTACAAACCACCAGCACCTCACTGGAACGTCCCGAGGAGGACATCAGTCCGTCCCCCTGACCGCCTGTTCCTGTGCAGGAAAGGAGAGTAAGCAGCGACCCGCAGACGGCCAGACATACTGTCAAAAAAACAAGCTTTTTCATCTGTTTGTCCAATTTATTTGTTCATTTCAGCGATTTCCTCCTCCAGGAACTTGATGTACTGCTTGAAGCAGAAAACGTGGTAGGAATGCGGATTACCCATGGTACGTGCCTGGTCAAAAATGGCCAGAAAACGCACACCGTCCACCTTGTAGAGGAAAGAGACCGGCAAATCGCAAAGCGCTTGGATGTAATTGTAAATCAAAAAAGCGGCGCACATGTTGCCCTCCCCAAAGGGGAACACATTTAGCAATTCGTACAAGGCGTTGTACGACAGCAACGAACGCTCCTCCACATTCTCCGCCACACGGATATTTTTTGAAAGGCTGTCACAAAACTGCTCCATCAGGAAAGGGAGCCGCTTATAGTCAGGGAAAAGCCGCGAGGCATTCTTCACCACACCCTTCCGGAAATCACCCTTGGAGGAGTCATAATTCTCCAGGTCGCCCTTGCAGACACCGCCGGTATGCGCCATGATGCGTGCCGAAATTTCATGCAGCACCTCAACCGTCAGGGGCTTCTTCTTTTTGGTCATCTGCAGCACATACTGCAGGGCGGTATAGCAATCCCTAACCAGTGCGATGTGCTTTTCCGGCTTCTTTTTCGGAGCCTCGCCATATTTCAGAAGATCAACCACCTCCGATTCCGTCAGCAGCGAACCCTCAAACGCGGTGACATTATATACAAGTTCATAAAAGGTGTACTCCCTGTTGTAGCCTGTTTCCACCAACAGTTCCTTGTACGTCTTTACCAGTTTTTCAACTTTGTCAAACTTCATGCAAAATATTTTTTTGCAAAGGTACACCTTTTTTCAAAACAAAATGGCATCGGCGCCATTTTTTTTCGGAGGAGCCGTCATCGGGAGCGACGGGCGTTCACCAGCTGGCCGCAAGCCGCCGCTATGTCCCTTCCTTTGCTCCGCCGGACATTCACAATCAGATTTTTTTCCTCAAGCATCCGGACAAAGGCCGCCTCCCGTTCCGCACTTGAAGGACGGAAAGGCGCATACGGATGGGGATTATATTCGATAATGTTGATTTTGACAGGGAAACGCCGACAAAACTTAAGCAGCAGCTCCGCATGGCGCATCGTGTCGTTCACCCTATCCATCAGCATATATTCAACCGTGATGCGGTTGCCGGTGCTTTCGTGGTAGGCGGAAAGGGCATTGGAGAGATCCGTAAGCGGATATTTTTTTCCGACAGGCATCAGCTCACGCCTCTGGAGGTCGTCGGCAGAGTGCAGCGAAACAGCAAGGTTCACCGCAGGCATCTCCTTAGCCATCCGGCGTATGCCAGGACAGACACCTGAAGTGGATACGGTTATGCGCGAGGGGGACATTGCCATCCCGTCCGCAGACGTGACCCGCCCCACAGCAGCCTTCACCGCCTCGAAATTGAGCAGTGGCTCGCCCATGCCCATCCATACTATGTTACTCAGCGCATGGCCGTACAGTTGCATGGACTCGGAACGGGCCAAGGCCACCTGCGCATACATTTCGAATGCTGTCAGATGCCGCCTGAAGCCCAAGTGTGCGGTGGCGCAAAAGCGGCATCCCAACGGGCAGCCTGCCTGGGATGAGATACAGACCGTACTGCGTTCCCGCGACGGGATCAGCACCGACTCCACCTGCAGCCCGTCATCAAGCTGCAAAGCATACTTCACACTGCCGTCCGAACTCTCCTGCCGTTCGGCAACCTTAACCTGCGGCATACGGAATTCCCGTTCAAGCATTTCCCGAAGTGTAAGCGGAAGGTTTTGCATCCCACTTATCTCCTTCGCGTCCCGTTTCCACAGCCACTCGTACAGCTGTGTGGCCCGATAGGCGGGCAGCTCATGTGCCCGCATCCATTGTTTCCAATCCTCTAAAGTAAGTTCGTATATGTTTTTCATCACATTCTGATTGCTTTTATCATCCTCTCCTTCCCCTGCATGTCCCTCCGGAGCTCCACATCATACCCCTGCGATTGCAGGAGTTCCGAAGTCTCCATGCCAAGAGATTCATTTATTTCAAGATAAATCGCACCCTTATCCCGCAACGCGACGCGCCCCCATCCGGCCAACGCCCTGTAGAACACAAGCGGATCGTCATCCGGCACAAACAGCGCGGCGGCAGGTTCATGCAACTTGACCCTGTCCGGCACCTGAAGCCGCTCACCCTCCCTGACGTATGGCGGATTGCATACAATCAGGTCGTAGAAGACCGCCTCGTGCGGCAGGGGCGTATCAACCAGCAGGTCACGCTGCTGCCATCGCACGGCAGCGCCCAAGGCCTCACCGTTTTCCCGTGCCAGTTCAAGCACAGGCCCAAAGGCATCCATCGCGGCACACTGCCATGAGGGACGCTCAACAGCCACCGTCACTGCGATGCAGCCACTGCCAGTACACCAGTCCGCCATACGGCACTGTTCAGCATCTGAATGATCCCCCAACAGCCAATGCACCAGCTCCTCCGTTTCAGGACGCGGTATCAGGACCCTTTCATCGACCTTGAACCTCCTGCCGTAGAACCAGGCCTCGCGCAGCACATACTGCACCGGCATCCCCTGCCCCACAACGGCAGCCGCCTCAAGCGCCGCCGCCTCAGCCTCCGGATCCACCTCATCTTCAGGATGAAGCGAAACATAAAGGGCGTCCCGTCCCGTAAAATGCTCCATGATAAGCCTGGTGACAGGCTGCGCCTCCAGTCCGAGTGGCTGCAGACGGGAAAGCAGCTCCCTTTCCAAGGCCTTTATCCGCATCGCCCGACCTTTTTCCCAATTTTTGCCAAAATCTTGTACAGCAGCACCGCCGCAAGCACATCGGAGGATTTGTCATGCGGGTTCGGACAAAGCTCCACAATGTCGAAGCCGACAATGTTCCGGCTTGCGTTCACCGCGTCCACCACATCCAGCACCTGCCG
>JAEEGG010024577.1_pt1 | contig 11677 bp, 13 predicted proteins | sample 9134161 | NCBI WGS metagenome assembly JAEEGG01 (sample SAMN16246543, study PRJNA631951) | gut metagenome | biome: gut microbiome; feature: rumen; material: CR-attached | host: Bos | place: Iran: Karaj | collected 2018-10 | reverse complement strand
CACACAGCAAAAATCCACTTCCTGGATAGGGAGAGTAGCTCATATGGTAGAGCGTTTGCATTTCCAGCAAAAGGTATCTGGTTCGATTCCAGACTTAAAAATGCGGCTTGATTTTTATAAAAATATATTATATAATATATTTGTAAGATAAAGGTATGCCCGTATGATGGAATTGGCAGACGTAGCGGACTTAAAATCCGCTGTCCTTCCGGACGTGCCGGTTCAAGTCCGGCTACGGGCACCATATGCCCTGGTGATGGAATTGGTAGACGTGCTTGACTCAAAATCAAGTGTACTCCGTACATGTGGGTTCGAGTCCCACCCTGGGCACTCTGGCGAGCAGGGTTTTACCTCCTTTCATTTTGTACCTCCTACCTCCTGTTCTTTCTATACTGCTCGCCACCTTTTATGCCTGCTTAGCCCAATGGAAGAGGCAACTGGCTTAGAACCAGTCTAGTGAGGGTTCGAATCCCTTGGCAGGTACCAGAGAGCCGGGACGCTACGTAGTTCGCAACCATGGACGCGGCTACAATGTAGTTAAACATGTCGCGCGTAAGACCGGATAAGGCACTCTCACCATATGCCCCGATAGCTCAACGGACAGAGTACTCGGCTACGAACCGAATGATGGGGGTTCGATTCCCTCTCGGGGTACTGACCCACGCAAGAGCACTGACTGCATTATGCAGGAGCCCGTGGGTGCTTCATAGGGGCTTAACAGCCCCACTTTATGCGGGATTGCTGGAACTGGTAGACAGGCATGACTAAGGATCATGTGTCAATCGACGTGAGGGTTCGAGTCCCTCATCCCGCACCAAAGACTCTCACAGCAAATTCCGTATGGAAACAACAAGCATTTGACTTTTAATCAAACAACGCTATTGTAAGGAGTCTTGATTATTATGAATTCAGCAGATATGTCTCGCGTGTTCAAATGTGCGGAAAAGCATTATTCCGCAAAGAAATTGGAGCACGCAACAATGGTGACGAAATATGTTGAAGATGATCCTCGATTTGTTTTGATGTCAATAGAAGAGCAAAATATGGTTCGGGCAATTGCTATTGCTCATGATGTAATTGAGGATACAAAATGCAGTTGGAGTGAACTTCAGAACTGTATTGAGGATGAAGATACGCGGCGTAAGTTTTATATCGCTATTGATCTTCTTACTCATAAACATGAGGACTCATATGGTGAGTATATTGACTTAATTGTAAGGTCTAAAAACCTTTATGCGATTATGGTCAAGCAGGCTGATATGAAAGATCATATTATGCGGAAAGGCACGCTCACGAAGAAACTTCAAGAGAAATACTTGCCAGTGATTCCGAGATTGATTAATGCATAAGCCGGCATAGCTCAACGGAAAGAGCACCGGTCTTCTAAACCGGTAATTAGGGTTCGATTCCCTGTGCCGGTACTCTTAGACAGTTTCAGCAATTTGTCTCGCTTTTAGCGAGGGTAGCCGAATTGGATCAGGCATTAGATTTAAAATCTGAGTTATTTGGGTTCGAGTCCCAACCTATAAAGCTGTCTAGATATGTGGTGCGTCGTTCAATGGTAGGACAACAGATTGTGGCTCTGTGAACGTAGGTTCGATTCCTATCGCTCCACCCATCATCCAGCTTGGTAGCACCGCACTGATAATGCGGCGAAGGTTTAAATCCTTCATGGATGCAGTGCACACAGTGAGTTCCAGGCCTCCAGAAAACCTGGGCGCGTGCCCATAGTGTAGTGGTAACATGGCTCCCTGCCACGGAGTCGTCGGCGGTTCAAATCCGCTTGGGCACTCTTTTAAAGACCTGTCAGCAATTTTTCTTTTGCATGAGGAGCACGTACAGTGTTGGTTCGAATCCAACTCACGGGCATATGTCCGTGGTAGCCCAATGGGTAGAGGCGCGTATATAGCGGGTCTTGTATTTGCCTGTGTAGTTCAGTTGGTCAGAGCAGACGGCTCATACCTCTAATACACACTTAATACAAATATGTTTGATACTAATTTATATGGTACTATTACTGAATTAAAATGTATAACCTATTTTTTAGAATTGGGTTATCAAGTTTCTGTCCCACAAAGTCCAGCTCGTTATGATTTTATTCTTGATACCGGAAATCAATTACTGAAAATACAAGTAAAATCAGCAAATGATACTGCTGTTGAAGGAGCAATTACATTTCAAACTTGTTCTCAGCACATTACTGGTACAGGAAATAATCGTCAAAATTATCAAGGGCAAATTGATTATTTTTGTACTTATTATAATAATGAGTGTTATTTAATTCCTATATCAGAATGTGGTAACAGAACTAAAAGTTTGAGATTAGTACCTCCTAAAAATGGTCAAGTAAAAAACATTTGCTTTGCTAAAGATTATATCGCAAAGGAGATATTAAGTAAGTGAGTGGCAGAGATATGACCCGTCAGGTCGGTGGTTCGAATCCACCCGCAGGTACTATATGCCAGACTCACTAATTGAGTCTGGCAATTTTGTTATATCTGGAGGTTTTTATTATGCGAATGGATAAAAAAGATTTTGAAAAAATGCAAAAACAAACAGAATCAAAAGTCGAAGAAACAATAAAAGAGCATAATGAATATATTACAGATAGTTTATTACCATATTCAGAAGAAACTGAATTTATAGTGCGCAAAGGCTTGGAAGAAATTTTAGAAACAATTAAACAATTTCTTATAGATGAATACGATTTTGTAGAAAGTGATTTTGATAATTTTCCAACTTTAGATATGTTGATTTATCATGAAAATGGTTGGACACTACATCAAGCAATTATTAATTATTATAAAGAATATAATACTAGTCGTAGTAAAGAAATTTTGAAATTAAAAGTAAAAAAACTTATTATAAATGAAAGTAATAGGTTGTGTTATACCGTATTTGATGAAAGCAATGATCGCACAAACAGATTTAGACATGTAACAATAGATGGAGAAAACAGATGTGGCGGATGTGGTGATAATTATGGAACATTTCCTGCTGATAGTCATCCACCATTACCGCCATACCATGAAGCATGTGGATGCTGGGCAGTGTGGCATGATTGATCTGATCCGATCGCAAAGGGTCGCCACGCGGGAGACAAAATTTGGATTTCAGATTTTCATTTGCGGCAAGGCTGTCCGCATATGTCCAAGGTTTTTCCCAAAAATCGACAATCTATTTATAAGATTTTTCTATACTATTAGATTGACAGATCCTAAAAATTTTGATATTATATCTATGTAAGATAGATATAGCCCCGTAGTTCAACGGTAGAACACCGGTCTCTAAAACCGTTATATCCCTCTGAAGGAGGTAGTCTGGGTTCGAATCCCAGCGGGGCCGCCATTTTTTTATTTGAAAAAATAATAAAAATATGATATTATTTATATATAAATAAGAAAGGAATGACAAAAATGACAAATTCACAGTATACGATTCAATATGCAAGAGAACAAATTCAGCATTGGCAGAACATCATGGCAGAATTGAATCCATATAGTAAGCTTCCTATGATGTCTAATAAGGAGTTTGGTGAAACTTGGAGCGAGCAGTATATTCGCTCAAAAGTACCAAATCTTCAGAAAAATAATGGCGCAGGACATGATATGCGCGGCAGACATTATAGTAATATTGAAGTGAAGTCAAGTCGTATTCCTTTCTCTGGTACCTGGACAGAAAATCAGCTTCATCCCGATCAAGCTGATGCATACTTGTTTGTATGGTATAATTGTGATGAAGGTACAGAAGAAATTTGTTTGATTCCAAAAGACAAGCTGGTCGCTGAGTGTCGTTTGAACAGACAGCATGGATCTGGATGTTTTTCTATGGGATCTACTGTTCAGAACCGTAAAGTTTTGAGTAAATATATGGTGTCGTCATTCACGGCACTGAATGAGGTAGTATAATGGCGAAAATCCCACTCGATAAGTATTATACAGAAGACGCTTTAGCAAAACACTGTGTAGATAAAACATATGAAATAATTGGTGATGACTGGGATCGAGTCATTGAACCAAGCGCTGGTGCAGGAGCATATTTGAAATATTTGCCGAAAGACACTCTTGCATATGATATTGCGCCAGAGGCAGATGGAATTATAACTCAAGATTATAGAACAGTTGAACTTCCTTATATGGAAAAATCATTAGTTATTGGTAACCCCCCATTTGGTCGCGCCAATAAACTTTCAGTTCAATTTGTGAAATGTAGTCTCAAGCATAGTCCATATGTTTCATTGATCCAGCCAATTAGTCAATTGAATCAAAACCGCACAATGAAAGATACCGAGTTACTTTATAGTGAAGATCTTGGTGTTATGAATTATGCGGGCAGACCTGTTCACTGTTGCTTGAATATTTATCACTATTGTATAGATGGACATAAACAAAATTTTGATATTCCTGGGATCATTGAATGTAGACATATATTCCGTACTGGGAAATATCAGCATAGTGATGATATATTGAATTATCCTTGGACATATCGGGTTGCCGCATGGGGAACGATTCGACTTCTTGAAAAAGGAGAAACGTGTACTAATGAAGTGGTATTTTATGTGGATCCGAATAATAAGGATATGATTGATTGGTTAGGACAAAAGTTGAAAGAATGTAATTATCAAGAAATCTTAAAATGTGTTTCTACACCAAATCTTCCTGCGTGGAGATTGCGGAAATGGCTAAAAGAACAGTGGTTACTTGAAAATTCAGAAAAAATTTGATATTATATATATAGTGAAAAGGGACTGACAGCAATTCCTTTATTGCGACTACTTCGCTTCATGGAAAATGTCCCTTGTATTTTCTTCTTGGTGATGTTATGAAATGTTTTTATTGTGAAAAAGAATTTGATTTATCTGGAAAACAAGGTGGTCAAAATCGTATATTTTGTACTGATTGTATTTCAGATGGTTTAACAAAACAAGAAGGAAGATTTATTCGTCGTAGATTATATTTAGCAAAAGCAGATCAACAAAAACAAAAAATGGGATGTGCTATTTGTGGATATAATAAATATGGTGGTGTTTTAGAATGGCATCATATTGATCCAACCGAAAAAGATTTCAATCCAGCTGATTTGATGAAAGATGCAAGTCAAATAAAATGGAATCTTTATCAAGAAGAAATAAAAAAATGTATATTATTGTGCGCGAATTGTCATCGTGAATGGCATATCGAGCACAAATAACGGGGAGTAGCTCAGTTTGGTAGAGCGGGTGATTTGGGATCATCAGGCCGCAGGTTCGAATCCTGTCTCTCCGACCAGTGTTGGTTATCATAACATTTTTCGACACGTGCAGCAAAATAAGAGTAATCTTACTATCACGGGTTCGAGTCCCGCCACATGCACCAAAAGCAGCATATGTAGCTCAGTAGGTAGAGCATAAGAAATAACGTGTCGAGACATAGGCCTTTAGCGTAACGGTAGCGCAACGGACTTTGACTCCGTATGTGATGGTCCGACTCCATCAAGGCCTGCCATTCTTTTTAAGGAGTGAAAAGCATGAAAAAGACTTATATTACCCCTATGGCTGAAAAGTTGGTTTTTGACTATACTGAAAATATCACTGCTTCCCAGGGAATTATTACTGGACATGGCGATATGGGTATTGGTCATGGCATGGGTGGTGGATGCGATCATGAACCAGGTCATGGCAATCCTCATAAGCCGCATCCAGGTCACAATAAACCATAATTGAGGTGAGGCAAATGCGTCAAATCATTATAGCCCGTAAAGATCTTGATATGAGTCCTGGCAAACTTGCTGCTCAGGTAGCTCACGCTTCTATTGCATTTTTATCTCATCAAATTCGCGGGCAAGGAGATAAGGTTGTCTTCAGTGGCGATTATTTTGTTCCGCTAGTAATTCCTGCTGATATATATGAACAATGGTTTATGGGTTCTTTTACAAAAACAGTTTGTGAAGCAAAGAACTTGAAACAATTACTTAAAGCAAAATTAATGGCTGAAGAACTGGGTTTAAAAGAAGGTAAAGACTTCTTCCTCATTATGGATAATTGTCTTACTGAATTAGAACCAGAGATCATAGATCAAGATGGTGTAGGCCGCACCTTAACCTGCATAGGCTTTAGGCCACTGGATGATGAAACCGCTTGGAAAATATCCAAGAAGTATCAACTCTATAAGTAAGCCGTATCATATGATACGGCTAATTTTTTTTAGAAAGGAGCGAAAGAATGAAACGAATTATAGCATTTTTGTTAGCTTTTATCTTTGCTTTTTGTCAAATTGGAATTGGCTTGACAGAACAACCAGCTACTCCAACTGATCTTGATCCTGTACCACCAATAATCGAAGTACAAACATCAGATTTTGCTCCGAGTTTATCAAATATGCGGCAATTCAGTATTATTGCCCTAAATGATTTTACTCAACAGGGTCATGTGCGCGGATCAGTTTGGGTCGGCGGAATAATGACAGGTGGGCCATGGATGTTTGTCGATGATGCCGCAGGTGCTTCAAGTTATGTATATGACAACAAATCTGAAGTACAATTCAAAGGCAGAACCGCAGAGCAAGGATTAGATTCATATACTGCTTTATCAGATACTGCTGTAACAAATGCAAAGAATTATTGGTGGACAGTATATAGAAATCTTGGTAACAATGAAACAACTTGCATTTATGTTCCTGTTTCTGATGATGGTGTCGCGCATATAACTCCGGCATATGGCTTTCCACGTTATGTTTGTGAAGGTGATGATACTTCACCAGGTGGATCTCCAGTAACTTATTGGACTGATGCAGCTACTGTTGATGTTCAAGATATTTGTGGTTTCATTATTGCTCCAGGATCTACAATAAATCTTAGTGGAAACAATAGAGTAAGCGTTGTGGGTAGTACAGTTCATATAAATTGGGCTGAAATTCATATAAATGATGATAACCCAACTACTGTTGAACCTACACCAACACCTACCCCCATTCCAACACCTACACCAACTCCTATTATTGTAACAAAAGAGTTGAAGGGTGAAATTTGGCATTTACGTTGCGATACAATGGATAATACTACATTTACCGCAGGTGGCGGTAGATGGTATGCGGATATTACAAACTGGGAAAATAAAACCAGTAAAGAAGGCCATAGATCTAATCATTGCGGCGATGCTAATAACTGGGTTTTATTTGTTGGTGAAGATGGTAAAGCTGTTGCTTTATATCAGCTAAAAAGTGGATCCACTGGTGGCACACTTCCAAGTATTGTATATAGAGCACCATCTGATCTTGCATCTATTCCAGAGGGTCAACTTATATATGATCCAACGGATCCGGATGATGCAATGACGCAACGTTTAATAAATGAAGTTTTCCGTCCAGAAAATGCTATGCCATTCTCTGAAATTAATTTACAAGAAGGCAGACGTTTATTCTGGATTAGTCAGAATGGTAATCAAGTTTGGCATCATACTGGTGTATTAAGTGGCCCTGAACGTCCACGTTTCACTATTGTAATCAATGGCGTAGCATATGCACTTGGTGTAGGTGAAAGTGTAGAAATTGCTATCGTTGAAGAAGGCTTGCTTGAAATTGATGAAATTGCAACAGCAAATTATAAATTACAAGCAGTTGAAGATAATGGTGATGGTAAAATTACGATCATTAATGAAATTGATCCTCCGGATAAACCAACACCAACACCTCCACCTTCAATAGTAACTCCTACACCAACTCCAACTCCGACAGGAGAAACTCCTACACCTACACCGACTCCAACTCCCACCCCAACAGGTGAGACACCGAGTCCAACCCCAACAGCAACTCCAACAGAATCTCCAACACCAAGCCCAACTCCTATTTCATATTGTTCTATAACAATTCAAAAAGCTGTAGATCAATATGAATATATGGATTCTGCAATTTTCTATTTCAAAATTACTGGTGTTGGATTAGATGAACCTATATATGTCGAAGTGTCTGTTGATCCTAAAACCGGCACTGGTAGTGAAACTATTACTGGGTTGAAGGCTGGTAAATATACAGTAGAAGAAGTAGATGTACCAGATGGATATATTCTTATTTCTGAAGGTAGTATAACTAAATATTATAAAGACGATGGTGGATCAGTGCAGTTTGAAAATCAATTTGTAACTCCTACTCCATCTCCTACCCCAAGTCCGACTCCATCACCAACACCGAGTCCGACACCTTCACCTACTCCTTCACCAACACCAAGTCCTACTCCAAGTCCGACCCCTACTGTAACTCCAAGTCCTACACCAACAGTTACACCAAGTTCGACTCCAACATATACACCGACTCCTTCACCTACCCCTGCGCGCGAAACCGAGTCTCCAACTCCTTCACCTACACCAGTAGTGACTGAGAGTCCAACACCGAGTCCGACTCCAGATGTTACAGAGTCTCCATCGCCAACTCCTGTTATAACAGAATCACCAAGTCCTACTCCTGTTATTACCGAAACACCATCACCCACTCCTGTGGTAACAACTAGTCCAAGTCCTACTCCTACACCGGTAATAACTGAATCACCGAGTCCGACACCTGTGATTACTGAAAGTCCTACTCCAACTCCAACAGTGACACCGACTCCTACTCCAAAGCCAACAGAAACTCCATTACCAACATTAACTCCAGAGCCATTACCTTCAATAACTCCTTCTCCTGTTCCTTGGGAAGAGCCAGAAGTAGAAACTACTACTGTTGGTGTACGCAAACGCTGGAATGATGATGGATATACAGTTATACGTCCAAAACTTGCTCGTATTAAATTATATGGCGATGGTAAACCAATAAAGGTTGTAACTCTTTCCGATGAAAATGAATGGTTTGTCATACTTGAAGTGCCGAAATATAATGATGAAGGTGAAGAAATTAAGTATGAATGGAAGGAAGTTGAAGTTCCAGGTTATCATGTGGAAAGTACATATGAAATTGATATTGTTACAACAATAATCAATAGAGTATATGAATATCCGCAAGTACCACCAGGACAAAAACCTCCTAAAATACCAGGTAAACCAGTTGCAGTAGTCGAGATTGAAGATTACAAAACTGCCTTGGGTATAGGAGTAACAATCAATCACGTAGGTGATTGTTTCGATTGATATTATAAGGCTGATTCCGATTAAGGCATCAGCCTTATTTTTTTATAATATATGAGAGTTAGTCTCGTATTTTTTAGAAAGGATGATGTGTTTATGGCAACTAAAATTTTGTCTGCAAAAGCTGATGTAGCACTTCTTGCAAAACTCACTGCAGAAGCAACCGCAGCAAAGCAAGAGCGTAAATTAGAGTTACTCGTTAAAACAGAACTCTTGAAAATCGCTAATGCTATTAATACCGCAGCCAATAAAGGTGATACTGAGATTACTTTTGCTCTTTCTGCTGCTGTAAGAAAGTTAGACGATCTTACTGCTATTGAGTCAGAGTTCACTGAACAGGGTTATACATTTGAAAAAGCCTATAAATCCAGTAGTTTTATTGGTTATCGTATTGAATGGCCTGCTGAAAGCGAAGAGCAAGAAGAAGATCCTGTAACTCCGGATCCAAACCCAAATGAAAATCAGGATCCAGATCCAAACCAGAATCCAGATCCAAACCAAGATCCAGATCCAACCCCTAGTGAAAATCAAGATCCTGTAACTCCAGATCCAGATCCTAACCAGGGCGAACAGACAGAAACTGAACCTGTTTATGATGAAGTAACTGATGAAGACATTCTTGCTCTTAACGAGAACGAAGGCCCAGTAGATATGGGTTGGTATGAACTCGATAACGAAACATATGTCTTGAGTCAAGATACTGAAGTTGATGAAGAAAAAACTTATTATAAGTTAAGAGTTCTTGGTGAATAATCTTTGCGGGCGGATGAATAATCCGCCCCTTTGATTTTTATAAAAAATTTTGATATTATAATAATAGAAAAAGGGGCATTCAGCAATCCTTTGGGAGTTTTAGGTCTTACCTGGCATTTCCACCATATTTCGCCCCTTGATTGTGCCGTCGTGGCTCAACGGTAGAGCAGCGCACTTGTAATGCGCAGGTTGTAGGTTCGATTCCTATCGGCGGCTCCATTTATGGCAAGGTGCGCAAGTGGTCATAAGCGCGCTGACTTGAAATCAGCTGTGAGGTAATACTCCCGGGGGTTCGAATCCCTCCCTTGTCGCCAATTAAATATTAGGAGTGTGCTTATGAGAACAAGAGCAGAACGTCGTAAGAATACTTGGAAAATTATCCGTAATCGTGTGCAGCTTGAAAAAGACACCAATTTGGAAGGTCATGAGTTGCAATATGACGAACCGCACAAATATAACAAAAGCAAACTCTATTCTGTTGGTCGAGGAAGAAAAACCAACAATAAAGGCGAGCATAGATATGCTCCCAAAAATTATTCTCCCAATAAAAACTGGAGTGCAACTGATCAACGAAAACTCGATGAACTTGCTCAACAAGAGGAGGAATTAAGCGATGCTTCTTAAACGCGTCGCCGCGTTTCTGTTAGCATTACTATTGATTTTTAGTCCAATGTGTATGCGGACAGCATATGCGGCGGATGAACCTGCAACACCGACAGATCTATATCAAGACATTATTGAAATCGATGATGATGATTTTGGTTATATAGATCCTGCTTTGATTGAACGTAAAGTTTATATTGATTTTCTCAAAGAGCCGCATTACTATGGTGATGAAGTAATTTTTATAGCCATTCTTGTGGACTTCAAGCCGGAAGATAATCCTACTTTTGAATGGCAGCATAGTTTTGATTGCGAACATTGGGAAATAATCGAGGGTGAAACAGAACAAACGTTCAGTTTTACAATTACCCCCGCTAACACTGATTGGTATTACAGGGTAGTGGTAAGAATTTGACTACATAAAAAATTTTTTATATAATATATATAGAAAATGGGCCGAGGAGTTCAGCAATTTATCTTTTGAAGATAATTCTAAAAGTTGGTGAGAAACTTTTTATATTGATCGTTTCATCGGCAGTTGCTAGTAGCTTATAGAGCCGTGGCCCCTCGAAAGAGTAGGTAAACTATAAGGAACGCAAGAGAGCAATTCAGCAATTATTATATAGAACAATTCTAACAGATATTTTCTTTACAATAATTGAAATGGATTGTATAGCGATTTATGAGACTGCTCTCGCAAATTGCCACTCATAATTCAGGTACAATCCTAAATATATTCTTTTCTTTTCAGTGGGCGATCTGGTCAATCGTTCATGGTGTGTTCCTTCCTTTCTGTTTGGTTTTAAGTCCCTGTCGTCATAAGGGTGTGAGGCGATGGGGACTAATTTTATTTAAGGAGTGATTTTATGACAGCCTTATTGCAAAAATTTTTAGATAAAGCATTATAGCTTTTCAATTCTAATCCAAAGCGCAGAGAGCCTGGCGATGGATCTGATGGATACTGCGATTGCATTGGTTATTTGATTGGATCTTTGCGGCGCGCTGGTCTCAAATGGACTGGTATTCATGGTAGTAACTGGGCTGCTCGTAAAGAAGCTGTAGGCTTGCATGCAGTAAAAAGTGTGGCTGACCTTGAAGTAGGAGATATGGTGCTAAAAGCTTGCGAACCTGGAACCAAGGGTTATGCATTACCTGCACGCTATAAAAAGGGTGGAACGTATTATAATGGTGATCTTAAAGACTATTATCATGCAGGTTTAGTTTATTCTTTAA
>JAEEGG010024576.1_pt1 | contig 11677 bp, 5 predicted proteins | sample 9134161 | NCBI WGS metagenome assembly JAEEGG01 (sample SAMN16246543, study PRJNA631951) | gut metagenome | biome: gut microbiome; feature: rumen; material: CR-attached | host: Bos | place: Iran: Karaj | collected 2018-10 | reverse complement strand
CAGGAATTTTCGACAAGGCAGTGGAAGTGTTTAAATAAAAAAAGCGACACCCGAAAGTGCCACCTTTAATGTTTTCACAACGGAATAATCCTTATTGTGATTTGCTTAAAATTTGTTCGACAAAAATACACAAAATATACATACTTCAAAGCGAAATTTCATTAAATTTGCAAATGTGTATTTAATGACGAATTGTAATTGCAAATTAAACAAAATCATATATGAAGAAAATTCTCGGTTTGGACTTGGGAACCAACAGCATAGGCTGGGCAGTAGTGAATGCGGAAGAAGTTACCCGCGAAAATGAAACTTCATATCTAAAGCCAACAGAAATCAGTGCGGCAGGGAGTAGAATTATTCCAATGCCGGAAGATGTATTAAGCGATTTTGATAAAGGAAATACAAAGTCGCAAACAAAAGACAGAACTGACAAAAGAGGCACACGCCGTCTTTTGGAACGCTACCTTCTTCGTAGAGAACGCCTTCTGCGAATTTTGAAAGTAATGAATTTCCTTCCTGGACATTACGCAACTCAAATTAATGAATACGGAAAGTTTGTAAACTACGACGAACCAAAAATTGCTTGGAGAAAAGATATTGACGGCAAATTCAAGTTCATTTTCCAAGAATCATTTAACGAAATGCTTGCAGACTTTGCCAAGCACCAGCCTCAACTTATAGCCGACGGCAAAAAAGTACCTTACGACTGGACAATCTACTATTTGCGCAAGAAAGCTCTTTCGGCACAACTTACCAAAGAAGAACTTGCTTGGGTTTTGCTGCAATTTAATCAGAAACGAGGTTATTACCAGCTTCGCGGAGAGGAAGAAGAAGAACAAAAAGACAAACTTGTTGAATTCCTTGCTCAAAAAGTTGTTCGTGTCGAAGCAACTAACGAAAAGAAAGGCGATGATATATGGTACAAAGTATATTTGGAGAATGGAATGATTTACCGACGAACAAGCCGAATTCCACTTGACTGGGAAGGCAAAGTAAAAGAATTCATTGTTACAACCGACCTAGAAAAAGACGGCTCGCCAAAGAAAGACAAAGATGGCAACATAAAACGGTCTTTCCGTGCACCAAAAGAAGACGACTGGACATTACTGAAAAAGAAAACAGAATTTGATATCGACAACAGCCACCTAACAGTCGGTTGCTACATATATGAATCATTATTGCAGAATCCCGACCAAAAGATTATTGGCAAACTTGTACGCACGGTTGAACGCAAATATTACAAGGACGAACTGAAACAAATTCTTGATATACAGAAAGCATTCATCCCAGAATTGAGCGACGAAGCATTGTACAAAGCCTGCATAGAAGAACTTTACCCGCACAACGAAGCTCATAGAAACAACATATCAAAACCAGATTTCACCAATTTCTTCATAAACGATATTTTATTCTATCAGAGACCATTAAAGAGCAAAAAATCTTTGATAAGCGATTGTCCGTACGAATCGCACTTTGACAAAGACGGCAACGAGCATCCAATTAAATGTATCGCAAAGTCAAATCCTCTTTTCCAAGAGTTCAGATTGTGGCAATTTATACAATATCTGAAAATATACCAAAGAGAAAAAATTGTTACTGATGGTCAACTAGACCTATTTGGCAATCAAAATACAGGCAAATTGCAAACGGATGTAGATGTCACAAACGAATTTCTAAAATCAGAAGATGACTATGTAAAACTATTTGAATGGTTAAACGATAGAGCTTCTATAAAGCAGGACACTCTTCTAAATTCCTATTTTAAAATTAAGAAAGAAAAAGGCAAAGACCAATATCCTTATCGTTGGAACTATGTAGAAGATAAGGATTATCCGTGTAACGACACAAGAGCATCAATGCTTTCAGGACTTGCAAAATGCAATGTAAGTTCCGATTTTCTGACACGCGAACAAGAAATGTCATTGTGGCACATACTTTATTCTGTAGAAGACAAAATCGAAATCGGCAAAGCATTGAAGAAGTTTGCTGAAAAGAACAACTTACCAGAATCTTTTGCTGAAGTATTTGCCAAAATCAAACCATTTAAAAAGGAATACGGCTCATATTCTGAAAAAGCAATCAAAAAGTTGCTTCCACTAATGCGTATGGGTAAATATTGGAGTGCAGACAACATCGACAATAACACCAAAGACCGCATTGTAAAGATAATATCTGGCGAATGCGACGAAAATATTAAGAACAGAGTTCGTGAAAAAGCCATAGACCTAACCGAAATTGAACACTTCAGAGGATTACCAGTTTGGCTTGCATGCTACATTGTCTATAACCGCCATTCCGAGGCAAAAGAAATTGAGAAATGGGAAAAGCCCGAAGATATTGATAATTATCTAAAAGAATTCAAGCAACATTCATTACGCAATCCTATTGTAGAACAGGTTGTTACCGAAACTCTACGTACAGTACGCGACATTTGGAAACAGGAAGGTCAGATTGATGAAATTCACATCGAACTTGGTCGCGAAATGAAAAATCCTGCCGACAAGCGCAAGAAGATGACAGAAAACATTCAAAAGAATGAGAACACAAATTTGCGCATCAAGGCCATGCTTATGGAATTTATGAACCCTGAATTGGGCATCGAAAATGTTCGTCCGTACTCACCAAGCCAGCAGGACATTTTGCACATATACGAAGAAAATGCCCTCGACAATCTTTCAAAAGACGACAAGGATTTCGATTTCATTTCAAAGATTTCAAAAATGGCACAACCTTCAAAGTCAGATATTATAAGGTATAAATGCTGGCTGGAACAAAAATACAAATCACCGTACACAGGAGAATTGATTTCATTTTCAAAACTATTCACTCCCGCTTACGAAATAGAACACGTAATTCCTCAGTCAAGATATTTTGACGATTCTTTCAGCAACAAGGTAATATGCGAAGCAGAAGTCAACAAGCTGAAAGACAGACAACTCGGATATGAATTCATAAAGAATCATCACGGCGAAAAAGTACAACTAAGCCAAGGAAATGTTGTTGAAATTCTTTCGGTTGAAGCATACGAAAAGCTGATAAAGGAACATTATGCCAACAATCGTCCCAAGATGAAAAAACTGCTTATGGACGACATTCCCGACGGTTTCATCGAAAGGCAACTGAACGACAGCCGATACATAAGCAAATTGGTAAAAGGTCTGTTATCAAACATTGTACGCGAAAAGTTATCCAATGGCGAATACGAACCCGAAGCCGTATCAAAGAACCTTATTTCAAGCAATGGAAACATAACCGACCTTTTGAAAAAGGATTGGGGAATGAACGATGTATGGAACAGCATAATATTGCCACGTTTCAAGCGACTTAACGCTTTGACTGGCAAGGATTGTTTTACAACAATCACAGCCAATGGACACGAAACACCGGCAATGCCTCTCGAACTGCAAAAAGGTTTCAACAAGAAGCGTATCGACCACCGCCACCACGCAATGGATGCCATTGTAATTGCCTGTGCTACAAGAGACCATGTAAACCTATTAAATAATGAGGCTGCACATTCAAAGCACAATGCAAACCGTTACCAGTTGCAGAAGAAATTGCGCCGTTTTGAAAAGATTATCATAAATGGTAAGGAGAAAGAAATTGCAAAGGAATTCTTGAAACCGTGGGAAACTTTCACTGCTGATGCAAAAACAACTCTTGAGAACATAATTGTAAGTTTCAAGCAGAATCTACGAGTAATAAACAAGACCACCAATCATTACGAACACATTGAGGATGGCAAGAAAGTTCTTGCAAAGCAAGAAAAAGGTGACAGCTGGGCAATCCGCAAATCAATGCACAAGGATACTGTTTATGGTGAAGTAAACTTACGCAAGAAAAAAGAAGTTTCACTAAATGAAGCGATAAAACAACCAGAACGCATTGTAAACAAGGATTTCAAACACAAGGTAAAAGAACTATTGAACGAAGGTAAGGATGCAAAATTCATCAAGAAATATTTAGAGGAAAACAAAGATGTATGGTCTGACATAAATATCTCAAAAATAGAGGTTTACTATTTTACGAAAGAAACAAAAGAACGATTTTTCGCTACAAGAAAATCTCTTGACCCATCTTTCGACAAGAAAACAATTGAAGAAAGTGTTACCGATACTGGCATTCAAAAGATTCTGCTTGCACATTTGGCAAGCAAAGGCAACAATCCAGAACTTGCATTTTCGCCAGATGGTATTGACGAGATGAATCGTAACATTATAGAACTAAACAACGGAAAATTCCATCAACCAATATTGAAAGTACGCAAATACGAAAAAGCAGAAAAATTTGCTGTAGGACAAACAGGAAACAAGTCGGCTAAATTTGTTGAAGCTGCAAAGGGTACTAATCTTTTCTTTGCTATTTTCTGTTCAGAAAAAATAAACAAGAAAACTAGTGAAACCGAATCAATTCGTTCTTATCTTACAATTCCATTAAGCATAGTAATCGAATGCCAGAAAAAATTTGGTTCTAAATGGAAAGACAACATAGATTCGTTTCTTAAGGAAAATAAACTCATATCTGACAATGTAAAACTATTGTTTTTAATTTCCACCAATGATTTAATATATTTACCAACATCAGAAGAATTGAAGAATGGTATTAATAACATTGACAAAAACAGAATATACAAATTCGTAAGTTGTAGAGAAAACAGATTATTTGTTATCCAATATTTTGTCGCAAAATGCATTGTTGATAAAGTAGAATATACATCTAGCAACAAATACGAACTTACAGATTCTAAACAATCAATAAAAGAAACATGTATTCCAATCAAAGTTGACCGACTTGGCAATATCATTGAAATAAACGGCAAAAAGTTATGACCAACATAAAACTATTTCAGGACAAGAAAATCCGTTCCGTATGGAACGAAGAGGAAGAACAGTGGTACTTCGTTGTTGAAGATGTAGTTGCAGCATTAACCGACAGTTCTGACCCTAAACAATATGTTAAACGCATGAAACAGCGTGATGCCGAACTAGCTAAAGGATGGGTACAATTTGTACCTACCCTTGTTGTTCCAACTGCAGGTGGCAAACAACGAATGAGTTGTGCAAATGTCAAAGGTCTGTTCCGCATAATCCAATCAATTCCATCACCCAAGGCCGAACCATTCAAACAATGGCTGGCAACTGTTGGCTACGAACGGATACTTGAAATTGAAAATCCAGAACTTGCACAAGAACGGATGAAGGAACTCTACGAACAAAAAGGATATCCCAAAGATTGGATAGACAAGCGTTTGCGAGGAATAGCAATTCGTCAGAACCTTACCGACGAGTGGAAAAAACGAGGCATCACCGAAGAACGCGACTTTGCAATCCTCACTGCCGAAATCAGCAAGGCAACATTTGGAATGACACCTTCTGAATACAAGGAATTCAAAGGTCTTACAAAGAAAAACCAGAATCTACGCGACCACATGGACGACCTTGAATTGATTTTCACAATGCTTGGCGAACGAGTTACAACAGAAATATCACAAAAGGAACAACCAGAAACATTCCAAGAAAGCAAAAAGATTGCCCGTCGTGGCGGAAATGTAGCTGGCATTGCACGAAAAGAAACCGAGAAGGAACTTGGAAGGCCAGTATCAAATACTAGCAATTTTCTACCTAAATCCAATAAAGACAATGATTTATTGACATCAGCCAACAATGAGGAAAATTAACCATGATAAAGCGCACCCTCTATTTCGGAAATCCAGCCTACCTTTCGCTGAAAAACGCACAACTTGTCGTAAAGATTCCAAATGCCGAAGGCGATGACACTGTTCGTACCATTCCAATAGAGGACATTGGCTTTGTGATACTCGACAATCCGCAGATTACCATTACACACGGAACCTTGGGTGCACTTGTCGAAAACAATACCGCCGTAGTTACCTGTGACAGCCGACACATGCCTGCTGGTCTGCTTCTACCCAGCGAAGGCAACACCACACAGAGCGAACGCTACCGCAACCAGATTGAAGCCTCGCTCCCACTGCGCAAACAGATTTGGCAGCAGACAATTCAGGCAAAAATACGCAATCAGGCGGCAGCATTGGAAAAAAGACGCGGAAAGGAATTCGGCAATATGCTTGCCTGGGCCGACGATGTGCGCAGTGGCGACAGCGAAAACCTTGAAGCCCGCGCAGCTGTATTCTACTGGGACAACTTGTTTGTAGTAGAGATAGACAAATTTCGCCGCGACCCCGATGGCGACATGCCAAACAGCATGCTCAACTACGGCTACGCCATACTTAGGGCGATTATAGCACGGGCTCTGGTCGGAAGCGGCCTCCTACCCACCCTCGGCGTTCACCACCGCAACCGCTACAACGCCTACTGCCTTGCCGACGACATTATGGAACCCTACCGTCCGTATGTTGACCTTATGGTGTGCGACATCCTAGATGACATTGGAATGCCCAAGGAAATGAACCGCGATATAAAGGCACGGCTACTTACAATTCCGACCATCGATGTTATGATTGACGGCAAACGCTCACCGCTTATGATTGCCGCCTCGCAGACAACAGCCTCGCTTGCCCGATGCTACGCAGGCGAAATCCGCAAGGTAAGTTATCCCGAAATGTAATGGAACGATTCAGCGAATACCGAATAATGTGGGTGCTAGTTTTCTTCGACCTTCCTACCGAAACCAAGAAAGAACGCAAGGTGTACGCCGATTTCCGCAAGAAACTCATTGCCGATGGCTTCACAATGTTCCAGTTCTCAATCTACATCAGGCACTGCCCCAGTAGCGAAAATGCCAACGTACACATCAAGCGCGTAAAACTGCATCTGCCCGAGCTTGGCAAGGTCGGAATCCTGTGTATCACCGATAAGCAGTTCGGCTGTATGGAAATTTTCTTCGGTCAGAAGCAGGAAAACAACAATCCTGTGGTTCAGCAGTTGGAATTGTTCTAATGGTCTATAGATTTAATGGTTCAATGTAGAGTCGTTGCGAGCAACGACTACACAATACAATAGTGTCAAAATGCACAAAAATTCAAATATTCAACATTCAGCAGCAATCTCCAGCCATAATCCCCGACCCCATTACAAACAAAAAATCCTCCCTTTCGGGGAGGATTTCATCTCTAAACAACATTCTTTTTTTATTTCTAATTCATCCTTTAACTCTTTGAGCATCAGTCAATTTTCAGTATCGAGGTTGCTTAAAGAGCGTCAAAGTTACAAATTTAAAGCAAATCACAACTCGTAGAATTTGCGGACATCATCGTAATAAGGTTGCTTAAAGAGCGTCAAAGTTACAAATTTAAAGCAAATCACAACGCCATTGAGCTCGGGCGATTGCTTGCCCAGGGTTGCTTAAAGAGCGTCAAAGTTACAAATTTAAAGCAAATCACAACTCGCCTCGTTTTCAATCTCAATGGATGCATGGTTGCTTAAAGAGCGTCAAAGTTACAAATTTAAAGCAAATCACAACGAATTGCACGTTGCAAGATGTTACGCAGGCGTTGTTTACAGCATGTCAAAGATACAAATTTAAAGCAAATCACAACTGGCATTGCCACCGGCAGAGAGCAACGAAAGTTGTTTAAAGCGTGTCAAAGATACGAATTTAAAGCAAATCACAACGCTGATACCTGCACGACGTGCAAACAGCCTGTTGTTTACAGCATGTCAAAGATACAAATTTTTTCTCAAAGCAAATCACAACGATTTTCCCTCGTCACAATCCCATAATGTTTCATAACTTCCTTCATTTGTTGATAACGTCTAAATGAAGGCTTTGTTTTTTTCTGTAATTTTGCGACCAAAACATTTGGCTACATGGCAAAGAAAGACACCGAAACCCCGCTGATGAAACAATACTACGAGGTAAAGCACAAGCATCCCGATGCTATACTGCTTTTCCGCGTGGGCGACTTCTACGAGACATTTGGCGACGACGCTGTTACGGCTAGCAAAATACTCGGTATTACTCTCACTCAGCGTGCAGGCGCGCCTCTGGCCGGTGTCCCCTACCACGCCATCGATACCTATCTGCCTCGACTCGTCCGTGCTGGCATGCGCGTGGCAATATGCGAGCAACTCGAAGACCCTAAAACAACAAAAACTATCGTCAAGCGAGGCATTACCGAACTCGTAACGCCAGGCATCACTATGGACGACAACGTCCTCGAACAAAAGGAGAACAATTTCCTTGCCAGCATTTACAGCGAAAACAAAATTTTCGGAATCTCATTCCTCGACATTTCAACGGGAGAATTTCTCGTTTCCCAAGGCAACAAAGACTATATCGATAAACTCATACAGAATTTCAAGCCTAAGGAAATAATCTTCGAAAAGGAACAGAAATCTCTAATTACTAATACTTTCCATGAACTTCCAGCTACCTACGACCTGCCAGACTGGATGTTTACCGAGGAAAATGCTATCGAAAAACTTACACGCCAGTTCAACACAAAAACTCTCAAAGGCTTCGGTGTCGAACACCTGAAAGTCGGCATAATTGCCGCTGGCGCCATAATCGACTACCTCGACTACACAAAGCACGACTGCTGCGAACATATCAAGAACCTCGCCCGAATCGACGAGGACAAGTATGTGTGGCTCGACAAGTTTACCATCCGTAACCTCGAACTTTTCGATTCGGGATACGAAAACGGCAAAAGCCTGATAAACGTTATCGACAACACACAGACTGGCATGGGCGGACGTCTGCTAAAACGCTGGCTGTCACTACCATTAAAAAGCGTTGATGCCATAAACGAAAGGCTCAACGTCGTCGAACACCTAATCAAGCACAGCGAAACCAGCGATGCCATTTCCGAAAAACTTTCGATGGTCGGCGACATCGAGCGTCTTGCCTCAAAGGTGGCAGTACTGCGCGTCAACCCACGAGAAATGCTCCAGCTCAAATATTCGCTCGACGCCATAGAACCCATAATCGACATCTGCCGAAATGCTGAAATTCCCGAGTTGCAGGTCATAGGCGAAAAAATGGACTACTGCAACGATCTCCGCGAAAAAATCGGCAAATACATCAACCCCGACTGTCCAAACCTGCTTTCGAAAGGCAATGTCATCAACAGCGGCGTAAATTCCGAACTCGACGAACTTCGAAGCATATCCACCAACGGGAAATCGTATCTTGAGGACATCGAACGTCGTGAAAGCGAACGCACTGGCATATCGTCGTTAAAGATAAACTACAATAACGTTTTCGGCTACTATTTCGAAGTTCGCAACACGCACACGGACAAGGTTCCGCCAGAATGGACACGCAAGCAGACCCTTGTTAATGCCGAGCGATACATAAACGAGGAACTGAAAGAATACGAGGAAAAGATTCTCGGTGCCGAAGAAAGAATTTCGGCTATCGAAGCCCGTCTGTTCAACGAACTTATAGGCTATGCAACTTCGCAGATCGGCAAAGTGCAGATAACCGCAGGTCTTATTGCCCGTCTCGACTGCCTTATGTCGTTTGCAAAAGATGCCCTGCAAAACAAATATTGCCGTCCCGAAGTCAACGACGGAAATGTAATCGACATAAAGGAAGGTCGCCATCCTGTGATTGAAAAGCAGCTAAAGTTCGGGGAACCATACATTTCCAACGACGTTTTCCTCGACGACAAGACACAGCAGATAATGATGATAACCGGTCCCAACATGTCGGGTAAGTCGGCTCTGCTACGACAGACGGCACTTATATGCATCATGGCGCAAATTGGTTGCTATGTGCCTGCGCAAAAGGCTTCGCTCGGAATCGTCGATAAGATTTTCACCCGCGTAGGTGCATCCGACAACATTTCGATGGGCGAATCGACCTTCATGGTCGAGATGACCGAAGCCGCCAGCATCATGAACAACCTCTCCGACCACAGCCTTATCTTGCTCGACGAACTTGGACGAGGCACCAGCACCTACGATGGCATTTCAATTGCTTGGGCAATAGCCGAGTACATCCACGAGCACTCGAAAGCAAAAACCTTGTTCGCTACTCATTACCACGAACTTAACGAAATGGAAAAGGATTTCAGCCGAATACGCAACTACAACGTTTCGGTGCAGGAATCGGGCAACAAGGTGATATTTTTGCGCAAATTGCAGCCTGGTGGAAGCGAACACAGTTTCGGAATACACGTGGCAAAGATGGCTGGAATGCCGAAATCGATTGTTTATCGCGCCAACAAGATTCTCGAACAGCTCGAAGCCGATGGCAACGATGTGAACAGCAATGCAAAAGTCGGCAAACATGTCGATACCATTGCGCAGAACCGCGATGGCTACCAACTAAGTTTCTTCCAGCTCGACGACCCTGTGCTTTCGCAAATAAAGAAGGAACTCATGAACCTCGACATCGACAGACTGAGTCCTCTCGAAGCACTCAACAAACTCAACGACATTAAGAAACTTGCAGGTGCAAAATAAAAGGAAGCTATATACATGTTGACACAAAGTACTTTTTGTTATAGGCTCTTTGGTCATTCCACAAGACAGAACGAACAGCATAAGGTACGTTGCTTGTGAGTTCGTTTATGCGGAATCTCCTATAGAAACGTTTTCAATTGGAGATTCCGCATAGTTGAACAATATTACGCTCTCCGTTCCGTATCGCGTTATTGTTCTAACTTACGGAATGACAGTTTAATAGCACAAAATTTAGTCAACTTGTATATAGTTACCAAATAAAAAAAGGGAACCCGTCATGCTGAACTTGTTTCAGTATCTGGGTTCCCGTTTTTATCAGTATAAATTACTATCCTACTTTTACTCCGCTCTTTACCAAATCTTTTGGCTGTAGCAGAACCAGACGTCCATCGGCATCCTCGGCTGAGAGAATCATACCTTCGGAAACAACGCCTTTCAACTTGCGTGGCTCGAAGTTGGCAATGAAGCAAACCTGAGTTCCTACAAGCTTTTCGGGTTCGGTATAATACTTTGCAATACCACTGACGATTGTACGTCCGCCCATGCCGTCGTCAATCTTGAACTGCAACAACTTGTCGGCCTTCGGAACCTTGAAGCATTCCAATACAGTACCAACGCGGATGTCAACTTTCATAAAGTCGTCGAAAGCAACATTTTCCTTTACTGGCTGCGGCTTGTAGTTGTTCTTTTCGTTCTCGACCTTGATGTCGGCAAGACGCTGAAGCTGAGCATCAATTGCAGCATCCTCGATGCGTTCGAACAAAAGTTCGGCCTCGCCAATCTTGTGTCCTACAGGAATCAAATCGACCTTTGTGGTGCTTTCCCATTCGGGACGTTCTATGTTCAACATCTTGAACAACTTAGCACTTGTGAATGGCAAGAACGGTTCTGCCAAGGTTGCCGACAATGCGCACAACTGCAACGAATAGTACAAAATGGTACGAGTGCGAGCCTCGTCAGTCTTGACAAGCTTCCACGGCTCAGTATCGGCCAGGTACTTGTTACCCAGACGGCTAACAGCCATAGCATCCTTCAATGCCTCGCGGAACTTGTAGTTCTCGATGTTGTTTTCGAGACTTTCTTTGATGCGGGCGATTTCGGCACGGATTTCCTTTTCGTAATCGGTATCCTCTGCTGGCTGCGGAACATTTCCACCATAATATTTATGCGTAAGCACAACTGCACGGTTGATGAAATTACCCATGATGGCAACGAGTTCGCTGTTGTTCTTGGTCTGGAAATCCTTCCACGAGAAGTCGTTGTCCTTGGTTTCTGGTGCATTA
>JAEEGG010024571.1_pt1 | contig 11679 bp, 8 predicted proteins | sample 9134161 | NCBI WGS metagenome assembly JAEEGG01 (sample SAMN16246543, study PRJNA631951) | gut metagenome | biome: gut microbiome; feature: rumen; material: CR-attached | host: Bos | place: Iran: Karaj | collected 2018-10 | reverse complement strand
CTGTCGTCGGTAAACGTACTGTCGTTCTCAAACGGAAAATCATAGTTTTTCGTGCAGTGGACTTCATAATATGACCCGATCACGTCGCCGTAAATCGCACCGAACACAATATCACCTCCAACCTTTGAAAACAGTATAGCATGAATTTATGAAAAAAAAAAGAAGGAAGACAAAAAATGAGAGTCTATAACTCCAATCCGTCGGGTTATCGTTGCGCGCCGATCAATGTCCGCTACGGCGACGGCGGAGAAGAAACCGAGGAAGGAGGATAAAAAACGGAGCAGGCGAGCCTGCTCCGGTACATAAGATTTAGTGGAAATAATTACGATATATTTCGTTGATGGTCTCAACATAGACGTTGAATGAAGGATGATTGTAATCTTGACGGCTTAAATACATGTTCTTCTTGTCAAGATAAACTTCAATCACTTCATTCCAAAGATGCTCATCTTTAAGGGCGGCAACTCTGTCAAATAAATCTCTTGATTCAGGGACCAGATTCCAAAAGTATCTGTCTCGATACGTTAACCCGGTTTTTTCATGAATCAATCGGTGCCAACCGGAACGATCATTGTATACGATTGCAAGATCAATACTGAATTCAGTCCGATTTCCTTTTTTGAAATGCCGTTTTTCGGTCGTTAAAACAGAAGTTGAATCCATGCAGTCGTTCCATTGATTCTTGGAAAGAATGCTGTTGAATTGCTTGCGAACATACTCTTTGATTTCTCCCGCCTTGCTGATACTGAAATCACCAAAATCAACAATATAAAGGTTGTAATCAAGATCGATAGGTTCGTTTGCGTTCTGAGTGATGAGATTTCTTGATCCGCTGCCAACAAGATGTGCTTCCACTTTCATAACGGAATCATTGTTAATGGCTTGGACGAGTTGGTTGATGATATTAGAACAAAGATATTTCATGTTCTTTAAGAATTCTATGTCCTTAATGTAGTGAAACATATATAATTCTCCTTTTCTTCGCCCATGCCTCCATTCAGCGTCCAGCACTAAATCGTTGTATTATACTCATCGACAATGCCTTTGTCAAGCCCTTTTTACTAAAAAATACGAGTGGTCATAACTCGAATCCGTTATGACCACTCTAAATGGTTGCGGAGGTGGGACTTGAACCACACGACCTCCGGGTTATGAGCCCGACGAGCTACCAACTGCTCCACTCCGCGGTATTATGTTACGATTATGTAGCGATAGCTGTTAAGACCGGTGCCGGTGACCGGGGTCGAACCGGTACGATACTCGCGTATCATTGGATTTTAAGTCCAAGGCGTCTGCCTGTTCCGCCACACCGGCATAGAAAGACGCTCTTTTTTCATCGCCCGCATATTATACCATCACTTGCCCCCTTTGTCAATAGTTTTGTGAAAAAAGAATCGGACGGGGCCTTTTCTTTGCCCGGGGAGGCCGTCCCCGGCGGCGACAAGCGCTTTTTTCTTTTTCTCAGTTGCCTTGGGCGTCCATAAGTGGTATAATGATTCTGCCGCGGGACGGAAACCGCGGCCGGACCGGACGGAGGATGCCGCCCCGGGATCCACGCACATCTTCGTTCAATCGACACTGCCGGAGTTGCACATGAAACTTATCGAAAACAAAACTTACGATACCGAGCGATCTCTGTACGGCCTGCGCGAAGCCGAGGTCTCCGGCTGCTTATTTGCCGGAGCGGCCGACGGGGAGTCTCCGCTGAAGGAGGCGCGGACCGTCGGCGTGAAGGACTGCCGCTTTGAGCTGCGCTATGCCCTGTGGCACGGAAAGATGCTCGACATCTCGGACACGGAACTCGGCCCGGGGTGCCGCGCGCCGCTCTGGTACTGCTCGGACGTTCATATGACGGGCTGCGGCATAAACGGCGTCAAGGCGCTGAGAGAATGCCGGAACGTGTACCTCGGCTCGACCGCGGCACTGTCCGACGAATTCTGCTGGAAAAGCTCGTCCGTCGCCCTCGAGGACGTGACGGTCGAATCGGACTACGCCTTCTTCGGGACCGAGGACCTGCGGGCCGAGGGGCTGAAGCTGAAAGGAAAGTATTCGTTCCAGTACGTCTGCGGGGCGGAGATCACCGGCGCGGTCCTGGATACCAAAGACGCCTTCTGGCACAGCAGCGACGTCACCCTTACGGACTGCGTGATCAAGAGCGAGTACATCGGCTGGTATTCCGAGAACATGCGCATGGTCAGGTGCCGGATCTCCGGGACCCAGCCGTTCTGCTATGCCAGGGGGCTCGTGCTCGAGGACTGCACCATGACCGACTGCGACCTCTCCTTCGAGAACAGCGATGTCAAAGCGGAGATCACGGGGCGTATCGACAGCATAAAGACACCCCTCTCGGGCAGGATAGTCGCGGACGCGGTCGGGGAGCTCATAACCGAGGGCGGTTCCTCGGGGTCGGGGAGCGCAGGCCTGCCTGAAGGCGGCTACCGCGGCGGCAGATGGCGCGACTGCGAGATAGTGATCCGCGGCCCGGCCGCAGAAGGCGACGGCAGCGAGCCCGACAGGGACTTCAGGGTAAGGCCGCCCATCATGTGCGTTTACGCCGGACCGGAATACTTCAGAAAGCTTTAATCAACAATCGAAACAAAACAGCCCGGGCCGCAGCCGGAGCGGACGCTGTCCCGCCGGAGGAGGCCCGGGCAAGTTCAGGGAGACGAACATGGAAAAACACAGAATAGCGGTCATCTGCGGGGACGGGATCGGTCCCGAAGTCGTGGCGGAAGGCGTCAAAGTGCTGGAAGCCTCGGCTGCAAGATCGGGGAGCTTCGGCTTCGAATTCACTTATTTTCCCTGGGGCTGCGACTACTACCTCAGGACCGGAGTCATGATGCCCGAGGACGGCATCGAGCAGCTGTCCGGCTTCGACGCCATACTGCTCGGCGCCGTGGGCGATCCCCGCGTGCCGGATCACATCTCGCTGCGCGGGCTCCTCATAGCCATAAGGAAGAGCTTCGACCAGTACATCAATCTTCGGCCCGTAAAACTGCTCGAGGGCGCCCCCTGCCCGCTGAAGGACAGGACTCCCGCCGACATCGACATGATCTTCGTCCGCGAGAACACCGAGGGCGAGTACTCCGGCTGCGGAGCCTGGCTGTATAAGGACAGCCCGGAAGAAGTGGTCATACAGGACGCCGTCTTCTCCAGGAAGGGCACCGAGCGGGTGATGCGCTACGCCTACGGGCTGGCCAGATCGACCGGAAAGCCTCTTACCAGCATAAGCAAGGGCAACGCGCTCAACTACTCCATGGTGTTCTGGGATCAGATCTTCAGGGAGGTCGGACGCGAGTTCCCCGACGTCAGGACCAATACCCTGCTGGTCGACGCGGCCAGCATGTTCATGGTAAAGGCCCCGGAGCGCTTCGGAGTCGTGGTGGCGTCGAACCTGTTCGGCGACATCCTGACCGACCTCGGCGCGGCCATAGCCGGAGGCATGGGCCTTGCCGCCGGAGCCAACATCAACCCCGAGAGGCGCTATCCGTCCATGTTCGAGCCGATACACGGCTCGGCGCCGGATATCGCAGGAAAGCAGATCGCCAACCCGATGGCCACCATCTGGTCGGCGGCCCAGCTTCTCGAGTTCCTCGGGCATGCCGACGAGGCCTCCAGGGTCCTGTCCGCAATGGGCGGCGTGCTGAAAGAAAAGCGGGTCGTGACGCCCGATCTGGGAGGCACGGCCCGCACGCGGGATGTCGGCGACGAGATAGCCTCGCGCCTGTAAGAGTCAGCTTCAGCCGGCCGCTCCGGCCAGCTCCTTGAAGGCGCCGAGACTCTCCGTCAGGACCGACAGGATCTTCGGCGAGAAGGCGCCGCACTCGCCGCGCATTATCATAGAGTAGGCCTCGTCCGGACTGAAGGCCGGCTTGTAGCGACGCTCGTTGATAAGAGCGTCGAAACAGTCCGCCACCGATACGATCTGGGCGGCGATGGGTATGTCCTCGCCGGCCAGACCGTCGGGATAGCCGCGGCCGTCGTACTTCTCGTGGTGTGAGCGGCAGATCTGGAGCGAGTATTTAAGATAGGCCTCTCCCCAGGACATAGGGGCCTTGGACAGGATCTCGCAGCCCTTCTCGCAGTGGGTCTTCATGACCTCGAACTCCTCGGGGGTAAGCCTGCCGGGCTTCAGCAGTATGCTGTCGGGGATGAGGATCTTTCCGACGTCGTGCAGGGCACTGGCGGCGGATATGAGGTTCACGTCGTCGTCGGTCAGGCCGTACTCCGGATACTCGCGCTGGATGTGCTCGGCGGCAATGCGCACAAATCCCTTGACGCGGCTGACGTGCATGCCGCTCTCGGCGTCGCGGGCCTCGACGACGTTGCCCAGCAGTTCGATGACCTCGTCGGACATGCTGCGGAGCTCCTCGTTCTTCCTGAGCAGCTGCACGGTGCGCCTGGCGACGGCGCTCTCCAGGTTGTGCTGGTACTCCTGCTCCCTGCGGGCCTCCTTGTCGACGCTGCGGATGCCGATAATGACCGTGTTCGGGCCCATGCCGCCGGCGGCCTCCTCTCCCTCGGGAGTGCGGCAGCGGCAGATCTTGGTCCTGTAGTAGCGGACCTCGCCGTCGAAGACGACGCGGTATTTGACGTAATACGCGTCGGAGGTCTCGAGCTCCTTGCGGATCACGTCCTTGGACATCTTCTCCACGTACTGTTTGCGGTCCTCGGGATGTACCAGAAGCTCGGCAAACTGCTCCACGTGCCCCTGGAAGTCCAGGCTGTTGCCCTTCGACGGGAGCATCCTGTCGAGGATCTCGGTCACGCGGAAGAGGAGCGTGCGCTCGGTGTCGAGATCGACGATCGACACGTTGTGGTAGTTGTCGTTGAGGGCCATGAAGACCGCGTCCTGCCTGAGCTTGTCAGCCTTCATCTTCTCTACGGCGGCGTGCTCGCGCGACTGGACGTTGAGGTAGATGGTCACGGCCGAGACCGTGATGCCGAAGCTGAGCACCGGAGTGTGCCGCAGAAAGATCATAAGAATGCCGCACAGCGCAGGGGCTATGATGAACGTAGACAGCCCCGCCAGGACGGCCTTTTTTCTTTTGTCCTCGGCCCGCCTGGCGCAGATGAACGCGTCGACGCACGAGCAGATGAGGTAGAAGAAGCTGACGATGTACTGGATATACCAGAATCTGCCGAGGATCACCTCCCTGTTATCTCCGATGATGAAGACCCAGCCGGTGAAGATCGACGATATAAGGACCAGGGTCACTATCTGCAGGGGGATGAGCGCAATGAGCTTGTATCTCATGGTCTTCACGAGATTCGCGTCGCACCGCAGGTCGACGTATCTCAGCCAGTAGAACGACAGGCAGTCAAGGAACAGATTATAGAGCACCACCGCGGCGTACAGCACCCAGACCGGAATGACGGTCACTTTCTGGGCTGTCAGCCAGATGATGTCCCATATCATGAACATAAAGGAGTAGAGATAGACGTGAAAAAGGCACGCTCCCTCCTCGTTCCGGATATCCAGACGGACCCGCCTTGCGGTGAAGAGCAGGAGCACGGCACAAAGAAACGAAGACTCGATGTAGATCACATTGGCCATATCAAAGGGTCCGATCATGATTTCTGCCTCCATGCGAACGCCAACGGCTTGCGGGACGGAATTGTCCCGCAATATCTTCTGTGTCCGCCGATGCTGAGCCGGGCCGACAGCCCGACCGTCCTCTGCCGGCAGCCCGGCCCGCGCGTTCGCGGGCAATGGCGGTCTGCGTCCGACCGGTCGCGGATGTCCTTAGCTGCGGAAAGAAAAATCGGCGTAATCACCTAGATTATAACACAAAAAAAGAAAAAAATGAACATAACCGTCAATAAATATGCAAGAATTGTCCGTTTTTTATGCGGCGCCAGGCTCCCGGAGCATCTTTTGCGGTCTCGGGAGAGGCAAAGCGGCGGCCCGGACCGCCGGACGGGCGCCCGCCTTGCCTCGGCGCGTAAAAAAAACTGTTGACAAGATCCCCGGACCGGTGCTATAATTGTCCCAACCCGAAAAAGCGGCCCAAAGGCCGCCGCATCCAGTCTTAAGAAAGGAAAGCCGATCATGTCAGACGCTCGCCGCTATTACTATTATTTTACTGCGACCGTCTGCGCTGAAAACGGCTGACCTGTTTTCTCCACGCATACGGTCTTAATGGCTTTGCATCCATTAAGACCTTTTTGTTTTCCGCCATCAAATAAAATTGCAAACTCATTAACAGACAAACGAAATAACAGAAAAGGAAGTACAAAACAATGCTGATCAAGATCCTTCTCCTTGCCGTATTCTTCGGCGTCATGATTGCCGTCGGAATCATGTGCCGCAAAAACGCGACGGACGTCAACGGCTTCGTGCTCGGCGGACGACGCGTCGGTCCCTGGCTCACGGCCTTCGCCTACGGGACCAGCTACTTCTCGGCGGTCATCTTTGTCGGCTACGCGGGCCAATTCGGCTGGCGGTTCGGTGTCGCGTCGACCTGGATCGGTCTCGGCAACGCGGTTATCGGCTCGCTGCTTGCCTGGGTCCTCCTCGGAAGGCGCACGCGCATAATGACCCAGCATCTCGGGTCCGCCACCATGCCGCAGTTCTTCGACAGCCGCTTCGGCAGCCGTCTGCTCAAGCTCCTGTCCGCGGCCATCATCTTCATCTTCCTGATCCCCTACACCGCGTCGCTCTACAACGGCCTGTCGAGGCTCTTCGCGATGGCCTTCAGCGTCGACTACGTCATATGCATCGCCGTCATGGCCGTGCTGACCGCCGTTTACGTCATCGCCGGCGGCTACATGGCAACTGCCATAAATGACTTCATTCAGGGCATCGTTATGCTCTTCGGCATAGTGGCGATCATCGCCTCCGTGCTCAGGATCAACGGCGGCTTCACCAGCTCCCTCTCCGCCCTGGCCAACGTTTCCGATCCGGCCGTATCGGGCGACCCCGGAGTGTTCGCGTCCTTCTTCGGGCCCGATCCCTTCAGCCTGCTTGCGGTCGTCATACTGACCTCGCTCGGCACCTGGGGCCTGCCTCAGATGGTCCAGAAGTTCTACGCCATTAAGAGCGAGGACGACATCCGCAAGGGCACGCTCATATCGACCCTCTTCGCCTTCGTGGTCGCCGGCGGCTGCTACTTCCTCGGCGGTTTCGGACGGCTGTTCGACATCGACACCGCGACCGAGGGCTATGACGCCATCATCCCGGAGATGCTCTCCAACCTCTCCCCCTTCATCGTATCCGTCGCCCTGGTGCTTGTCCTCTCGGCGTCGATGTCCACCCTGTCGTCCCTCGTGCTGACCTCCAGCTCCACGCTGACCCTGGACTTCATCCGTCCGGTCCTGCGCAGGGACGAAAAGGACAGCAAGAAGGACCTGACCGTCATAAGGATATTCGTGGGGGTGTTCATCCTCGTCTCCGCGGTGATCGCCATTGTGCAGTACAAGGTCGGCGTCACCTTCATAGCCCAGCTGATGGGCCTCTCCTGGGGCGCCCTGGCCGGTGCCTTCCTTGCCCCCTTCCTCTACAGCCTGTACTGGAAGCGCACGACGAAGGCCGCCTGCGTCGCCTGCTTCATATGGGGCCCGGCGGTGATGATCGCCAATATGCTCTTCTCCAAATACTTCCCCGAGGTGCTCCGCAGCCCGATCAACTGCGGCGCCTTCGCGATGCTCGGCGGCATGATCATTGTCCCGCTTGTCAGCCTGATCTCCCGCGCCCCCGACAGGTCGATGACCGACGGCATCTTCTCCTGCTACGACCGCAGGGTCTCCGTCCCCGCTAAGGACGCCCTGTCGGCAGACGCCCCGGCCGCAGCCGCGGACGAAGCCGACGGCAATTGACACGGCAGCGCTTTTGTGATAAAATAAGCACGTCATAACGGCAGCCCGGTCTGCTGCCGCTGCCATTCATTTCAAAGCCGCAATCCGCCTGCGGCATATCATCTCAGATCAAAATCCCGCCGCGGGCGGTCCGGAGGTCTTAATGAAAAACAAAATCGAAGCGCTTTTGCGCGAAGCGGAGGAAAAGATCCGCAGCGCAAAGAACGAGCTCTCCCTTCAGGAGATCAAGGCGTCCATACTCGGCAAACAGGGGTCCGGCACCGAACTGCTGAAGGAGATACCGAAACTGGACGTCTCCCTGCGCCCCGAGATGGGCAAGGCCGTCAATCTTGCCAAGAACCGGCTCTCCGAACTGATCGAGGGCCGCAGGGCCGAACTCAAGCTGAAAGAGTCCGAGATCTCCCCCGATTTCGACGTCACCGTCCCCGGTCTGCCCCCGCTGGAAGGCGGACTGCATCCGATCACCCAGATGTGCTACGATCTCAACGACGCCTTCCGTTCCATGGGCTTCGAGATCTACCAGGAGGACGACATAACCAGCGAGCTCTACGGCTTCGACAAGCTCAACTTCCCGCCCAACCATCCCGCCAGGGAGAGCATGGACACCTACTGGCTGGCCGGCCACGACAGGGGAACGGCCGCCGAAAAGCTGTGCCTGAGACCCCATCTCACGGGCGGCAGCGTCAGATACATGCAGACGCACAAGCCGCCGTACCGCTTCATATATCCCGGCCCCGTCTACCGCAACGAGACCACCGACGCCCGGCACGAGCGGGCCTTCTATCAGTACGAGGCCCTGATCGTGGACAAAGACTTCACGTTCACGGCCGGCAAGGTCATGATCAAGAGCATCCTGTCAAAGGTTTTCGGCCGCGACGTTCCCGTCAGAATGAGGGCGGGCTTCTTCCCGTTCGTCGAGCCGGGCTTCGAGATCGACATGGGCTGCCTCGTCTGCGGCGGAAAGGGCTGCAGCGTCTGCAAGCATGTGGGCTGGATCGAAGTTATGCCCGGAGGGACGCCGCACCCGAACGTGCTTCGCGCGGCGGGCCTCGATCCCGACGAATACACCGGCTTCTATGTCAACATCGGCCTCGACAGGCTGGTGATGATGCGCTACGGCGTCGACGATGTAAGGCTGTTCCACAGCGGCGATCTCCGCTTCCTCGGACAGTTCAACTGAGTACGGAGGTTCGGCTATGAAATTATCTCTCAACTGGATCAGGGATTACGTTGATCTGCCGGAGGACGCCGATCTGTCCCGTCTGGCCTACGATCTCACCATGTCCACCGTGGAGGTGGAGGGCGCCGCGGATCTCGGCGCGAAGTTCGACCACATGGTCATCGGACAGATAGCGGAGGTCCTGCCCCATCCGAACGCGGACAAGCTCCGCGTATGCCGCACCGACATCGGCGGCGACGTCAAAGACATCGTCTGCGGAGGGTGCAACCTTGCCGCCGGGATGAAGGTGGCGGTCGCCGAGCCCGGCGCCTTCGTGCGCTGGCACGGCGAGGGCGAGCCCGTGGAGATCAGGAACACAAAGCTGCGCGGCATCGAGAGCTACGGCATGATCTGCGCCTCGTCCGAGATCGGCCTTGCCGACCTCTTCCCCGCCTCCGCCGAGGCCGAGATAATCGACCTCTCCGCCTTCGACGCCCCCGCAGGGACGCCCCTGGCCGACGCGCTCGGACTGCGGGACATCATACTCGAGATAGACAACAAATCCATGACCAACCGCCCCGATCTGTGGGGCCACTACGGCATCGCCCGCGAGATAGCGGCGCTTTACGACCTGCCCCTGAAGCCCATCGAGCCCTACAGGGTCAGCTGCGCCGAGCCCTTCCCGGTCAGGATCGAAGACACGGTCAGATGCCCGCGCTACATAGGCGTGCGCATCGACGGCCTGTCCGTAAAGCCCTCTCCCTTCTCGATCCAGAGCCGCATCTGGCGCGTTGGTATGAGGCCGATCAACGCCCTCGTCGACGTAACGAACTACGTGATGCTTGCCACCGGCCAGCCCACGCACGCCTTCGACAGGGACAACATCTCCGGCGGCATAACGGTCCGCCGCGCGGCCGAGGGCGAGGGGCTCACTCTGCTCAACGCCAAGGAGCTCAAGCTCTGTCCCGACGACCTGGTCATTGCCGACGACGAGGAAGCAGTCGCCCTTGCCGGCGTCATGGGCGGGGCCAAGGACTCCATCCTGCCCGGCACGACCGGCGTCATCCTCGAGGTCGCGAACTTCGAATCTACCGGCGTGCGGCGCACCGCCCTGCGCTACGACAACCGCACCGAGGCCTCGTCCAGGTACGAGAAGGCCGTGGACCGCTCCAGGTGCGACCAGGCGCTCTCTATGGCCATGAGCTGTTTTGCCGGACTGTACCCCGATATGAAGGTCACCGGCTTCACCGACTGCTATCCCGAGAAGGACTCCTGCAACGAGATCGACGTGAGCCTGAACTGGCTCGAGCGCCGGCTCGGCAAGCGCATCCCCAACGAGACCATCGAAAAGAAGCTCGGCGCGCTCGGCTACAAGCTTGCCTTCGCCGGCGACAGCCTCCACGTGACGGTGCCTACCTGGCGCTCGACCGGCGACGTCTCCATGCAGAACGACATCATGGAGGAGGTCGCCAGGATGTACGGCTACGAGAACTTCGAGCCTACCTCCATAACGGCCACCTTCGACGGCGCCGTGAACCAGCTCGACAAAGACCTGGTACGCCGGATCAAGGAGTATCTGGCCTTCCGCTGCGGCATGCGCGAGATATTCACCTATCCGTGGATGAAGCAGCAGTTCGTCGACGCGACGGTCGGCGGCACCGAGGGCATGCTCTCGCTGTCGACACCGCCCTCGCCCGAGGAGAGATTCCTGCGCTCGACCCTCATACCGAACCTTGTCGGGGCAGCGGCGGACAACGAGCGCTTCTTCCCGGAGTTCTCGCTGTTCGAAGAGGCCCAGGTGCTGCTTGACCGCGATTACACCTCCCCATACGATCCTTCCGAGAAGCTGCCTCTTCAGCGCAGACACATAGCCGGCGCCTTTGCCGGCAGCGCATCCGACGTGACCGGCCTGTTCCGCAGGGCCAAGGGGGTGCTCGAGGCCATGCCCGCACTGACGCACATGGAGGGCTTTAGCTTCGAGAAGCGCGAGAAGCCGTACTGGGCTGACGATACCGTCTGGCTCAACGTCTTCCGCGGCGAGGAGAAGCTCGGCGACCTTGCCCTGCTCGGGAAGAAGGCCTCCATGGCCTGCGGCATACGCAGCATCGCGGTCATGCTCTTCGAGCTCGATACCGACGCCATGAAGCCCTTCACGTCCAGGACGAACGGCTACGCCCGCCTGCCCGCCTTCCCGGAGGTCGAGTACGACATATCCCTCCTCTTCCCGTCCGAGACGAAATGGAGCGACATCAGCGCCGCCATCCTCAGCAAGAGCGGCGGCATAGTCAAGGGGGCCGAGTTCGTCGACGAGTACCGCGGCAAGCAGGTCCCGCAGGGCAAAAAGTCGGTGACCGCGAGGCTGAAGCTCGCCTCCGGCGAGAAGACCCTGACCTCTGAGGAGATCGAGCGCGCGGCCGGACAGGTCGTCAAGCGCCTCGGTCATCTGCTGGGTGCGGAGCTGAGATCGAAATAAGACGGGAAAGGTCTTCAGATCGAAACAAGACGAAAAAGGTCTTGAGATCGAAACAAGACGAAAAAAGGATACAAAAACCCGCCCGGCGCCGCGGCGCCGGGCGGGTTTTTTTGAGTCGAAGCCTTATCAGTTGGCAGCGGCGGCGGAGGTCACCTGGATCTGGGGGCCGTTGTACCAGGACAGGAATCCGCCGAGATCGAGCTGGTCGCCGATCTTCGCGGCCTCGATG
>JAEEGG010024568.1_pt1 | contig 11680 bp, 20 predicted proteins | sample 9134161 | NCBI WGS metagenome assembly JAEEGG01 (sample SAMN16246543, study PRJNA631951) | gut metagenome | biome: gut microbiome; feature: rumen; material: CR-attached | host: Bos | place: Iran: Karaj | collected 2018-10 | reverse complement strand
TCCTTTCGAAGCTGCTCATACTGGTAATTACCTTCTTCAAAGTCTTTTAAAAAGGCCCTCTTTTCTTCGAGAGCCTTTTTTCTTTTCTCTTCAGCAACAGCTTCTTTTATACTTAAACGACGTTTTGCAGGAGGCATTATTGGCCTACGAGCAATCTGTGTGGCATCACGTTCCTGAGCTAACTCGTTTATCTTTCTTTTGCTGGTCTCCATAATTTGCATCCCTTTCTTTTACTCGAATATATGCAACTCCTATTCCCTTTTTATCAGAATTTACATACTTATATTCAGTATCCCCGTTACTATTTATTGTCGGATATGCTATAGTAACTTTCATATAGTATTTGTTCCCTCTTTTTACAACCTGATTACTGGGGCGTATATAAAGATGGTCTCTTGACGAAAATGTAGATTCTCCAAATTTTTCAAAATTGGACGATAATATTTCACCACCTTTTATCACGTTTTGTATATCTTGATGGTCTACATAATATCCTTCATCTCCGTCATACAGTATTTTATCACTTGCAGGATCTACTTTATTGTCATATGCAGTGCCTCCTTGGAATCCAACAGCCTCTCCAGGATTTCTATCAGCTGCTCTAAATATATTTGGGTATAGATCGTCAGTTTTACCACCCCTCCTGTTTCTATCGATTATTGATTGTTTGGTTTCCTTCATGAGTTTCTTTTCCTCATCATCAAGTTTTCCATTACCATCGATATCATATTGCATTCTATCTTTCAACACGTCATACTTATAATCCAGTGCAGCACGTTGAGCTTGTAACCTAGCCGATTCATCAGCCTTAACCTTACTAATAGTATATGGGTTGGCTTCTCTTGTTTCTTTAGTATGTTTCTTAGCTGCATCGAAGAATTGTTGTTTAAGGATTGTTTTGGCAAACTCCGGATTACCGCCAGCCTATTTCAAAGCCTGATCGTAATAGTACTTACCCATCTGACCTTTAGCAATAAGGTCATCGATGTTATCGTCAATCATTTGCCTTATCCTATCCTCACTAACAGTACTATAATCAAATCCATCTTTCATCTGAGCAGTCTTAAGTGCATCAAATTCAGGACTGAGTGCTTTGGCTAACGGAGCAATCATATCATCTTGCGATACATATCTTACAGGAGAAGTAGACCTCCAGTAACCATCAGAAGCATCCCACTCCTCAAACGTTTTACCACCATTTACAGCTCTTTCTACATCAGGATCGTATGTACCATTAAGTATTGCAGTATCCCTATTTTTTATATATTGTTTTGCTATTTCTGCTTCTTGTTTTCTAGCATTTATCTTAGCTACATCTACAGCACGAATAGCTTGAGCAATTGCAGCACGTCCTTCGGCTGTCCTCAACGGATCCTCTCCTCTGGCGTACATTTCATCTACGATCTTCTTAATTTTACCAACTCCCATATTGTATACGTCTTCTGTAGCGCCATTAACAGGACTGTAGAAATCTTCATACTTTTTATAGAAGTCGTCTATTCGTTTTTCGCCCCTCTCATACATATCTTTAGCCGTAGCCAATGCCATCTGCATTATCGGTGTATCGTATAAATCTTTAGTAGGCAGGGGCAATGCCTAATCATATTGGTATATCATAATTATCTATCTGCTGGGTGTCTGCGCGTTATATCATCTATAGAATATCCAAACGGAGTCCACGGTGTCAAAGGAATCCAATTGTTCTAAAAACTCTATCTTAATGGAGTAATATTATTTCTCATTGCCTGTATAGATTTTTCTGCAGAAGTACGTACGGCAGGATTTATATTCGTGTCTTCAGACCTCTTTGGATGATTGGCGTTATGTTCAGCCCAATACAATTCCATCATTCTATTAAACTGGTTACGCTTAAACTCATTAGCATAGTACTGTTGTATTTGTCCAAGACCGTTTTGTACAGCCATCTGCATCTGCTGTTGTCTAGCTGCATGGGCACGGGCGTAAGCCTCATCTCTATATTGATTAGCAGCCATCTGACGCTGTGCAGTCTGTGCTCCAGTTTGCAATGCAGCGTTAGCCCACTGTGCTTTATACTGGTTATTCTAAGTATGCGCACGCTGTAATACGTCGGCGTAGTTGCGCTGTAATCCTATTCCGCCTGCTACATTAGCCAAGTATCTTTGAGAGCCCGTAAGGCCTCCAGATTGGCTTATAGCGTATCTATTACGAGCTTCAACATCCTGCATAGCTCTAAGCTGATTATACGGGTTATCACGTAAACCAGCAAGTGTTGTGAGGGCTTGTTGCTCATACGGATTGGCTGCATATATATTAGGACTATTAAGCTTCTGGTTACGAGCGTTTACATACTGTCCTATACTAGCGGCTATACCAAGACCACTTGTGATGGCATTAGGAATCCAACCTGCATCGTATTTTGGAAGATTCTTACCACAGTTGTATGAGTCCATTTCGTGCATAGGACGCTCGTTCTTCTGATCTTCTGTAGCTTGATTAACTAGTGCAATCTCTTGACCTATGACGGCCATTCTCTGCTTCTCTCGTAGCATTTCTGTAGCCCTAGTAACACTTCCGGTACCCCTACGGGTTTCAATATCGTCTGAGCGCTTTTTATTAAACGTCTTATCGTATGTCTCAATCTTCTCTGCAGCATCTCTTGTAGCCTGCGCGTATGTAACAGGGTGTCCGAGCATTTGTGACATCCTAATCCACGGCAGGTTACCAAGAACGGCAGATTCGTCGCTTCCTTCGGTCTTTGCTGGAACATCGTCAGTTCCAACTCTAGAACCTCTGGTTACAACATGGGCACTATCCCCATCGGTAAGGACTTCTCCTTTTCCAACCCAAGAGTCTTGTCCTCCTTGCTTAGTTCCAAATTTAGTCTCTACTTTCATTTCCTTCTTATTTTAGGTCGTACCAAATCCTTACCTCTATTTGCTACGAATAATTCTTGATCTTGCATATTTCCATGCTCTAAAGCCCACTGATTGTCTAAGTAATCAGTTTGAGCAGATGCAAGGTTATAATTGTTTACATTCTATACTCTTTCTTGTGCAGCACGCATTTTTCGTTCGAGTCTACGTTTTCTAGATTTTCCTCCGAATATACCAGCGATACCGCCTATAAGTCCGCCCGCAACAGCACCTATACCAGCACCAACAGGACCAAACGCCATACCTATAGATCCCCCAAGCTGTGCACCAGTTCCTGCAGCAGCAAGAGTATTTTGTGTATTCTATGCAGATAATTCTGATCGCTGGGCATTTAAATCTATCTGGTTTTGCTTATTGTATGTGAATCCGGTTCCTTGGCCAACAGACATTCCTGCTTCTGCCATCATATCGCTCTATGATTTAACACCGGAGAATGAATTTGCAACAGCTCCACCAAAACTTATAGCACCATTTATAGCGCCTCCCCAGTCTCCTTTAGATGAATCGAATTTATCAAGCCCTTTCATATATTTAGGCATATTCATCTATTTTTTATACTTCTTTAACTCCATGATATTCTAAACTTAGTTTTAATAAATTGTAGTGAGAAATCATAAGAGTTACTTTTGGACTCTAGTTCACACTGCATAGTTTTACCTCTCAATCTACCTCCGTACGCCTCATTGTCGTTTCTTGGTATCACATATCTAAAGTTGTATTCTCTATTCTCTATATTATTCTTTCCTTCAAGAATACCTTCTTGTTTTAGAGGAGTAGTAAATCTAAGAGTTAATGGTTCAAATGCATCTTTGCTAGGATCATTGTTTTTATCTCCTCCATATATTCTACCTGCAAATTCAGCATTATCAAATACTTTAGTATACTGACCAGCATGGTTTACTACGTGTTTTAGATATGGGTAAATCTCTTCTCCAAATCCGTACACCTTTCCGTTATCATTAAGTTTATTCCACTCGTAAACAATGTTATCTGTAGTAAACAGCGTTGTGTCAGGGAGCTCTACTTTGTGTTTTGGTTTTATTGTATATAAACTAGTAAAGTGCCCGAGATGCTCGTTGTATACAAGACTGCCTTTCTCATGGTTTGTACCATCCACAACGTTTGCGACAACCTCTTTTGTCTTCTTGTCATATGCAACAACTGGTTTTGCTGTAGGCTCATTCTTATTTAAATAGTTCTATACGAACTTGATCTTAGATAACTCTATTGCATCTTGTCCACCACCATATCCTACGATAGATTTATTAGCTCTATCCCACCAATATAATGTAGTATTAGATTGTGCGTCAGAATAATCATCTTCATGCATACCATTTACGTTGGTAAAGTAATCAAATCTAGTAAGTACTCCACCAGAACCAAGGATCAGAGGCATATTAGATTCATCACTAATAACGCTACGTTCGTTTACAGACAATACACCTGCTGCATACTCTTGCCAGAATACAAGCTGATTCTTAAATGTTCTGAGACCGGTTATAGGGCCTTTACGAGTATCTACATCTAAGAAATTGGCCGGCATATATTTTAACCAGTTGTCTATATATTCATTATTCTGTTTGACATTAGAATGATATACTCTATAATCTAAGTCATCACTTTCATCTTCATCTAATAGATTAGAAACATATGTTCTAGACGTATCTATCGTAGAGTATACAGTATTGTATGCATACAACGGTTTATCTTGTATAAAGATATTGTTTACGTTTGACGCATCGTTTTGTATATATGTAATATCTCCAGACGATACATTAAACTCTTTATTGAATTCGTATCCGCTAGTGTACGCAAGGTTTATTGACGTTTCAAGAGGTACTACAAATATCTTACATGCCGTTCTCCAGAACTTAGAAGATGAGTGTGCAAACTTATGTTGAGCAATGTACTCAAACGGTTCTATAAAGCAATCTCCGTTAAATATATATGCTGTTTTCTGATCTGCAGAGAAGTAGTCACCAAAGCTTCTATAAGTAGCATTCTTTTTGGTTGTGTCATCTTCCGGAAGAACTGCTTTCTTTTTAATATTACATATATACGTTCCTATGAGAGCAGTAACAGGGTTAGATTTAATTATATCACTTTTAATGTCTGTTACTTTAATAACCATACACTTTCCACCAGGGCCCATAGTACCTATTCCTTTATAGCTACCGTCTGATAGGTTGTCTATATTTATATATGGTGCTGGTTCTTGTAACGTACGTCCGTACAATCCTCCGCATACCCAGTTTACAAAGTTCTTACTACCTATATTTGTTACTTTATCTGTGTATATCAGTTCAGTTTTATTGTCAGTAGACGGTTTAGCAAAATCATTCCACCCAAGAGTTTCAGGAAAAGCTATATTAGATATATCGTATTGACTGTTCGTAACAGATGTTATATTCGTGATATCACCAGAATAACTATAATATAACTTTGAATATGCAAATCTGCGTTCAGCATCATACCAACGATCTTTGAAATCCTATCCTCCTGCAACAGATACAGTCTGCTAATTTCCTTCTATGTACGGAATATAATCTGAAAATAAAGTACTGAACCCGTCTCGATGTATAACAGACATATCTTCATCATAATATGTTACATTAGCATAGTCGTTTCCATAATTAATTCTACGTCCTTCTGCTGTGGTGTCTCCGCCAATATAATCATCGCCAACATACGTATCACTTTCGTATACTCTCAATTCCTATGATGTTATGTTTGCTGTACTAAACGCACTCGGACATATGTATTTTACAGGACTTAATACTATTTCGTACGTCTTTAGAATATCTGTTAAACTATCTTGGTTATAACATATTTCAGGAGAAATAAACTAAAAGACGTCTTCATTTCCATTATATTGGTGGTTCTCCAATTCGCCTTTTACATTTACAGCAGACGTTATTCCGTTGTCTACATTCCATATTATGTCGTGTATGCTAACTAATCCAGTAGGAGTAAGCGGATAGTTTTCTTTTACTCCGGAACTAGTATACTCTCTAGCAATAGGTCTAGAAATAAATCCTTGCGTTATCGTTGATATATCAGATATAGATCTACCACAACGTACTATTTCATATGCTACAGTACCAATAGGTAGAGAACCAGTTATATTAAATTTTAGCCCCTTTGGTTTTACTATAAGTTGATGGTCTTTTATTTCAAAAAAATCATCCTGATCTATTGTAATATCCTCTAAGTGTACTACGCCAGATGATCTTCCATATTTATCATAGAATATTATACCAAACCTATACTTTTCTCCACGCCTGAGAGATCTAAACATATATGATACTTGCGGATTGTGATACGAAAGAACGTCTTTTCCATCTTGTACGTTATTATTGTCGTCAGTATAATGTGTGTCTACATAATCGCTTAAATCAAACACATCGTCTGATGTTTGTATTGTAGACGTTAACTTTTTTTGGTTGATTTCTGTAACAACTACATGCGGTCTCGATGTAGTAAGTATTTTATGTTGCGGTTTTTGTACAACATAAGATGGATCATCCGTATTATCTCCAACTAGATCTACAGTAACCTAACTTAGTTCTATATTACCATTTGGTTTCCAATCGCCTATATCAAATCCTTTACTATCATCTTTTACATTGGCAGCAAATAGATAATCATCTTTAGATTCTATTGTCTTAGGTATAATATGAATACCTGTCATAGAATTATACTCTTCAAGACTAAGTACTTGTAGTGCGGTCTAGCCAGAGTCTTCAAATATTAATTCTGTACCAGATATATTCTCGTCGTATACACACTCTATCTGAGGTAGTTGACCGGTTTCTATGTAACTAATTCTAAAGATCTTAATTCTATCAAACGGTTCTGTTTGTTCAGAATTCCATGTAATCTTTATCTTTACACCTTTATCAGACTGCTCATCTGGCAGATAACCTAATATCTTAGAAGATTCTTTAGCTGTAGTAGCTCCTTTGAACAACGGTATAAGTTTTGTAGAAGGAGATATTTCGCTCTACTGACCGTGCTTTTTATAGAACTGATAACTATATTCTACTACTGCAGCTTTTATATTACCATCTATAAGTCCACAGAATATAGGTTTCTTAAACGTTACTGCTGGATATGATATTACTTGATTTAGGGTTGTAGGTATTTCTTTTGGAATAAGATTAATAATTATTACAGGACCCTCTCCGTCAGCAATATAAAGTTTCTGGTTATTTTCGTCTTCCCATTTAGAAACAAGACTTAACTTCTTATCTATAACACGATTACGTTCAGCAGATATTCTGGCTACTTGATTTGAATTGTCACCATAATATACACACCAATACTGTTTATTATTGTATTGAGTTACATATATCGCTTTATCTCTAAGACTACATGTACCAATTATAGTCTAATCTATAAAACTAAACTTTTCTTTAGCTCCTTCAATCACATGCAATTCGCCGCTGTTCTCCTGCTCATTGGTAATAAATCGAAGGTTGTTGGCAAGCCTGTAGCTGCTCTCGCTCAGCACGAAATCCGATGTGTCGGTATTCATACCGTCGGCGAAATTATTTAATTGTTGAAGGTCATTAATATCCATTGTAGTAGTCGTTATATATTACTTGTTCATCCCCAAGATCTTCAAAGAAATCCTTATCTGCATTTATCTCAGGTATAAGACGATTCCATTCATTCTTAATATTTCGCATATCATCTGCAGTAGGCATCATAGCTTCTGCATATGCTTGGTTACGATAGAAATGCCAGTGCTGTTGTAAATCATGATACACTTGTGCATTATTGTTTACACCCTTACCACCAAGCTTTCCTTTCAAGTATTTAGGGAAGTTAAGTTTCATGGTAACATACCAGTATATAGCATCTTGATATGATGGAAGATCTGGTATAAGAGGATATCCTCTTTCATCTGTAGGCATTGCTTTATATGCCAGTTTTACATATCCGTCTCTCTTATTTGTAACCAACCACCCTGGTTTAATAAAGTATTCAGGCTTCTTATAATACTTATTCTTAAGCATTGCGTTCCAATATTTAGTAACGCCTTTAGACATATCTGTAAGCATTTGAGCTTGAACAGTAGGGTCTTTCTCTACTATACCAGGAGGTGGTAATTCTTCTTGCATATCGTGTGCAATCTAGTCTACAACCTTATTCCTGGGATCATACATTATAGGTTCTGGTTGTGGTCTACGTCTAGGCTCTTTAAATACTCCTGTTTTCTTACTTGCAGGTACCCAAGGGCCAGTAGGATTATCACTATATGCAACTCCATCCAAACTAACAAGATCCGGAGGCATCGGTACTTGATAGTCACATATCTAGAAGATAGGTACATTATCTGCTCCAGATTCTTTTTGTATATATTGCATCGGAGCTCCTATCCTATCTATAGCTTCAAATATCCATTCTTTAATATCTGTGGTCCGCTAGTTCATTTCAGAAGAATCTAAGTCTGCCATTATCTTGGCTAGTACAGACTCACACTTTGTAAAATTGTATATCATTGATGTCTATATAATCTTTATTATTGAATATTAACTATGCCAGTCTACGTTTATTCGCACGTACCAATGATAACTAGTATTTATATCTATCTGGGAATGTCCTGGGTATCTTTGACCAGAATAGTCTATACTTGTACCCATTAGAGTGTTCATTCAAATGATAGATTCTTTTACCATACTCATTACTGGCCTTATAATCGACAGATAATGATTGACTATCATAGTTCTTAGGTCTATACTTACCAATCTAAATAAAACCTAGTCCATAAGGCATTTTAAAGCCTTCTGAGCGTTCTAATACTCGTTCTAGTATAAGTGTGCCCATACGGTCTAAAATGCGCTTAAAATCAAAATATGATCGCTCTACGCCTTCATTTTGCTTAAGGAATGATGCGTACATATCTGCAAAAGTGTAAGATTGCTTATTCTTCCTGATCTTGCGGTCCATGAGGCTTAACACTTGCCAGTGTAGCGTTGTTGCTATCATCACTAGGACGGTTGAGCATGAACGCCAACTCAGATTTGAATATTCTATCTTTTATTGTAGGTACCATCCATGTAGGGATCTTTATTTCATCTTCAGACTTCTCATCGTCTGCTTCAATATCATCCTAAAGGAATGTAACCCATATGTAGCGTAATTTATTACAATCTTCGGTTCCTTGTACATATATATAACCATCATCGTAATAATATGTCAGTTCGCCAACTGTATATTTTCTAAAGTAATGTAAATGACGACGTATCTTATTCATCTTCTATAGATTACAGCCTTCTTGGTCTGTGACAGCAAGAATACTACGTTCGTCATCTTTATATACTCTCTCTATTTTGTTAATGGTTTTCCTAGTGAAGAGCGGAGTTCTGCTTAATGATTCGACGTCTTCAAGTTCAAGCGGCCCTATTTCAGTAAGGTTTTCACCAGTTATCTCTTCGTGATCATCGTTATCATCATTCTCAGAATCCAACTCCTCCTTAGTAATAGCAGCTTTATATGCCTTGATCCATTGTGCAATTTGTTCTCTAGACAGATCTTCGCTTTCACTTATATTATTATTGCGTACTATCAATAGTATGTCATCAATAACAGTACGAAGTGAAATTACATTCATATTATTTACTTGTTTTTTCTACTACTCTAACGTCTGTCGTGTTGAGTAGATCGTTAGTATTTTCTATTTTGTATTTATACTTAGTTACTTTCTTAAAGTCCCATGTAAACAGACGTTTAATAAAGCTCTTCTTATTCTTATACTCTCTTTGATTATATAAATACAAATACTGGGTATTTTGTAGATCTAAACCTACACTAACAGTATCTCTACTTATAGTATAATATACTTTAGTCTAAGGATTATATAATATACTATCTTTATATACACTATCCTTAAGTATAACAGTTAGATCTCCTTTTACACCCTACGACTAATTAACGTTTATTGTTTGTGTTTGGGTTGCCGCTGTAGTAAGCTGGTTCGTCTTTATATTCAATTCTTTTCTAACACTGTCCAAACGATGTATCAATATATCATTTTGTTCTGCCAGTTTATCCATATCCAGCTTAATAACATTATAGGCCTACTAGGACCCATTAAGGGCACCCTAATAGGCCTCAACGTTATTCTGAACCATTTCTAGCTGTTCTGAGAGCTTTTTATTATCTTTGTAGGTATTTATACTCCAAAGCATAAATAAGCCCGCACAGACAGCGAGAATGGCATTAGCAGCAATCCTCTTGTGGTTCTTTAGCCACGTTAGAATTGCTAGTATCTCCATCTTTTAAATCTATATCCATTCCGACATAATCTTCACCCTTCTTCTTTAAGAACTTACCTATCATCTTCCAAGGACCATATGGATATAAGGTATTAAGGTTTTCAATGATAGACCACAGTTCCGTAAGAGAAACGATGATTGTTATGCCACCTGTTAAGACAAACACTCCTTCTGTACCAAGTACGGTAAATTCTACCAATCTAGCCATACCGAGTAACAGTACCTCGTGCCACAATTTGCTTATAGTGCCTTTCCAGTTTTTCTCACTGGTAATTTTCTTATGGCATTTTTTTGCTACAGCTATACCATAACACATGTCTATGAGTGTAAGTACAAAGCATGTAACAATTAGGCCTACAATAGGAGCAAAATAAGCTCCAAGTACGGCACCAGCACCTATAAGAATATTAGCTATCGCACTATTTTGCGTAAGTTCACCAAGCGTGTTACCGATATGTGTTATGTACTTGCCAATTGATTCAAACAACCATGTCATACTATTGTAAGTTTAATGCTCTCGCCATTTCTGTTAGCATTATCCAATATCTTATACAGGTTTTTGAACGTATTTGTACTATTTAAAACTTTACCCACCTAACTATTTTTACCAACTAGGATACAACCGGATGAGTCTGCAGCTGTATTGCCTATGTGTATTAAAATTCCGTCGAATCCAGGTACATTCAGTATTCTAGGAACACGACCACCATTACAATTCTTCCTGTAGAAGTCGCGTTTACTAAATCTAGGAGATATCACATTCATAGTAATATCATATGTACCCGTGGGAATTGCAGTTTGATGCTGTACTTTCGTTCGTTTGATTTTAATAATACCGTCGGTCTGTTTAAGTCCACGATCCCTGTCTTCCAACGTATCGCAGAAGTATTCTCCGTCTATATACAATTTACCTATTGTATAAGTATTCTTTTTAGCTATACGCTTAACGAGCAGTTCCATATCAATTTCCGTTATACCAGTAATCGGGCTCTTCGTTTACAGGAAGACCATCAATCGTAACAACGTCATCAGAAGCATTCAGGTTAAGTGTAAGAGTTCCATTGTTATACGAACCCCCATTTACATATCTGTCATTAGAATGATCCTCGTTAACATTGAAAGGCTTTCCGTCACACTTTATCGTGATCTCTTTCTGAACAGGACTTCCGTTTTGTCCTTTTACACGAGATGTAAGAAGTATCGTAGCAGTTTTAGTTTCTGACGTGTTATTAGTATTACGAATAGTAAATACAGATTCAGGACAACATGTAGAAGTACGCTGATTCATATCAGTTACTTTAGTAGAGTATAGATTTCCATGCATTTCATCGTATGTCCAAGAACAATCTTCGCCGTCTTCAACAATACCAGCGAATACATCAATATACTCTTCACCACTCTCTATACTAACTTCGCCAACACTAATTGCCTGGCATTCGTTGCCACATTCGCACGTACACAGACGAGTACCATCTTCCTGAG
>JAEEGG010024566.1_pt1 | contig 11681 bp, 9 predicted proteins | sample 9134161 | NCBI WGS metagenome assembly JAEEGG01 (sample SAMN16246543, study PRJNA631951) | gut metagenome | biome: gut microbiome; feature: rumen; material: CR-attached | host: Bos | place: Iran: Karaj | collected 2018-10 | reverse complement strand
TCACGTTTTTAAGAAAAACGCGACGGAAATAAGAAACGCTTTTTGCTGAAACTCTGCGGAGTTTCCGGGCGCAAAAAGCGCAAGGAAAGCTTTTTCACTTCCGCGCGGCAAGCTGCGCTGCGTGAAAAAGCAGTCCTCGGGGCGGCAGAGCCGCCCCTGCGGATAAGAGCAGGACGGGGAACGGATAGATAGACGCGTACAGCCGGTAACTGTGACCAATGACCTTTGACCGATGACCATTGACTGAAAAGGCATATTTTGCGGAGCTATGCTTCGCTGAATAAATATAGGAGGAGACCCAAATGAGGAAAACGAAGCTGCTTTCCCTGCTGCTGGCGCTGATACTGGTATTGGCTGCCATGCCCGCCGCGTTTGCCGAGGACACCTGGCTGACCGACGAGCTTACGACCATCACCGTAATGCGCGGCGAAAACGCCCTTCAGCCCCTTAAGACCGACACCATCAAGCTCAAGACCATCGAAGAGCTGCTGAACATCAAGCTGGTGGTGGAAGCGCCGCCTTCCGCCAACTACAACGACATCAAGACCACCCGCATCAACAACAACGACATGCCCGACATCATGCTGGTGTCCACCTCCGACGTGAGGAATTTCGCCCGCAAAGGCATGTTCGTGAACCTTTCCGATTACGAAGACGAGATGCCCAACCTCTTCGCCAAACTCAACGCCAACCCCAGCCTCAAGATGCTGACCGTGGACGGCGACTTCTATTCCGCGCCTTCCCTCCAGCGCATCAACAAGTTCGTGCGCCGCAGCGGCAACCTGTTCAACTTCCGCACCGACCTGCTGGAGAAGTACGGCCTGGAAGCTCCCGAGACCTTTGACGACCTGTACGAAGCGATGCTCACCATCAACCAGGGTGAGCCTGACATGGTAGGCCTGACCTGCCGCTCCGGCACCCGCAAGTTCATGGACAGGGTATCCTACCCTCTGGGCTCCGGCTCCTCCATGTACTTTGACGCCGACAAGGGCGGACAGTGGTACTACGGCCCCGCACACGAAGAGTTCAAGCTGGTGCTCGAGTACCTGAACAAGCTGTACGCGGCCGACCTGCTGGACCATGACTACGCCACCAACTCCAAGGACCAGTGGGCGCAGAAGCTCTCCAACGGCACCGCCATGGGCACCATCGACAACGACGGCGTGGTGCGCACCTACGTGGCGGCCCTGAAGGCCATCGATCCTTCCTACAACATCGAAGTGCTGCCCGTGCCCGCCAACTCCCTGGGCGAGAAGCGCATCGAGCTGGCCAGCGCGGACTGGACCGACCAGCACTGGGTCATCGCCACCTCCAGCGACAAGATCGACCTGTGCATCAAGTTCCTCGACTGGTGCTTCTCCGACGAAGGCGCCATCGTCAACGGCTACGGCAAAGAGGGCGTGACCTTCGACTTTGACGAGAACGGCGACGCCATCGTCAAGCCCGAGCTGCTGGAAGAGTACTCCGCCAATCCCACCAACGCCTCCTACGACATCCAGATCGCCCTGGGCGTAGGCCTGAACGACGTGTCTCCCTACGTGGACACCGGCGTGCAGATGCAGATGGAGATCTACCTGATGGGCGACGCCGAGGCGCAGGCGGCTTACCTTGACATGGTCAGCAAGATCGGACCCATGGAAGGCAACCGCGAGCCCGTGCTTGCTCCGCCGCTGAACGAGGAGCAGACCGAAAGGTACGCCGAGCTGCTGCTTAAGGTGGAGAACCTGGTGTGGCAGGAAGTCGACAAGTACATCAAGGGCGAAGAACCCATCGACAACTGGGACAACGTGATCGCCTCCATCAAGGCCGAAGCGACCGAGATGGAAGATATCTACAACACCGCCTGGAACGCCATGATGGGCGAATAAGTATTGACCGGAATGAATCGATGATCCATTCCGATCAGTCCGGGCTTTGCGCCTTTTGCTGAAACTCTGCGGAGTTTCCGTGCGCAAAAGCCGTGAGGAATGTATTTTTGCTTCGGCAGGCAGGCCCGCCAGAACAAAAATACTCCTCAGCCCGGCGAAGCCGGTCCTGCGGAATAAAGCCGGAGGGGCCGCGGCCCCTCCGACCCACCCCCGGGATAGGCTGATATCCGGTATCTGCTGTTGCATGTTCCAAATACACAGCAAAACAGGGCTGTTGCAGCGTCTCTTCTGCAACAGCCCCGGTTTTCTGCCGCAGGGGGATTTAAGATGAAGACCAACGCGCATTTGCTGCCGTTTCTGTGGCTGCACGGGGAAGACGACGGGACACTTATAAAGGGTGTGGAGCAGATAAAGGCTTCCGGCTGCGAGATGTTCTGTGCCGAGTCCCGCACCCATCCCGATTTTCTGGGCGGGGGCTGGTGGCACGAGATGGAGGTGCTGCTGGACGCTTCCCGCCGGCGGGGCATGAAGTTCTACCTGCTGGACGACACTCACTTCCCGTCGGGCTTTGCCAACGGCGCGGGGGCGGACACGCCCTTCCAGCGCATGCTCATGAGCGAAAAGCACATAGACATGGCGGGTCCACTGAGGGGCGGGCGGCTGGTGATATGGCCGGACGGCTTTAAGCAGCTGCCTGTAGCGGTGGTGGCGGGGCGCAAGCTGGATAGGAATAACCGGGTGGAGAGCTTCGTGGACCTGGGCGGCTTTGCCGTGGACGGGCTTATCGATCTGACGGACAAAGTCGAGGACGGGCTGCTTTCCTGGGACGTGCCGGAGGGCGTGTGGCGCGTGTTCATACTTTCCGCTGAGTACGTGAGCGAAAGGAACCCGCCCCAGAAATTCCTGAACCCCCTGCTGCCGGAGAGCGGGCAGCTGATGCTGTCCACCGTATACGAGCCGCATGCAAAGTTTTTCGGTGGCGAGTGCGGCAGGACTTTCCTGGGCTTCTTTTCCGATGAGCCCGCGTTAAGGGCGGGGCGCGGCTCCCACGCGGTATTGGGGGAATATCCCGGCCTGCCCGTGCCCTGGAGGCTGGACCTGGCCGATATTCTGTCCGGTAAAATGGGAGTGAACGCCCGCAGGCTGCTGCCCGGGCTGTGGTACGACATAGGGGAAAAGACGCCCTTCATCCGCTACGCCTTTATGGATGAGGTGAGCCGGCTGTACGGCGAAAACTATTCCGTGCCCATAGGAAAGTGGTGCGTGGAGCACGGGCTTGAGTATATAGGCCACGTGATAGAGCAGAACAACGCCCACTCCCGCCTGGGGCAGGGCGCGGGGCACTTTTTCCGCGCCATAAGCGGGCAGACCATGGCGGGCATGGACTATGTGCTGCACGAGCTGCGGCCTGAGTTTTACGGCGGCTACCACGCCTGGCACTCCCAGAGTTTTGAGGCGGAGGACGACTTTTTCCGCTTCATGCTGCCCCAGATAACCGCTTCCGCCGCCGCGCTGGACCCGGACAAGGCGGGGCGGGCGCTGTGCGAGTGCTTCGGGGCGTACGGCTGGCAGGAGGATGCGGGGGAGATGCGCTACACGGCGAACCTGCTTTTGTCCCGGGGCATAAACTACTTTACTCCCCACGCCTTCAGCCTGAGACCCGCGCCTGACCCGGACTCGCCGCCGCATTTCGCCGTGTATCCGCCCTACGACCCGTATATCCGCCGCCTGTTCGCCGCCATGGAGCGCGCGGCGAAGCTGATCGACGGGGGCAGGCACGCTGCGCCTATAGGCGTACTGTATTACGCCGAAGCGGAGTGGGCGTGCGGAAGCTCGGTCATGAAGACCCAGAAGCTCGTTAGGGAGCTTAACGAGCGCCAGCTCGCCTGCGAAGTGGTGCCGATCGAACTGCTTGAAGCGGGCCGCTGGCAGGCGCTGCTCATTCCCGCGGCGGAGCGCTGGCCCAAGGCGCTGTTTGAAAAGCTGGACGAGCTCAGCCGGGGCGGCTGCGAGATCGCGTTCGTCGACCGTACGCCCGAGGGTTACGCTGACTGCGAGGGCGCGCCAGAAGTGAAATACGGGTGCGTGGGCCTGAAAGCTGCCGCTGGGTGGTGCCTTGAGCATGTGCGTCCGTCCGTGACGCCGGCGGGATACTGTCCCATGGTTCACGTATACCCCTACGACTCCGAAAACGGCAGGCTGTACCTGATATTCAACGAGGACAGCCGGCGGGAGGCCCGCTTTGAGGCAGCGTTCGAAGGGCTGACCTCCCCGGTGCTGTACGACCCGGAGGAGGACAGGTGTGTCTTCCCGCAAGGCGAAGCACAGGAAAACGGCTATAAACTCGCCGTGACACTGGAGCCGGGGCAGCTTTTGGTATTGGCAGACCCTCTGCCCGGCTGGCCGGAGGCCGTGGAAAAAAGGGAATACCGTACCGGCGCGGCGCTGGCGTCCCTGTGGCGGGTGAGCTTCCCGGACGCTCCAGATATGGAAGGCTTTGAAACGGACGCGCCGGAAGACCTGTTCAAACGATATCCCCGCTTCGCGGGCACGGCGCGCTACGAGGCCGAAATATGCCTGGACAGGGCCGCTCAGGGCTTTGAGATAACGGACCTGCGCGGCGCCGCCGCGCTGTATCTCGACGGCAAAAAAATAAACGAAAGGGTATCCGGACCCTATCGTTTTACTGCCGACATTCCTGCGGGACGTCACACGCTGCGCCTGGAGCTGGTGAACTGCCCCGGCTACCGCTGGCGGGATCCCCTGTCCGCCCACGGCTGGCTGCCGCCCGTGGGACTGACGGGAAAGGTGTGCCTGCTGGAAGAACTATAGCTGATCAAACAGCGCTTCCCCGATCACGAATTCCGAGCGCAGGCCGTTTTCCCTAAAGCGGCTTATCCACACCCGCACGCCCGCGCTCTCAGTTTCGGTGAGCCGGGCGGGGTCGAAGGCGTCCAGGTGCTTAAGGTGCGCCTCCAGCTGAGTTTTGTTTAGCGGCGCGGGGGCGTGGGAAGTCAGATAAGTGTCGAATGGAAGCTCAAGCGCGGTCTCAAGCGTGTGTCTTAATACGTCCAGTGAGCACGCCTCCTTCCCCAGCAACAGCAGCCGCGGATTAAGGGCGTCGCCTGCCAGAAGCAGGCGGCGCCTTTCCAGCAGTATGCCGCAGGAGCCCGAAGTGTGCCCCGCCAGGGAGACGATGCGCGCCGAGTCGTCACCCAGGTCGAATACGGTCCCGGGCACGAGCACGTTTAACCTGCCCGCGTCCGGTCCCGCAAGAGGCCAGTCCGCTTCGGCAAGGAAGGCGCAGTCGAAAAAACGGTTGCCGCCCACGTGGTCGGCGTGGCCGTGTGTGTTCACCACGATATACGGCGCGGAAAATTTTGCTTCTGCATACGGCCTTAAGTTGGTCTTTCCCAGCCCCGTGTCCGCGAGCACGGAAAGCGCCGCGCCCTGCACCAAAGTGCAGTACACGCGGTAGCTCTCTTCCAGGTGGATGACGCCGGGGCAGATATCGATCGCGTTCATGATGTTAAGAAGGGGCTGCCGGGCAGCCCCTTTATCTGTTTAGTCAAATTCGTACTTGAGCACGGGATTGCGCGCCGCACCCACCTCGTCGGGTCTGCCGATCGGGCAGGTATGGGGAGCTTCGTGCAGGATAACGGGGTCGGTCTTCGCTTCTTTAAGTGTATCGAGGAACACCTGCGCCGCCTGGTCCAGCGTCTCCCGGCTCTCGGTCTCGGTGGGCTCTATCATGAGCGCCTCGTGGACTATCAGGGGGAAGTACATGGTGGGCGGATGCATGCCGAAGTCCAGCAGGCGCTTGGCCACGTCCATGGCGCTGGCGCCTGTCTCCTGCCTGAGCTTTTCCAGCGTGAGCACGAACTCGTGCATGCAGGCGGCGTCATATGCCACGTCGTAATGCCCCTTCAGTTTGTGCATCATGTAGTTGGCGTTCAGCACCGCAGTTTCGGACGCCTCGGGTATGCCTTTGCGGCCCAGTACGGTGATGTAGGTGAGCGCGCGCACCACTACCAGGAAGTTGCCGTAGAAGGAGCGCACCTTGCCCAGGCTGTGTTCGGGGGAAACGAAGCGGAAAACGCCGCCTTCGTCCCGGACCACTCTCGGCTCGGGCAGGAATTCTTCCAGGAACTTTTTGCAGCCCACCGGCCCGCTGCCCGGCCCGCCGCCCCCGTGGGGGGTGGAGAACGTCTTGTGCAGGTTCAGGTGCACGCAGTCGAAGCCCATGTCCCCGGGCCGCACGTGGCCCATCACGGCGTTCAGGTTCGCGCCGTCGTAATAGTTGAGGCCGCCCGCCTCGTGGACTATGCGGGTGATCTCGAGTATGTTCGGGTCGAACAGGCCCAGGGTGTTGGGGTTGGTGAGCATGAGCCCCGCCGTGTCGTCCCCGACGGCGGCCCTGAGCGCGTCCAGGTCCACGCCGCCGCCCGCGTTGGAAGGTACCGACACCACGGTAAAGCCCGCCATGGCGGCGGAAGCGGGATTGGTGCCGTGGGCGGAGTCGGGCACTATTATCTTGGTGCGGTTCAAGTCGTTCCTGGAAAGGTGGTACGCCCGTATCAGCATCAGCCCCGTGTACTCGCCGTGGGCGCCCGCCGCGGGCTGGAAACTCATGCCGTCCATGCCCGTGATCTGGTTCAGAAGCTGCTCCGTGCGGTACATGACTTCCAGGCAGCCCTGGACGCTTTTTTCGTCCTGCAGGGGATGTATGCCCGTGAAGCCGGCCAGGGAAGCCGTCTGCTCGTTTATGTGGGGATTGTACTTCATGGTGCAGGAGCCCAGGGGATAGAAGCCGTCGTTCACGCCGTGGGTCTGCTTGGCCAGTTCGGTATAGTGGCGCTCCAGGTCCACTTCAGAAATCTCGGGCAGCCGGGGCGGCGCCTGCCTGAGCAGGCTTTCGTCAAACCCACAGGCGGGCACGTCGGAAAGGGGCAGCAGGTCCTGCCCGCGCCCGGAACGGCTCAACTCAAACAGCAGCTTCATTCGCCCGTCACCTCCCCGACGATATTGACAAGCCTGTCGATCTGAGCTTTGGTGTTCTTTTCCGTGCAGCACCACAGCAGCCCGCCGTCTGTTGGCAGGGGGCCCAGTATGCCTTCTTTGTCCAGCCGCGCCTGCAGAAGCGCCGGCTCAACGGGGCAGGCGGTCAGAAATTCGTTGAAGAAAGGCCTATCGCTCTTAAGCTCAAAGCCCTTGAGCCCGCCCAGCTTTCCGGCCAGGTAGTGGGCATGGTCCGCGGAAGAACGAGCGGCGCGTTTAAGTCCTTCGGGACCCATGGCGGCCAGGTATACCGAAGCGGTCATGGCACACAGCGCCTCGTTGGAGCAGATGTTGGAGGACGCCTTTTCCCGGCGGATATGCTGTTCCCGGGCCTGCAGGGTAAGAACGTAGCAGCGGCTGCCGTTTTTGTCCGAAGTCTCGCCCACAATCCTGCCCGGCAGCTTGCGCATCAGTTCTTTTCTGCATGCCATGTAGCCCAGGTAGGGCCCGCCGAAACTCAAGGGCATGCCCAGGGGCTGGCCTTCGCCCACCGCAATGTCCGCGCCGCATTCGCCGGGGGTCTTCAGCAGGCCCAGGGAGATGGGATTGGCGGCCATTATGAACCTGGCTCCCGCTGCGTGGGCAGCCCGGCACAGCGCCTGCGTATCCTCTATCACGCCGTAAAAGTTGGGGCTTTGCACGTATACGCAGGCGGTATCGTCCTTAAGCGCCGCGTTGAGCGTTTCTTCGTCCAGGGCGTATCCTTTGGTCTTCAGCACCGTCACAGGCACATTCCGGCTGCCGCAGTAGGTCTTCACCACCTCTGTCACCTGCGGGTCGACGGTGTCGGGCAGTATTACGCCCGTCTTTTTGCGCTCCTGGCACATAAACACCGCTTCCGCCGCCGCCACCGCGCCGTCATACACGGAGGCGTTGCTCACGTCCATGCCGGTCAGTTCGCAGATCTGGGTCTGGTACTCGAATATGGACTGGAGCACGCCCTGGCTGATCTCCGCCTGGTAGGGGGTGTAGGCGGTCAGGAACTCCTCCTTGGAGGTGACGCTTCTGACGATGGCGGGGATGTAATGGTCGTACGCGCCTGCGCCCCGGAATATGGCGCTGTAGCGGGTGTTTTTGTCCGCCAGGGCGCTTATCTGCGCCGCGGCTTCCATCTCGCTCACGCCTTCGGGGATGTCGAGCCCTTTCAGCCTGACGCTTTCGGGCACGTCCTTATACAGCCCGTCAAAGCTGTCAAGGCCGATCTCCTTAAGCATTTCCCGCCGTTCACGCTCGGTCGACGGCAGATAGGAACCCATTACGCTTCCTCCTCGGCGCACGCCGCCTCATAGGCTGCCGCGTCCAGCAGCTCGCTGGTTTCGCCCGTGGCTTCCACCTTTATGAGCCACGCGCCGTATGGGTCTTCGTTCAGCTTTTCGGGGCTGTCCAGCAGCTCCTCGTTGACTTCTGCAACTTTGCCGCTCACGGGGCTGAACACGTCGGACACCGCTTTTACGGACTCCACGTCCGCGAAGGACACGCCCGCCTTCACTTCGTCGCCTGCCTCGGGCAGGCCGATGAACACTATGTCGCCCAGGGCGTCCACCGCGAATTGGGTGAGGCCAATTACGCTTAAGCCGTCCTCGGTCTTGAGCCACTCGTGGGATCTGGTGTATTTGAGTTCGGTGGGACAGTTCGCCATAACATTTATCCTCCCTGTATTATTTGCTTCTCGTATAGAACGGCAGGGGTACGATCTCGGCCTCCACCCGGCGGCCTCTCACGTCCGCTTCCACTTTTGTGCCGGTCTGGGCGTACCGGGCGTCTATCAGCGCCATTGCCGCGGCCCTGCCCAGGAACGGGCAGTGGGTGCCGGAGGTGGAATGGCCGATCAGTTCGTCCCCGATATACACGTCCTGGTGCTCCCGGATGATGCCGCGCCCGGTCACGTTAAGGCCTACGCGCACCCGCTGAGGCTCGCCTTTGGCGATGAGCGCGTCCCGGCCGATGAACTCGGCTTTATTTAGTTTCACGCCGAAATTCAGCCCCGCTTCCAGGGGAGTTATCTCCTCGTCCATTTCGTGGCCGTACAGGGGCATGGCAGCTTCCAGCCTCAGGGTGTCCCGCGCGCCCAGGCCGCAGGGGATGAGCCCGTGTTTTTCGCCCGCTTCCCTCAGGATGCGCCAGAGCTTTCCGGCGTTTTCGCAGGCGGTGTAGATCTCGAACCCGTCCTCGCCCGTGTAGCCCGTGCGGGAGATCATAAGCTCCATGCCTTCCAGCGTCACGTTCCTTACCGCGGTGTAGTAGCCTTTGGGCAGCGCGCTTTCGGGCAGCAACCCGGTCATTATCGCCTGGGCTGCGGGACCCTGCAGCGCCACCTGCGCCACGGAGTCGGAAATGTCCGCGATCTCGGTATCGTCCAGCACGTTCTGCCGCATGTGGGCGAAGTCCTTGTGCCGGTTGGAGGCGTTGACCACCACCAGGTAGTCTTCGTCCGCGAACTTGTACACCAGCACGTCGTCCACGCAGCCGCCCTGTTGGTTGCACATCACGCTGTAGCGCACCCGCCCGGGCTTCATGTTGGTGAAATCGTTGGTGAGCAGGTGATTTAATGTATTCAGCGCGCCTTTGCCCTTAAACGTTATCTCGCCCATATGGGACACGTCGAACAGCCCAGCACTGGTCCTTACCGCCATGTGCTCGGCGACGACGCCGGTCGAGTACTGCACCGGCAGCAGGTAGCCCGCGAAAGGCACGATCTTGCCGCCTTCGGCCACGTGGATATCGTACAGCGGAGTTTTGAGTTCCATCCGATCCTCACCCTTTCCGAAAAAATCAGAGGCGCAGGCGGAATACACCCGTCTGCGCCTCTGTTCGATTACCTGAAAGATTCTCCGTAAAAAACGGATTGCTTCTTCGGTGCGTTACGCTTTCCAGAGGTTCGTCCCGAACCGGTACTTTTGCCTGAGAGTTTTGGCCCCTTCGGCTTCATATCGAAATGATCTCTCCCGGTCCGTTCATCCGATACAATGATTGTAGCCGTTTTAACACAAAAGGTCAAGCCCAAAATGAGGCGTGCCCCGGATTTTCCGCCGCGCTTGAAAAACCCGCGAAAGTATTGTAAACTACCCTCATCGGAAAATAAGCATAAGGAGGACGGCATGGTGAAGGTTTTGCTGATCTGCGACGACATCTGGCATCCCGCGGAAGTGATAGAGCGGGGGCTGGAAACCATGGACAGGGAGGACATGGAGTTCGACTTTGTCAAAACCGCGAAGGACATCCTTTCAAAGGAGTTCGTATCGCGCTACGACGTGATAGTCAACTGTTCCGGCAACTCTGTGAACGCCGCCAACACCAATCCCTGGTTCGAGCCGGGCGTGACGGAGTTCGGGCCGGAAGAATTCAGGGATTACGTGGCCCAAGGCGGCGGGCTGGTGGTGATCCACTCGGGCCTTACGATAGGCGGCCCCCGGGGGCCCGTGCCCGCGTACACCGATGTGGCGGGGGCGTACTTCGTGAACCATCCGCCCCGGGAGATGACCCGCGTAAGCGTGACCGCCCGCAACGAACTGACCGAGGGCGTCAGCGACTTTTCCGAACGGGACGAACATTACCAGATAGAGATCACCGCCCCGGACATACAGCCGTTCCTTAAGACGGAATCGGAGCACGGCGGCGTCACCGTGAGCGGGTATACCAGGTTTTTCGGCAAAGGGCGGGTGGCGGCGCTCACCCCAGGCCACACCCTGGCGGTGTGGGAGAACCCCAATTTCAGGCAGCTGGTCAAAAACGCCATCCGCTGGGTCACAGCCGGATAAGCGAGGGAGGAAAGCATGGAATATTCTGTATGCGTGAGCGCGGTGTACGCCGGTGTGCCGATCCCGGAAGCCATCCCCCGGGTGAAAGCGGCGGGCTACGACGCGTTCGAGTTCTGGAGCTGGTGGGACCAGGACACAGACGCCATAAACGAGGCCAGGAAGCGGGCGGGGCTCAGGGTCGCGGCGTTCTGCACAAAGTTTGCGCCGCTGAACGATCCGTCGCAGCGGAAGGACTACATCGAGGGGCTCAAGGCTTCCGTCGCCGTCGCGAAAAAGCTGGAGTGCCCCGTGCTGATCTCCCAGGTGGGCCGGGAATTAAAGGACGTGTCCCGCTTAGAACAGCACAGGTGCATAGTGGAAGGTCTGCGAAAATGCGCGCCCATGGCGGAGGACGCGGGCGTAGTGCTGGCGATAGAGCCGCTCAACACCCTGGTGGACCACAAAGGCTACTACCTGTCCGGCTCGCCGGAGGAGTTTGAGATAATCCGCGAGGTGAACAGCCCCGGAGTAAAGCTGCTGTTCGACGTGTACCACCAGCAGATAACGGAAGGCAACATAATAAGCAGCCTGACGGGGAACATTTCGGAAGTGGCGCACGTCCATATAGCAGGAAATCCCGGAAGGCACGAGCCCTACGAGCGCAGCGAACTGGATTACGCTGTCGTGCTCCGGGCGCTTAAAGACGCGGGCTACGCGGGATATGTGGGGCTGGAATACCTGCCGCTCAAGGACCCGGACGAAAGCCTCGCCGCGCTGCTTCAAAAACTGCCTCTGGGCAACTGAATCCGGGAGGTCCGCATGCTGTCATACATCATAGTCGGTTCCGGCTACCGGGCGGAGTATTTCGGGCGCATAGCCAAAGCGCACCCGGACATTTTCAGGGCGCTGTTTCTGTGCAGGAGCCGGGAAAAGGCGGACAAAATGACCGCCGACACGGGCATCCCCGCCACCACTGACGAAAAGGAGTGCGCTTTGTTCCGCCCCGATCTCGCGGTGA
>JAEEGG010024565.1_pt1 | contig 11681 bp, 10 predicted proteins | sample 9134161 | NCBI WGS metagenome assembly JAEEGG01 (sample SAMN16246543, study PRJNA631951) | gut metagenome | biome: gut microbiome; feature: rumen; material: CR-attached | host: Bos | place: Iran: Karaj | collected 2018-10 | reverse complement strand
CAGGTACCTTGAGAACAAAAAACTCGCGAAGATCTTCTCCATAGCGTTCTGCGTCACCGCGGGCGTCACGGTATTCGGCAGGATCCTCGCGGGCGTCCACTGGTTCACCGACATAATCGGCGGACTGCTCGTCAGCGCCGCGCTGATCGTCGCCTACTCCGCCGCGCTCGACTGGGTGGATTCAAGGAAGAAATAACCGCTCCTCAAACGACAGCCCCCGCGCAAAAGCGCGGGGGCGTTTTGTGTCGGCCGGAATTCTTATTCCTCGGATTCGTAGTAATACGAATAGTCGATGCCTTTCATGATGATCTCGCGGTTGTTGATATCGTCGGTCAGAGCTCCCATTATGAGCGAGAAGATCTTTTCCGGATCGTCGACGCTCTCGCGCATTGCAGAGAGATAATCCTTTTTGTCGATACGGCTCCAGTCAACGCATTTTTTCAGATTCTTTTTCAAAATCAGATCGAGCCAGATGCGCGTGCTTCTGCCGTTCCCTTCCATAAATGGATGCGCGACGTTCATTTCAACATATTTTTTGACGATCTCTTCGAGAGTGCTTTCGGGCATTTTTTCGATATGCGCGAGCGCCCCGTCAAGATACAGCGCTGGAGCAAATGCAAAACCACCCTTTGCAATATTGAGCGTTCTGATCTGTCCGGCAAAATCATACAGCCCGCCGAAAATATATCCGTGGATCTGCTGCAAGCCCTTCGCCGTTCCGACTTCAATATTGTCAATGAAGCCGCTTTCGAAAAGTTCATACGCCTTTTGCTTGCTCTTTTCGTCAAGCGAGGTCTCCATATTCTTCATCCAGCGGGCAAACACTTCACCTTTTTTGCTCGGTATCAGCGCGATGACCGTGTTCAAACCGGACTCGTCCACAACGTCGGTGTTGTAAAACTTCCCGTCCCGCGCTTTTAATTTCAGTTGTTTGCAATTTGCAAACAACTCACCATTCCTTCTTTTTACAGTCGCCCAATACACACGCGGATTCTTGCTTTTGGTCAGCGCTTCTGCAATATCCGCAGCGCAAAACCACCACTTGGAACTTTCGTCATCCCAAACGGCTCGCACCGGTATATCCTCAAAGAATCTGATAGATGTTTTTTGCATGGTTTTCTCTCCATAACTCTTGGTTAAATAAAACTACATACTTTTATTGCTAAAACACCCGAGATTTTTTCGTATCAGACACATCTGTCTCGCGATTATCATTTGTTATCATCCGGCAGAAGCTCGACAATATCGTCAAGGCTGCAGTCGAGGGCTTTGCAGATGTTTCTCAGCGCCTCGGTGCTGACGTCTTCGTTTTTTCCCATCTTAGTCATTGTATAATGACTGACGCCCGCAAGTTTTTCAAGATCCTTGCGGTCCATGTCGCGGTCCAATAGTATGTGCCATAATTTCTTATAACTTATCGCCATGTCAACCTCCGTGCGGGCGGTATGTAACAATATCCGCGCTTATACACTAATCCATAATAGATTATATCACAATGCCATGAAAAAGTCAAGCCTAAAATCCGATTTTCAAACTTCGCGTAACGTCTTTTCTTCCGGACTCAATTTTGTCATCTATACACGAAATGATAAAATTGAAATCGGGAATGAGGTAATTGAAAGAGGTTTTCACCTTTGGAAAGCAGCCGATCGGAACAGTCCTTGCCTCTTTTTCCATTGTTCCGATAATTGCCGCTTCGTTGTTCCGCACGGGTTGAATCGTTCCATTAGCTCCAATATTATTCCGATAATCGGCGTTATATTATTCCGATAGGCTTGACATTGTTCCGATAATATGATATAATATTACAGATTGGAGGCGAGAGTTTATGTATATGACGGTAAAAGAAGCAGCTGAGAGATGGAACATTTCAGACAGAAGGATAAGAGTGTTATGCTCTGAGGGAAAGATTCCCGGGGCGTATCAGGAAGGGCGCGGCTGGAAGATTCCGATCGACGCGGAAAAACCCGCCGACGGAAGGTTTAAATCGAAAGAAAGCATTCTCTCTCAGATCGACCGCAAGAAAGCGGAGCTGGACGGCAGAAGACCTCTGACCGAAGGCGAACTGGAACGGCTGAACGAGGAGTTTACCGTTGAATACACATATAACTCCAACGCCATTGAAGGCAATACGCTGACGCTCCGCGAGACTGACCTTGTTCTCCGCGGACTTACGATAGATCAGAAACCGCTGAAAGATCACATTGAAGCTGTCGGTCACAAGGAAGCTTTTGACTATGTCAGAAAGCTTGCAAAGGAGAACGTGCCGCTTACCGGGAGCGTCATCCGGCAGATCCATTATCTTGTACTTGCCGATAAAAGAGACGACCGCGGCGTTTACAGAAGAGTCCCCGTCCGGATCATGGGCGCTCACCACGAACCTGTGCAGCCGTATCTTATCGGGCCGAAGATGGAACAGCTATTGCATGACTACGCGGCAAGCGAGGATCACATTGTAACAAAGCTGGCGCGATTCCACATAGAGTTTGAGGGCATCCACCCGTTTATCGACGGAAACGGCAGAACAGGCAGATTGCTTGTGAATCTGGAACTGATGAAGGCCGACTATCCGCCTATCGACATCAAATTCACCGACAGAGTCGCTTATTACAACGCCTTTGACACCTATCACGTCAAACACGACCTTTCCGCTATGGAGGGACTGTTTGCCGGCTATATAAACGCAAGACTGGATGCATATCTGAAGATACTGCATGAATAGCAGAACGGAATCACAGAGATATGAAACCAGTCTGACCACTTATCTGACCCGAACCGGCGGCGGAGGAGATGGATATAATGGAGAAAACGGGGAGAAAAAGGGGCAAAAGAGGTCAAAAAAAGCCCGAAACGGGCTAAAAAAGGATATAAAAGCAATCGTTTTCCGTTTGGGAGCAAGATGCCGCAGGTTCGAACCCTGTCACTCCGACCATGTTGAGCGGTCTAAATAGATCGGCATGAAGAAAACCGGCGAAAACGCCGGTTTTCTTCATTTTTTATCTGTTTTTCTCGCTTTTTGAATGTTTGGAAAAGCAGTGAAATAAAAAAATCGTGTATAGCTTTTCAGCAGGTGTCCGGGAATTGAACCATATATGACGCACTTAACTACCTGAATACTACGTTTCGTCTTCACCTGCCGGTTTACTCACGCAAAGAGCTTCCACCCGCTTGACGCAGGCAAGAAAACGCGGATTATCGCGAATGGGATCGAAAAAGGGTGTGAGATCGCTCCAGTGTCCCCCGGTCAGCGCGTCGGTGAATTGCTGCGGATAAATACAGTTGCACCAGCCGCTGCTTCGCTCATAGAAAAAAATCATCCGATGCCGTTCCCCGTCCGGGTTGTTATTGATGTTGTCCCAAGATTCCTCCGCGTACCAATCGAGCTGGTTCAGCCAGCGGGAGCCGGACGGGATCGAGATTTTGTCAGTGATTTTCATTACGCGTTCCAAGAGACCGACGCCGTTTTCGAGCGCTTCCAAGGCCTCGTCCTGCCGTCCGAGGGACGAGAGTGCCGCCCCCATGTCAAAAGCCGCCTGAATACGTACGAGTGTCCACGCGTCAACAGGTGCTTCCGCTTCTCCGATGGACAGTGCGTCGAGTAGTTTTTTCTGAAAAATACCGGCGTTATAGAGAGATTCTGCACGTAATATGCCATCATCGTCCCGCAGGATTCGTCCTCGGTCGAGCAGTTCGTTGATGCACATGAACATCCTCTTCGCGCGATAAGGACCATAGCAGTCCCATTCGTTGCGGCGAAAATATCGCTTATAACGCAGATTATCTGCTGACAGATCGGACTGCGACGCATACCGTTCGAGAAATGCGTCAATATGTTCTTCGTCTTCGGTCTCTGCCATCATTTCTATGCAGAGACAGCGCAAATCGGGTTTTCGGCTCGTGTCAAGAAACGCTTCCGCGGTCTTCCGCACCTCCGGCAAAATCGCAGGATCCCGGTATCGTCCGTCGTTTCCTTCGCCCCAGAAACGCCACATTTCGAATAATCCGAGATAATCACGCCGGATTTCACGTATCGTCTCGCAAATTTCTTCAGGATCAGATCCCCGGGTCAGACAGAGACGCCTGAGCCGGTCGAAGCATATGTGCGCTCTTCTGTTCTTTTCCTCCTCCGGAACGCCGAGAAGTTCGTCGACAGTGACGGAAAAGAGAGCGGAAAGAATCGGCAGGAGTTCCATATCCGGGTATGTCGAACCAACCTCCCAACGACTAACGGTTTGGCTGGTGGTACCAAGACGATCCGCAAGATCATCTTGTGTCCAGTCTTTTGCACGCCTAAGGCGACGGATGTTTTCACCAAGATTCAGTTTCATGATTTACTCCTTTTTTCGTTCTTATTTTTCAGGCTGACTTTATTATATCAGATTTTCAAATTTTATGGAAGAGCACAAATTGTGAGAACAAATCTCGGTTTGAGTGATTTTTTGCGCGATTGCCGAAAAACTATTTCCGTCAGATGAAAGCTGACTCACGAGAAGCCGGAAGAGTGCCAAAACCGATCTAAAACGGCCGCACAACACATGTTGAGCGGTCTAAATAGATCGTCCACTGAATATCGGCGTTTTTCGCCGGTTTTCTTCGTTTTTCACCGTTTTTCCCGCTTTTTCAAATTTCGGAAAAACGGTGAGTTTCATAGATCGGTCGGGTCATTTCCGGCACCGTGATAGGATACGAACCTTTTTCGCACAGTCCTGACACATCCGGTCAAGACTGTCAAATACCACATTTTGCGTCTCTACCCCTACCCGCTTAGCCAAACAATTTAAATCCTGATATATTCTTTCAGCCGACTGAACTAAAAACTCAGCCGGCTTTTTATTGCCAAAATTGAAAGGAGACGAAATATGCTATTCAAACTTCAACCCTGGTCCGGTAATGAACGCCTGTACTTCTACCGCCAGTCGCAACAGCTCGCAGGACAGACCGGACAGATCGGATAATTCAAAGCCATTCCCGCATCTGCTTCATAAGAACCTCTCTGAAAAGCATCGATGTAGTCTAAAAGTATCAAGGATGGTATATCCAAAATTCTTCTATTGACAAATTTTTGAATATATATTATAATATTTTTGTAAATAACTAATAATCAACTGAATAGGGAGGTAATTATGATAGCAATCATGACAAAACGGAGATTTGCGGTGATAATACTGTTTGTTCTGTTCCTTTTCAGTCTTTTTGGTTGTGAAGGCAATAGATCCGAAGGTCTTCAGGACGATACTGTTGGTGGACGGACAGAGTCCGTAAACGGTATTGAAATACAAAACGTACCGACGGATTCTGCAATCCCGGAAGATGTAATGAATATTATCCGCTATTATTTTGCCGTAAGAAGGCAGTCATTGTCGGACGCCTTTAATCTTGACAACAACAGTAATACACTGCTGGCAAAAGATAACAGTATAAAAGAAAAAATAAACAAAAACATACTGAAAAGAGAAGACGAAAGAATATACGAAGTTCAGAGATACTATGTTCTGGGAAGCGGGACTGATTATTACGCAGGCTGCGACCTTGATTATCACTGTGACTATTATGATCACTACACTAAAGATGATAAACTCTATGTTGTTGTAACGGAATTTATTAATTATACCGAAGAAGACGGAACTATAGCAACGTCGGTCGGAATAGGTCATACGAAGGAATTCATAAACGACGGCGATTCGTATTATTTTAATAACGATTCCTATACTGACGCGAACATCACAGGAACAAAGGTCGATGAAGACGGTACAGTCACAAAAGGATTGCTTTATCCGGAAATCGATCTTCAGACTGTTGGATCCGATGTTTCCGCCGACAATGATATCCTGTATGAGTATACGGATGGTGTCCTGTATCTGATTTCTGGGGAGTTCGACAGAGATTTCTTCCGTGATTTCGAACATAGAAATGAAACGGTGTCAATAATCGCGGCAGACGGTGTCCGTTTTGTCGAAATTATGGAAGGCGCATTTCACGAATATGAAAACTGTGAAAATATAGATTTCTCTCACGCGGACTCATCAAGCCTGACATGTCTTGCAGGGTTATTCCAGGGTTCCGGCAAACTGACAACAGTAAATCTGTCAGGATGGAATACATCAAACGTCACAACCTTGTCACATATGTTCAACCAATGCACCAGTTTAAAATCTGTTGATCTATCAGGGTTTGACACATCAAATGTTACCGATATGCAAAGTATGTTTATGCAATGTCGAAGTCTGGAAAGTCTCGATCTTTCCGAATTTGATACTTCAAATACTGTTAATATGGAATTTATGTTTATAGATTGTACCAGCTTGACGGATCTCGACATTTCCGGCTTTGATACATCAAAGGTTGTTAATATGACAGGTATGTTTACGAGGTGCGAAGGCCTGACAGTTCTGCCTGATTGGTATAATGATAAACAATGTGTTGACTATTCGCAAATGAGTGATACAGAAATCATAGCCTTATTCATGAAAGCCTGGGAAGAACAGAATACCGAAGTTATGGATGAGCTATCAAATTTCTCAAAACTCTGCTCAGGTGATGACTGGGAAAGATACGGCTATAACTTTATGTTCTGCTGGGGCGGCAGTGATGTGGCAATGGGCCTGGCTGAGTACAATTATGAGAGACCTGTATGCACACATGGATGCGAAAACTTTTCTCATGACATATATAACCTTGAGATAAGGCAAAGCGATTATTATGATTACGGTGAAGCTCCAGAGGATTTGCCATCAGTATATAAGCACTATCAGGACGTTTACGAGGTAAAGTTCAATTACGATGAAGATTGTGTGATCAATCATCTTGAATTATGTGTCTGTGGATTTAAAGGAATTATTCAGGACGAGTCGTCTGAATATGGAAAAGCAATTTATTTCAGGATACGATATGATGAAGAAAAAGGACACCGGGTCATAGCGAACAAAGGTTGGGTTGCTGAACGCCTTGGAAAGTGATTTCAAAAACAGCCTGTTGAACAGCATTATTGCTCTTTTGGAATAATGCGTTAAAAAGATGAGCTCGTGTATTGTAACGATATGATCCTTTTTCGGGGCAGATTTTTTTGCTGCGCTTTTTCTGCAAGAATCTGCCCCCTTGTTTTTGTCGGTATTTTATTTCACGGGTCCGCTCGAAACCCAGTAATAAGTTCCGTTTTCCGAAAGAGCAAAAACATGTTTGTATCTTACGCCGTATTCTTCGACCGTTTTTGTAAGATCGTTATATATTTTTCCGTCGATTTCTTCCGTTTTATCAGCGCTCGAATAAAGGGTGCGGTTTGCGCTGTCATAATAAACATATTTATCGTAAACAACAAATTCGCTGCCGTTATTTTCATATCCGTCCAAAACGGTATATTCGCAGATACCCTCTGTGTTTTCTTCCGGAAACGCGTAATAACACCTGTTCTCGGCGGAATAATCAAGTATTCGAGAGGTGTTTGTGACAGTTCTGCCGTGGCGAATTTCCGCTTTTCCTCCGAAAACGGCGTTTACACAGTATTCAAAAAGCTCTTCAGGTATAATGATAGCCGTTTCAGTAAGCCCGTCGCCTATGCCGAGGAAATCAGGCATTCCGGAAATTATTTCTTTCAGCCCTTTTTCGCCGTAAAGCAGGCGGGAAGCGGCGCACGCTCTGATATATTCTTCGCCCAGCGACGAAATATCCGTCTTTTCGTTTCTGTAAACACCCAAAAAGCCGTCGTTTCTGTTGAGCGGCATTATTAAGCCGTGCAGCACTTTTGCAAGCTCTTTGTCCGTAATTTCCTCAAACGGAATATCACAGGAGTATTTTTTTGCGGTATTGATTTTTTTCCCTTCTTCATCGGCATTTTCGCGGATGTAAAAGCTGTTTTGCGGGTAGTTTTCAAGAAGGACCGTTTTTCCGCTTTCGATATTCAGTCCGTACCATTCGCGGCGAAGCCCCCCGCCGTAATATCCGTAAGATAACGCCGCCGTTTCGTCAAAATCGGGCGACGAGAGAAGATCGTTTTCACGGATATGATCCGCCCATTCCTTCGAGCGGACGGAATATTCGATATAATTCAGAGATCGCGGTATATAATCGCAAAGCTCTTCGTTTTCAAGAAGCAGTTGCGGCTGCCTGCCTTTGCGGTATAAAAATATCGCGTTTTCCTGTCTGTAAAAAAGGCAGTTTTCGTTTGCATATATATTCGAAATCTCTTTTTCAGACTCAAATACGGTTTTTTCGGATTTATCGGCAATTTTTACCGCCGTAACGGACTTATCTTTTACACAGTAAAGCCATTCGCCGTTTGCAAAGCACTCCGATATGCCGTCGCCGTAAAATTCCGCCGTCTGCCCCGTTAAGGTGTTTTCAGCAAACACTTTTCCGTTTTCGACATAAAAGAAGCCGCCGTCATATCCGTAACCGATTCGGGAAACGGTAAATTCAGGTGTTTTGTCCGTCATCTGCCGTTCATCGCAGGATGATAAGAGAAGCAAAAAAAATAATGTTGTTAAAACCAAGGAAAAAGCAATGTTTACTTTTTTCATTTTCAATACTCCTTTTTTATTTTATAATTTATTTTATAATATTTCCCCGTTTTTGTCAACATAAAAAATGTAAATTGCAAAATTTGAAGCGTATGTTGCGGTTTTTGAGGGATATGGCGCCGTTATTCCGAAAAAATCAGATCTTTTTCTTCTGTTGTCAGCGCGCGGGACTCTCCCGCAGAGAGAGACGTATCGAGCCAAAGTCCGCCTATCTTCAGTCTTTTAAGATATAAAACTGCGTTGCCCGTCAATAAAAACAGCCGTTTTACCTCGTGGAACTTTCCTTCGCTCACGGTAACGAGCGCCGTTTTGCCTTCGCCCTTTTCAAGTATAGCAGGAGCGAATTTCTCTCCGTTTTTTAGCTCAGACCCGTTTGCAAAAGCCGATATATCCGCCTCGGTAACCTCTCTTTCAACCTCGGCAAAATAGAGCTTTTCGATATTTTTTTTGGGTGATACAACCGAATGCGCAAAATCGCCGTCGTTTGTGATAAGAAGAAGACCTTCCGTGTCTTTGTCAAGCCGTCCGACGGTAAAAAGTCCTTTGCGGTAAAGCTCTTTCGGCACAAGAGATAAAACGCTTCTTTCGCCGCCGTTTTCGCAGACGTATCCGGCAGGCTTGTTCATCATAAGATATATATATTTTTCTGTGTTTATCGCTTTTCCGTCAACCGTGATCACGGCGTTTTCGTCTGTTTTTTCGGACGGAGACGTTATTTTTTTGCCGTTTGCAAAAACACGTCCTTCCGCAATTGCTTTTCTTGCTTCGCTTCGGGTGAATTTTCCCGATTCAGATAGTATCGCGTCTGTTCTTTTCATTTTTTTCTTTTCCCTGTTCGAATTATAGTTTATTATATAATATACTACTTGAAAATAATATGAAATTTATACACTACCCCTTGATTTTTGCCGAAAATAGTGTATAATAGTATACAAGGCGGGTCCTGCGTGACTTTGCGTGCGAACCATGTCAGGCGGGGAACCGAGCAGCATTAAGCACATACAAAGGGCACAGCAGGTAACCCGTCTTATTATATTTGTGAGAGCGCATATGCAGAAGACAGCTTTATACAGAAAATACCGTCCGCTGACGTTTTCGGAAGTATACGGACAGGATCATATCACAAAAACTCTGCGCCGCCAGATAGCGGGCGGAGTGCCCGGCCATGCGTATCTTTTTACGGGAACGCGCGGAACGGGCAAAACGTCGTGCGCAAAAATATTTTCACGCGCCGTAAACTGCCTTCATCCAAAGGACGGAGAGCCGTGCAACGAGTGCGAGATATGCAGGGGCATACTTGACGGCAGTATTTTTGACGTTTACGAGATAGACGCCGCGTCAAACACAGGCGTTGAAAACATACGCGACATAAGAGAAGATATAACTTATGCGCCGATCTCTGCAAAATACAAGGTATATATAATCGACGAGGTCCACATGCTTTCAACAGGCGCCTTCAACGCGCTGCTAAAAACGCTTGAAGAGCCGCCGGAACACGTTATTTTTATTCTTGCCACAACGGAACCTCACAAGGTGCCTGCAACGATATTATCAAGATGCCAGCGCTTCGACTTTTTCCGCCTGAATATAAAGAAAATAACATCAATACTCGATTCCGTGCTTGAAAAAGAGGGAAAAACGCTTGACAGACAGTCGGTTGCGCTCGTTGCTGAGCTTGCCGACGGTTCGGTAAGAGACGCGCTTTCGATACTTGACCGCGTCCTTGAGCTTGACACGCCCGATCAGGTCGAGAAGGCGCTCGGCGTTCTTGGCAAATCAAAGCTTTACGATGCCGCTCGCTTCGCCGCAAAAGGCGACACCGATTCGCTCTACTCTCTTGTTAGCGATATGTATTCGTCATCGGTGGATATGGCGCTTTTTCTTGATGAGCTTACGGAGGTTTTCAGGCGCATACTTGTTTCAAAAACGACCTCTAAACCCGAGACGTCTCTTGATATTTCGGAAGACGAGCTTGTTTTGCTGAAAAACATCTCTCCGCTTTTTACGGTTCCATATACCGTCTATGCGCTGAGAACGATCAGGCAGTCGCGAATTGCGCTGTCAAGAGGTGTTGACCCGCGTGCAGAGACGGAGATTTGCATGCTGCTTCTTTCAAAGCCTGCCCTTTCGCAGGAAACGGACGCTCTTTTTGCAAGAGTTGCCGCTGTTGAGAAAAAAATAGAGTCGCTTGCAGCAGCGCCGGTTCAGACTATCAGATCAGAAGAGCCAAAACAGGCGGTCATGTCCGAAAAGCCGGAAAAGCCTGTCAATAAAGAGCAGGAAGCTCCGAAAACGGTCGAAAAAAAGACGGAGAAAAAGGAAGAACAAATCATCGTTCCCGAAATCAGAGAAGAAAAGCCTGAAATTTCTTCACCACGGGAAAATAAAGAAGAGGCTGTTGTTGACGATGAGTGGCGCGAACTGCAGACACTCGATCAGATATCCGTCCACATTAAAGATATGACTCTGCAGCTGCTGATAAAAAACTACGCCAAAGCAGTCTATCGCGGCAAAGAAGTTGTAATAATAGTTGAGGACGAGCGGGACGTTAAAGATCTGAAGAAAAATATAGATAAAATACGCGATGCTTTCGCCGCAGATCACAAGCCTGACCGACAGATACGCATAGAACAGGGCGCGGATACGGTAAAATACGTCGGCGAAATGTATGCATACAACAATATTGAATCAAATCCCATGTTCAATTTTCAGGAAGGAGAACTGAAATGAAAGTCAGAATACCAAACCAGGGCGGCGGAAATCCGCAGGCCATGATGAGACAGATAGCAAAACTGCAGGAAGACATGAAAACAAAGCAGGAAGAGCTTGATGCGCGCGAATATGAGGTTGCTGCAGGCGGCGGAGCGGTAAAAATAACGATACTCGGCACAAAGCAGGTCACTTCCGTAAAGATCGACCCCTCTGTTGTCACGGGCGAAGCGGAAGATACCGAAATGCTTGAGGATATGCTTGTTGCCGCAATAAACGAAGCGATAGAAAAGGTTGAAAGGACGAACGAGGAAGAGATGCAGAAGCTCACAGGAGCGGCAAATCTTCCCAATATTCCCGGTCTTACATGAGCAGAATAGTATCACTTGACATACTTACGGACTGTTTTCGCGCACTGCCCGGCGTAGGCTCGAAAATGGCGGCAAGGCTTGCCATGCA
>JAEEGG010024564.1_pt1 | contig 11681 bp, 8 predicted proteins | sample 9134161 | NCBI WGS metagenome assembly JAEEGG01 (sample SAMN16246543, study PRJNA631951) | gut metagenome | biome: gut microbiome; feature: rumen; material: CR-attached | host: Bos | place: Iran: Karaj | collected 2018-10 | reverse complement strand
AAAGTGATCGATGTTCTGGAATGTGGTTGTTGCAGGGTGGGTTCCTGTTTTGATGGCGTAGTTTTCTGCAGGAAGACCGAATGCGTCGTATCCCATCGGATGAAGAACATTGTAACCGTTCATGCGGAGGTAACGGCAGTAAATATCAGTTGCGGTATAACCTTCCGGGTGACCTACATGCAGGCCTGCCCCGCTTGGATAAGGGAACATATCAAGTACATAACGGCGTTTTTCTTTTGGAAATTTTTCGTCTTCTTTAGCGCGGAAAGTTTTGTTTTCTTCCCAATATTTCTGCCACTTAGGCTCAATATTCTGAAATGGATACATTTTGCAATCTCCTTATAAAGTCCGCGTTAGCGGTCGTGCAGGAGGCACGATATCGCAGTTTTGCCAACGGCAAAATCTGCCCATGATAAAAATTACCAGGGATGTAATTTTTATCATGCCTCCCGCAAATGTTTGTATAGAAGTTAGAATATTATAATGAATTCAATTCTTTCCCTCAATAAGGGGGGGGGCACAAATAAATCTCCGCTGATTGTCATATAGAAAAACCACTCTGATTTTTTGAATAGAATATGTTAAACTGCAACTGATGAATATCCGCAAGTATCACTCGATTTTATGTCCGGACGCACCGGATTTTTTGCAAAAATATCTCAGTCTTCCCCTTTTGACGCGTCTTAAGGGGATAGGTCTTTTATGCGGGACGGATTTTACTGCTCTGTACAAAAACACATTTTTTTATTCGCGCTTTGATCACTCCCTGGGCTGCGCCTTAATCGCCTGGAATTTTACCCGTGATAAAAAGCAGTGTATTGCAAGCCTTTTACACGATGTTTCTACGGCAGTGTTCAGTCACACTGGAGACTTTAGAAAGGGCGATACCCTCAGGCAGGAAGTTACCGAAGACTTAAATGAGTCGATGATATTGAATGACAGACAGCTTGCAGCCCTGCTTGCCCAGGATGGTCTTACACCGCAGCAGGTATGCGACTACCATGTTTATCCAGTCTGCGATAATGAAATTCCGGCCCTGAGTTCCGACAGACTTGAATATATGTTTCCTTCCGGCTGCGCTCTGCGGGAAGGTAAATATTCCGGGTTCAGTGCGCCTTCAAGTTCTATGGATGATGATTATTTTGACATGGATTCAATCGAACGGTGCTATTCAAATATTAAAGTCCTTAAAAACGAAAAGGGCATTGATGAACTTGGATTTACCGACGGTGATATTGCCCTTGAGTATACCAGAAAGTTTTTGTCCACGGCGATTCTTCTTCAGCACAACGAAAATAAACTTGCCCTCAACATGCTCGGTTCAATTATGAATATGGCAGTGCAGGACGGAGTATTAAGCGAAGGTGATTTTATGGCATGTACCGAACAACAGATAATCGGCGCTCTGGATACTTTTGCGGCAAAAAATCCGGATTCAACACTTTCAAAAATGATAAGAACCTGGAGAAAAATGGATCATATTGAACATCTTGAATTCAATCCTGGCGAGGGCTTTTACTCTGTACATCTTGATGTCAAAAAGCGTTACATAAATCCCCTCGTAAAAACTTCTTCCGGCAGGGCTGAACGTATCCAGAAATTGAACCCGGAAGCCGACAGGCTTATCAAAGAATTTTTATCCTACCGCGACAGTGAGTGGGGCGCCGTAAAGCTCATGTAAAAAAAAATAAGTCTAGGCAGATTTTATTTTTTCTTATAAAATATATGTTATGGGTGGAATCGATAATAGCAAGAAGTCTGCGGGGGTAAAGTCTCCTGCATCTAAATCAACTGTTAAAAAATCAACTGCCGCTAAGACTGCTTCAGAAAAGAAAACGGCGGCTCCTGCAAAGAAAACTGCTGCAAAAAAGCCTGTGGCCGGAATCGATGAAAACGGAACTTTCCGCGCGTGGGACAACGCAAAGACTAAGGCTGCTCCAAAAAAAGAAACTTCTGCAGCGACCGTAAAGCGCGGTACAACTGCCGAACAGGCCGCAAAAAATCTTGCCGCCGCAAAGGCCGCTGACCCTTCATTAAAATCAGAAGGCAAAAAACTTGCCGCATACGACGACTCTCAGATTAAGCATCTTGATGCCCTTGAACACATCCGTCTGCGCTCAGGAATGTATATCGGCCGCCTTGGTGACGGTTCCAACCCTAATGACGGTATTTACGTTCTCTTAAAGGAAGTAATCGACAACTCAATTGATGAATTTATCGTGGGTTTTGGTAACAAAATCGATATTCAGATTCAGGATAACCGTGTAAAGGTCCGGGACTATGGACGCGGTATTCCGCTGGGAAAACTCGTCGAGTGTGTAAGCCAGATTAACACGGGCGCAAAATACAACGACGACGTTTTCCAGTTTTCTGTAGGTATGAACGGTGTCGGTACAAAGGCTGTAAACGCACTTTCTTCGTACTTCCGTGTAATTGCAATCCGTGACGGCAAGGCAAAGGAAGCCGTTTTTGAACAGGGAAAGCTCAAATCAGAAAAACTTGCCGCCACCAAGCCGGGAACCAAAAACGGTACTTATTTTGAATTTGTTCCGGACGAGACAATTTTCGGAAAGTATTCATTCAATATGGAATACGTAGAAAAGCGTCTCTGGAATTACGCCTATCTGAATGCGGGCCTTACCTTAACCCTGAACGGCCAGCCTTATGAAAGCAAAAACGGTCTTCTTGACCTTCTGACCAACGAACTTGAATCAGAAAGTCTGTATTCAATCGGCTCATATAACGGACTTCACTTAAAGTTTGCATTTACTCATACAAACACTTACGGCGAAAATTATTTTTCTTTTGTAAACGGTCAGTACACCTCAGACGGCGGTACTCACCTTAATGCCTTTAAGGAAGGTTTTATCAAGGGCGTAAACGACTTTTTCCACGAGTCATACAAGAGCGAAGATATCCGCGAAGGAATCACCGCCGCAATTCTCGTAAAGGTTAAGGACCCGGTTTTTGAAAGCCAGACTAAAAACAAACTTGGAAACACTGATATCCGCCAGTGGGTTGTGGGAGAAGTTCAGTCGGGGCTTGATGACTGGCTGCATAAAAATCCGAAAGCCGCAGAAATGCTTCAGAAAAAAATTGAAGCAAACGAAAAACTCCGCACTGAACTCAGCGCCGTTAAAAAAGAAGCCAAGGAAGCTGCCAAAAAGGTTAGTATCCGTATTCCAAAACTGGACGACTGCCGCTTCCACCTGGAAGACGGTGCCAAAGGTCAGAACAGCATGATATTCATCACGGAAGGACAGTCTGCGTCGGGCGTTATGACACACTCGCGGGATGCGAACACACAGGCAATTTTCTCCCTCCGCGGTAAGCCTGAAAACATGTACGGCAAAAAACAGAGTGACATCTACAAAAATGATGAACTTTACCAGCTTATGATGGCCCTTGGAATTGAAAATTCTGTGGAAAACCTTAAATATTCAAAAATCGTAATCGCAACCGATGCCGATAACGACGGTTTTCATATCCGTAACCTGGTCTTAACCTTCTTCCTCGGCTACTTTGAAGAACTTGTTACCAGCGGCCGCGTCTGGATTCTTGAAACTCCGCTTTTCCGCGTCCGTACAAAAAAAGAAAACATTTACTGTTATTCTGAAGATGAGCGGGACAAGGCTCAGGCAAAGCTTGGCAAGAACTGTGAAACCAGCCGGTTTAAAGGACTTGGAGAAATCAACCCGAGTGAATTCAGGCAGTTTATCGATCCAAAAACAATGCATCTTACACCGGTAGAAATAAGCCAGCTCAAGATTGTACCTCAGTTACTTTCATTCTATATGGGCAAAAACACACCGGAACGCCGCCACTTTATCGAAGAGCACCTGCTCAGTAACGCGGACATCGACGTATAAGGCTGGATTTGAGGGGAATTTATGGCATTTGTAAAAAATCTTTTTGATAAAAACTTTATTGAATACGCATCATACGTAATTCGTGACCGCGCGATTCCTGATCTGGAAGACGGGCTCAAGCCTGTTCAGCGCCGTATCATGCACACCCTTTTTGAAGTTGATGACGGATACTTTCAGAAGGTTTCCTTTGTTGTGGGACGAACAATGAAGTATCATCCCCATGGAGACGCTTCCATCTACGGTGCCCTGGTAAACCTTGCAAACAAGGAAATCTTTATCGAAAAGCAGGGAAACTTTGGTAACAAGTTTACCGGTGACGGAGCATCTGCAGGACGTTACATCGAGTGTCGCGTACACCCCCTTGCAAAAGAATTCCTCGTAACAAACCCTAATATAACTCATTATGTTCCAAACTACGACGGCCGAAGTACCGAGCCGGAAGTGTACCGCGCAAAAATTCCTCTGGCCCTGATTATGGGCGCTGAAGGCATTGCGGTTGGTATGAGCACAAAAATCCTGCCGTATAATATTAAGGAAGTTCTGGAAGCGGAAATCAAATGTCTTCAGGGAAAGAAATTCAAGATTTATCCTGATGTTTCTACAGGCGGCCTGATTGACGTTTCAAATTACAACGACGGAAACGGAAAAATCGTGACCCGGGCCAGATTTGACACTTCCGATGAAAAGAAAATCGTAATCACCGAACTTCCGGTTGATTCAACGGCAAAAGAACTTCTTGATTCCATTGACTCCGCTTACAAGGCCGGCAAAATCAAAATCAGTTCAGTGGATAACTTTACTACAGACCACTGCTGTATCGAAATCAAGCTTCCCCGGGGTGTTTACACAAAAGATGTTGTGGATGCCCTTTACGCATACACAGACTGCGAAAAATCAATTTCATGCCAGATGCTTGTAATCAAGGATAATATGCCTGTTGCAATGACTGCTACGGAAATTATTAAGTATTATGCTGACAAGCTTACACTTATCATCAAGGATGAACTTGAATACGAACGCTCCCAGCTTACCGAAAAACTTCATATCCGTACTCTTGAACGCATCTTTATCGAAGAGCGCATTTACAAGAAGATTGAAGAGCAGAAGACCCAGGAAGCCGTAATCAAAGCAGTTTACGACGGTTTTAAACCCTTCAAGGCAGAACTTATCCGCCCGATTACAGACGAAGATGTTGAACACCTGCTGCAGATTCCGATCCGCCGCATTTCGCTGTACGACATCAATAAAAACCGTGCCGAAGTTCTTGCAATCAATAACCGCCTCAAGGAAATCGCCCGTCTTCTTAAAGACCTGGTTGGCTGTGCAGTAACTTATCTTGAAGGCATGATAGGTAAATTCAAGGGAATGGATGTTAAACGCCACACTGAGATTGCAGAATTCAATGCGGTGGATGTTAAAGCCGTTGCCAAAAGCGACAGAAGCCTGCGCTACGACGATAAGGGTTATCTTGGAATCGGAGTTTCCGGCGGCGTAGAACTTATGAAGGTAAGTCCTTACGACCGTATCCTTTACATGCGCAAAAACGGTATTTTTGCCGTAACGGACGTTCCTGAAAAACTCTTTATCGATAAGGGAATGTGGTTCTGTCAGCTTGCAGAAAAAGAAATCATCAACAAGGTTCTGTTCACTGTAATTTTCCGTGATCCAAAAACAAAATACGCATTCATCAAGCGCTGCAGAATTCCAAGCTGGATTATGAACCGCGACTACTTTATCGCACCGGACGGAATGGAAGTCCTGCACGTTGATACACGGGAAAAATTTACATTCACCCTCAAATACGAAAAGAAACCCCGTGTAAAAATTCTTGAAGAGCAGTTTAAGGCTGACGACTACGAAGAAAAGGGCTTAAAAACCCAGGGTGTTCGTCTTTGTACGCGGGAAGTTGAATCAATTAAAGTTGACAATGAACAGCTGAGCCTGTTTAATTAGTAAAGTATGAATCAGAATAATAAAGCTCTTTTGGAACAGATGACTGAAAAACTTTCACTGGTGGTGCAGAAAAATTTCCGCAACGCCTTTTCCACAGTTTTTATAATGATGATAATTGAATCCATCGGAAGCGCACTCTTTCTCGCTCCCATGATGTATTTTTCAATTACAGAAAAAACGACTCCTCTTACAATGGGCATTTCGTACGTGCTTCTGGCCGCCGGAATCATCTGTTGGTTTCTGCTTCAGGCAGGCGCCTTTGTTCTCTTTCTCCGGATGGTGAGGGGAGACTATGTTTCCATCGGTTTTCTGTTTTACGGCTTCAGAAAATTCAGGCAGTTTGTCGGTTCGGCAGTCTTTTTTGCAGGACTTGCAGCTTTTGTAACTGTTATAATTCGATTCGTGCTTCATTTTACAAAAGACACACCTCACGACGTTCTTGCCTTTTTGGACAAACACTTTGGTGAAATTCATTCAATACTTGTGATTGCAGTCGTTCTGCTTTTACTTGCGGTAATAATTTCCATCCGCTTTTTGTTTTTGTTTTTTGTCCGCTACGATAATCCTGAGGCCGGTACATTCAAATCCGCAGGAATTGCCGCACGGGTAATCAGAAAAAAAATCCTGCTTTTAATCTGGTTTGTCTTAAAGGCAAGTGCCCGTCATCTTGTCCTTGCTGCATTCTATTTTGCCGCAGCGACTTATTTTGGACTTAAAACAGAAAGTGCAATTCAATCAATTGCACATTTCTTATTCAGCTTTTTGTATTTATTGAATATGTACAAGGCCCTCGTCATGGCTTATTTTGCGACGGCAACCTTCTACGACGAAACGGTTTAATATGTTTGTTCCTGCCGCGCCTGCAAGCGCCGAACTGATAATCAAGGGGTCGCGTTTTCTGTCAGAGGTTTTTATAATTCAAAGCCAGGCAGAAGTGCGCACCATCATCAAAGAGCAGAAAAACAAGTATTCGGATGCCACACACGTCTGCCACGCCTTTATCTCAGGCAAAAATGCGGAAGTGATGGGAATGAGCGACGACGGCGAGCCCGGCGGAACTGCAGGCAGGCCCATGCTGGACGTGCTTAAAGGCCGTTCTGTCACAAACATCCTTGTAACCGTAACACGCTGGTTTGGCGGCACCCTTCTTGGAACCGGCGGTCTTGTTCATGCGTACGGGGACAGCGTAAAACAGGTTCTGGACAAACTTGAACTGATTGAATTAATCGATAAAAGCAGTTTTTCGTTTAAATGCGATTACGCCCAGTACCAGGTTCTTAAAAAACTCATGCAGAATTACAAACTCTACGACGTTACGGAAGATTTTGGGAGTGTCATCACTGTAAGGGGCCAGATAGCAGTAACTGCAGCGGATGATTTTAAGGAACGCATTTTTGATTCAACAAACGGCCAGGTTCAACTTTTTGTTTGACGTAAGCGCATTCTCATTTTATAATATAATAATCTACCTTTAGTATCATTGAACTTCTTTAAGTCGGCTAAAGGATAAAAAAGGAGAAATAACAAATGAAAAAAATTAGTGCTGTTGCAGCATGTGTGTTGATGGCTGCTCTTGCTCTTACAGGTTGTTCAAAGAAGAAGGTTTCTTCGGACAAAGTTTTGAAAATCGGTGTAATCCAGCTTGTTGAACACCCGGCTCTTGATGCTTCATGCAAAGGTTTTATCGACGGTCTTGCAGAAGCAGGTTATGTTGACGGTCAGAACATCACTGTTGACTTTAACAACGCTCAGGGCGAACAGGTAAACTGTGTAACAATCGCAAACAAACTCGTTAACGATAAAGACGACCTTATTCTTGCAATTGCAACACCGGCTGCACAGGCTGTTGCAAACCTTACAAAAGACATTCCTATCCTTGTTACAGCTGTAACAGACCCACAGACTGCACAGCTCGTAAAATCAAATGCAAAACCGGAAACAAACGTTTCTGGTACATCTGACCTTACTCCTGTAAAGGCACAGATTGAGTTGCTCAAGAAAATCCTTCCTGAAGCAAAAAATGTTGGTCTTATGTACTGCTCAAGCGAACAGAACTCTGTATTCCAGATCAACCTCGCTAAAGAAGCATGTAAAGAAGCAGGTCTGGGATATCTTGAAGCTTCAGTTTCCAACTCAAACGAAATCCAGCAGGTTACACAGAGCCTCGTAGGAAAAGTTGACGCAATCTACATCCCGACAGACAACATGCTTGCTGCAGGTATGGCTACAGTTGCAATGGTTGCCAACGAAGCTAAAATCCCTACAATCGCAGGTGAAGACGGAATGGTTAAGTCTGGTGCCCTCTGTACATACGGTATCAACTACTATGAACTTGGAAAACAGACAGCAGCTCAGGCTGTAGACATTCTCAAGAACGGTAAAAACCCGGCTGATATGCCAATCCAGTATCTTGAAAAATGTGACTTCTCTAAAAACGAAGAAACAGAAAAAGCCCTCGGAATCACACTCCCGGCTGATCTTTAATCTGTACTGTCATAACTGCGCTTAGAAAGCGCATGTCATTCCCGCGTTCAGAAGCCGCGTGTCATTCCCGCGCTCTGCCGCGGGAATCTTTTTTTATGCTGAGAGAGTCAAAAAGTATAAAACTTAATGCAGTATTTCAAAAATTGCGCTATAATAATATTAATTTCCGAAAAGGAGGCGCACCATGACAATTGAAGGGTATTTTGATGGTACTGCAGTAAGAACTCTAGAACCTGTAGATTTAAAGCCGAATCAGCGGGTTTTTATTAGTGTTCTGGATAACAGTTATTCTGACTCAAAAAAGCTGCGTATTCAGCAAAAGCTTGATTCGATCAATTCTGTATATGGTATGCTTTCTTCAGAAGAGTCAGAAGCTGTAGATGAGGCCATTCATACCGGAATCAAGTTCGGGGAACTGGAAGTATGACATATTTTTTGGATGCAAATATTGTCAGCTATCTTCTGAAGGGAAATAAAGAAATCTTTTCAAAACTTAGTGATTTGGCAAGTAATGACCATACAATTTCTATTCCAAATATTGTTTATTATGAAATAAAACGAGGGCTTCTTGCTAACGGCGCTACAACAAAATTAAATCGCTTTATAAACTTTGCTAAAGTACTCGGAATAGTAGAATTAAAAACAACAACTCTTGATATTGCGGCGCAGATTTATGCTGATTTGAAAAACAACGGAAATCTTATTGAAGATGATGATATTTTTATTGGAGCAACTGCGCTTGAAAATGATGCGATTCTTGTGACAAATAATGAGCGTCATTTAGGAAGAATCAAAGATTTGAAATACGAAGTTTGGAGTTAATTCATTTTCTTTGGAAGGAATATTATTTAGCCTTACTGAATAAAATAGCAAATTGCGACAGCAATTTACCATACGGGTTTTAGGGCGGAGCCCTAGGAGAAAGGGTAGCGGAAAACGCCCCAGGCGGTTGGAGCGAGGGGAAGGCCTTCCCCATCATCATAAAAATCAACAACACAGCTTCTACAAAGCTTTCATTCTGCGAGATGAAGTACCAGTTGATTATGGCTCGTGTTCTTCCAGTTGCTACACGCTCATTCGGTGGTAGCGGTATTTTCGCAATCCCTAAAGGTGGTAGAGCTAAAAATTGCTTCCGCAATTTTTTTTAACGCTCTGCTATGGGAAACCGGCAGTCTTTTTTTTGTTTGGTGTAGTTTAGCAGCCTCAAGCTAATCGGGTGTTCAAATAAAGTAAGTATAAAGTAATTAAAATTCCTACATCCATTTCGTGCTTACCGTAGTGCAGGAAATCATCACCATAATTCAGATTATAAAATTTGCTTATGATATCTTTTAGTTTTTCTGTAAAGGCTTTGTCGTCGGAAAAACTAAGGTCGTAGTAATATTCACTATCCAGACAGATATTGCCATCTTCATCAAACCAGCTCAGAAAATCCTTTTTGTCTTCAGGCAAATCTTCAAGCTTTGAAGCAAGAGTTTTTGTAACTTCGTCTAGTTTTCCACGGAAGAAAAGGGTTGGAATCCAGATATCTTTTGGTTGATTAGTTTCTTTCAGCCAGTTTACAAATATTTCAGAATATTTATAGCAGTCATATAAGGATTCCAGGAGTGTATCAATTTTTCCCTGGGCTTTAGCTTTTTTGCTGTCATCGGAAAGATGTGTTAATACACTGACTTCGCCTTCATCATGAGTTTCCGGATTACGCATTGCTTCGTACATATAAAAATTTGATAAATGACTTTTATTAATTTCTCTGTAAATCGTATCTCCGCCACTGACAAAATATTTATTAAAATTTTTTCCTTTTCGGATTTCAATTGTTGCAGGCTGATAAACTTTATCACTGTCAGGAAATATCTTAATACATAATGCTCTGCTCCATTTTGAATTACTTGCTGGAACAGGACCTAATTCATAACCAAATGAAAATCCTTTATCTATATCATGAATTTGTTTGCGATTATCTTCGATTCTGGCTATATATTTTTCTGCTTCAGATTTACTTTTGAAATATCTTCTTGTATCCATTATTACTGGATATTTATTCTTTTTCTTATCAGAAAGGAATGTCATTTCACGGAAATAGCCATACTTTCGGCTGGCATCATCTTTTGCATAATTGTAGACCATATGAACAAGAGTATTTGTTTCAATCTGCTTAAAATCTTCAAGCTTAATTTTAAAATCAAAATCAGATATATCTATAATTTGATTTATACACTCACAGATTTCTTTTGAATCAGAGGCTAGACCTTTCAGCGAAGAAAAATACATTCGATCTATAATAGCCTGTCTGTCATCTACAGCCGGCTGAGCAAAATAAACTGGCGCATTAATATTACTATACCTCATCGTATTTCCGAGGGGTGAAAACTTTTCTAAATCTTTTACAGTCAAATTATGCTTTATAGGGATATATCTTTTAAGCTGTCCCCAGATAATGAAGAACAAAAATGAAAGAAGAATCTGTTTCTTATCTTCGGCACGGTCATCTTTCAAATATCTTTTTAGCAAAAGTTCTCCTGGGGTAAATTCATTCGGACCAGTTGTTTCATTATATTTTTTTCTAAGCTCAAAATACTTGTTGATATCTTCAATTTCTTCATTTGTTTTTACATGAAGAATAGAATTAAAATCATCTATCGAAACTTTTGAAACCTGCTCACTTAAAAGAAGAAGAATTCCTGGATTGCATAAAAGCTTTTTACCGTAAGCATTCATTATAATTTTTACCGGGCGAATAATATCATCAGATTCCAGTTTGTGCAGAATTGTATTTTCAACATCTTCTTCAAGTCGAAGCTGGAGATATCTTGAAAGGAAAATATAAATGCAGCTGTCTTTTTCATCACCCAGATAACTTCCGGAATATAAAAGTGTCGAAAGAATTTCTTTTTCATTTAATCCAGATTTCTGCAGCTCAGGCTTCTGGATGTGGTTGTAGATATTATCTCCTTTCCATGCCCAGCAACGGGTAAAGATAGATTTTTTAGAGATATCTTTTTCTGTTTCATCTGCTTCTGCAAACATTACAGGCTTTTCTGGAAGACCTTCTGTGAGGATTTTCCATTTTTTATTCAGGATGATAGTATTCAGATCATTATTAAATTTATTGGGGTTGTAGACCTTGTTAAAAACAAATAATCTCTTTCGGGTATTTTTTTCGTAAGATGCTTTTAGCTGTCGTATGTATTTTGATAAAAGCCCTTTTGAAGAGAGGCTGGCATAAAGGTTATCTGTGTATTTTATAAGTGCAAGAGGAAGCTCATTCAGATTAGGAAATTTCTCTTTTTCCCTAAAAGATTGCCAGTCAAAAATATCAGCTTCCCTAAAAGAGCTTATGATTTTTTCAAATAATGAGGAAAGCTGTTTTTC
>JAEEGG010024563.1_pt1 | contig 11681 bp, 11 predicted proteins | sample 9134161 | NCBI WGS metagenome assembly JAEEGG01 (sample SAMN16246543, study PRJNA631951) | gut metagenome | biome: gut microbiome; feature: rumen; material: CR-attached | host: Bos | place: Iran: Karaj | collected 2018-10 | reverse complement strand
GTCCAAAACGAAAAATATTCCGCCAAAAGCGCTGATTTTCTCAGATTTTTGTTGTACCTTTGCCATGTCATTGATGATTTTGCTTGTCTTGATTTGCAGCACTAAGGTAAGTGAAAAATCTGACATGACCAAATCCTGAGCCGCTCGGCTTTGCCGCTTGCCCCAGCAAGAACTTTTTGTTGCTCAGGTACTTATAAAGAAAGTTAAATTAAAGTGCTGCGGAATTTAGGTATTATGAAAAGAAGAGAATATCAGAAACCGGCGATGAAGGTCGTCGTGTTGCAGCAGAAGTCTCACCTGCTGCAGACCAGCGGAGGCCTGAATGCCAAGCGCGGCAGTTACTCCCTCGGACGCTCCGACGGGGGAAACGTATCGGAAGATGAAGTGTGGGAATAAAACGAAGGAGGACACAACACGATGAAACGAATCACGAAGACGATGGGCTGGCTGGTCGTGGCCGCAGCCCTCACCATGGCCTCGGCCGCCTGCTCTGGCAGCGAAGACGGAATGACCGCGGAGCCGACGCCGACTCCGGCGGGGAACACCGACGCGGGGAACTCCGACGCTCAGAAGAAGTACACCATGACCGTCACGGCCTCGAAGGGCGGCGACGCTCAGACCCGCGCACTGAGCTACGACAGCGGGACGAAGGGGCTCAGCGCCACGTGGAAGGCAGGCGAAAAGGTGAAGGTATATACACTGAACTTGAATAATTATACCTTCGGAGATCTTCTTGGCGAGCTAACAGCCCTGAGCGACGGCGCATCGACCACGCTCAGCGGCGAGATTGATGAACCGTCCGCGGGTACGTTTTTAGCGCTCGTCTTCCCAAGGTATCCCGTAACCTATACAGGGCAGAAGGGAACGCTGGATGACATCGCCGCGAACTTCGACTATGCCACGGCGTATATCTCTAACTATACGGTGACGGAGGGGGGAACGATTACGTACGAAGAACCCGTCACGTTCGAGAACCAGCAAGCCATCGTGCGCTTCACCCTCCGGGACAAGGACGACAACGCCATCCAGGCGACGAGCCTGACGATAAGCGGCCTTGATGCCCATCTCATACAGTCTCTTGAAGGCTCTACGCCAACGTATGGCGAACTCACCATCAACCCCGAAACCCCTGCGAGCGAGATTTGGGCGGCATTGGCTATTCATTATCCTTCCATGTCAAATCCAACCATGCATATCTCAATGACCGCCACTACCGAAGACGGCGAGACCTACACCTTCTCGAAGGAGGGAGTGAAGTTCAACCCGGGCGAGTTCTACAGCATCACGGTGAAGATGGAGCGCCAGCCGACGCATGACCTCAGCAAGGCCAAGGCCGACGTCACGCTGCGCGACGGCGACACGGCCACGGGGACGATGACGGGCCACCAGCTGCTGATTGAAGACGGGGCGACGGTGACGCTCAGCGACGCCAGTGTGACGGCACCGGCGGGTTCAGGCTACGGTGCCATCTGCTGCCTGGGCGACGCGACTATCATCCTGGCCGACGGGACGACGAACACGGCGCAGTCGGGCGATGGAAATGACTACGCCGCCGTGTCGGTGCCCGAAGGCAAGACGCTGACCATCAGAGGCGGCTCGGCTGGCACGGGCAAGCTCGTGGCCAACGCCATTGTGAGCGGCGGAACCGGAGGCAATGCCAGAGCGGGCATCGGTGGAAAGATAAGTGCTAGTGCTAACGGCGGTAACCTCATCATCGAGGGCGGCGTAATCGAGGCCACAGGCTCTCGAGACGGCGCGGGCATCGGCTCAGCTTCTGATGCCCGATTCGGCGAAATCGAAATCAAGGGCGGCACCGTCTCGGCTCAGGGCGGCGAATATGGTGCGGGCATCGGCAGCGGTTACCATAACTCGTGCGGCAACATCAGCATCAGCGGCGGCAATGTCACGGCTCAGGGCGGCGAATATGGTGCGGGCATCGGCAGCGGCAATTATAGCTCCTGCCGCAATATCACCATCAGCGGCGGCGAGGTCACGGCTACGGGCGGCGATCGTGGTGCGGGCATCGGCAGCGGCTATAATCAGAGCTCCTGCGACGATATCACCATCACGGGCGGCCGCGTCTCAGCCACGGGCAGCATGGGCGGCGCGGGCATCGGCAGCGGCCATTATCAGAGCTCCTGCGGCGAAATCAGAATCACGGGCGGCGCTGATTACATATTCGCCTATAAGGGCAGCGAGGTTGCACGCTGCATCGGCAAGGGCGATGGCGGCAGCTGCGGAGTTGTGAGAATCGACGACGAAGTGATTGAAGACTATATGTTCGAGGAGGGTTCTGAGGAATATTTCCCCACGTTCACGCACTTCGACCTCATCCTCGACGATGGCGAAGATTTTAAGACATCCTGGACCTGGACGCTGCAGAAGAAGAACAATAGCAACTGACCCCACCCCCGTCCCCTCCCCTCAGAGGGGCGGGGAGGGGGGCGGCGGGCTTCCGGCGGAAAATCTGCTGCTGGGGATCAAGGGGTCATTGTCACAGCGGGGTCAGGACATTTTGTGACATGTCACAGATTATCCTGACCCCAACGTGACAAGCCCCAATGTGACATTTTTTAGTGTGCCTTTGCGCTTCTCTTGAAGGTTTCTAATGTAAGTGTTTGTGGTATTGGGGGATACTGAAAAAGGGCGGTTTCGCTTAAGATTTTTTTGCAAAAATACATAGAAAATTTCATTGCCGGTCGAAGGAATTTTTATATCTTTGCAGACGAATTTCATTAAAGTTATTCAGTATGACAGGAATCACTGCAAAGCGCAATTCCGTGTCTGCCTTCAAGACCGCTGTGAGCTGCGGGCAGGCACTTTCAGCTGCTATCCGACGGGTAAAGAAGTCGGGTGACAACCCTTTGGCGGCGATTCCTGAAACGGTCATCATCGGAGATCGAGGCCTCACTCCCCAGGCGGCAAACGCAGCCCCCAAAACGGCCTCTTCAACTATTACATTATTTATTAATACGTTCAAACTCCGACACGATGACCCCCGAAACCCCCATCCCCGTATTCCAGTCGCCTGACGCCACAACGGCAGTGCCTGCACCCGTTGGCTGCAAAGAGACAGCGATGCCCGTGTCCGTAGCAAATGCTGCGGCTCAGATGCCGGAGCAGCCGTCGGTGGAGGTGAAATATTGCGATAAGGTAAAACTGGAGATTCGTTTCTATGGTGTGGAGAAGGCCATGGCCCGCTGGCGTGTGATCTGCGACTATATGCAGACGGAGGACTGGTGGCCTGCGGTGGCCCGTGCCGTGGAGAAGGTGTTTGATAAGGCCTATAAAGAGCGCGACCTTCAGCAACAAGCCGAGCGGTTACGTCAGCAGCAGGCATTAGTGAACCTCACACTTTCACAGGCACTAAGCAACAGAGATGAGAAGACGGATAACCATTTCGGGAATGGCAGCAGCAATCAGGTGTTTAATGGAGATGTCGACGGGAATTTTATCAAATAGCAATCACAATGGAAGAAGAAAAGAGACATATCGAGAATCATTTCGAGGCAGGGGCTAACTGCCAGGTGTTTAACGGCAATATTACCGGCTGCACGTTTGCCATGCCAGGCTCGACAGTCACCCAGCAAGCCGCCCAGCCAGCTGCCCAGCCCACAGAGAGCCATGTGGATACGCCTCTACCGGCTGCACGGCCGAGGGATGAGAAGCTGAGTTTTCTTGTCCACCCCTCCGTACCGGCCGAGCAGGAGTGGCAGATACATGACGAAATAAAGAATCTGGTAGCGCGGCAGAGCATTCCAGACATCTGCCGTTATATGAAGGAAATGGCAACGGAAAAGAAAATCCTTTTGCCGCAGATGGCATCGGCAGCATACGCAGAACTGGTGCGTATGGGTATGCCCGATGGTGAGGGTTATAGTGAGAAATATTTCACGAAGCTCTATAACCGGTAGGCGGGAAAAGTAGCAATCAGGAGTAATTTGTAGCAATTAGTAGAAAGTAGGCGAACGGCACTTTAAAAGCCATTCGCCTATTATTTTTTGTGCTTAACTTTGCACTGTCAAAACTTGATTGACGGTGCTCTTTGACATGCTGACACATTATTTATTAACTTAATTATTAACCCTGAGTTGAAAGACGAGCGGAGAAGTATCCGGATGAAATGAGCTCAAACAATCTTCGCTTTTCCAAGGCTCGTAAATTTCAACAAACAAATGAAAACAATTAGTATTTATCAACAACAAACAATGACGTCGCTCGAAATTGCCGAGCTGACAGGTAAGAATCATTTTGATCTCATGAGAGCCATTCGAAAGATGGAGCCTGCATGGGAGAAAGTCAACGGATGCAAATTTGCATTGGTTGAATATCAAGACAAGAAAGGAGAACTCCGACCTTGCTATCAGCTGACCAAGACCGAGTGCCTCTACATCGCTACGAAGTTCAACGACGAGGCGAGGGCGAAGCTGGTCATCAGGTGGGAGGAACTGGAGAGAGCACGCATGGAGACAGGCACGCCCTGTGACATCGCGGTGCGACATCACATGGATGCCAGATCCCAGTGTGCCCTTCTGCCGGCGAAGGAGATTCTGGCGATGGCGGATGAGATCATCGGCGAGGGACTGCGATTAGTGAATGCTGACGCCGAGGACACGCTGACGGCGACGCAGGTGGCGAAGACGTTCAACATGACGGTGTTCGACTTCAATGCGGTGCTGCGCGACATGGGCATACAGTATCGTCGGGGCGGACACTGGAACATCTCTGACGATCTGGCCGACCGCAACCTGGTGCGCCTGAGAACGCACGTGAGCTACTCGCTGAAGGGCGCAAAGAAGGTGAAGGTCTATATGACGTGGACACTCGACGGACTGCGCTACTTGAATTCCAAACTGGGATACCCGAACTTTTAAAAAGACAGAGTAACAATTTAAAGACAGAGTAACAGACTAACATATTATTAATTTATACATGAGCGTACACACAATTTATTTGAAGGATGGGACGAAGATGATGCGTCCCATCCACAACAAAGAGGAGTATATGGCACTGAGGAACGGCGGCGAGCAGGAACAGCTGGTAGCGCGGATTCGTGCTGGCGAGGAAGGTCTGAAACCCATACTGGTGCAGATGAACTACTCGTGTCTGCCGAATGCCGATGGGAGTCTGAAAGGCTCGAAGACGGCCTCGATGTCGGTGGGGATGGACATCGACCATCTGACGGCCGAAGAAATGCCCGCAGTTCGCGAGCGGATACTCAGCAAGAAGGCAGAGCTGGGGCTGCTGATGCTGGAAGAGAGTGCCCGAGGCGGGGGCTATCACCTGGTGTTCGGTCGTCGCGCTGATCTGGATCAGGTGGGCAATCTGAAATGGGCTTCTGAACTGCTGGGTGTGGCCTACGATGCCCAGGCGAAGGATATCACCCGCGTGTTCTTCACCACGACGGAAGCCGAGCTGATTTATCTGGACGATGAGATCTTTGAGGTTTCGGCTGCGCCGAAGGTGAATCACAGGGGACAGGCACCACAGTGCCCTGCGAGCAGAGCACAGATGGATGCCAGTCCCCATGATTCACCCGTTAAGTCCGATGCAGAAAAATTTCCCGATGCGTATCATGGCATTCCGTTCGAGGCGATACTGAAGAAGTATTGGGAGGTGAACAATCGGGGCTTTGAGCCCACTGAGGGCGACCGCGACACGCTGACCTATCAGTTAGCCTGTGACCTGAGGCATATCTGCGGCCGAAGCTTCGAGTGGCTCGACCAGGTGATTCCCTGCTACGACGGTTTCCCATTAGAAGAGAAGCGTGCGAAGATTAAGAGCGCGCTCGCCTCGGAGTTTAACGGCTTTCCGCAGCGCCTGCGCAACACGCTGAACGCGTTATCAATGGATAATGGAAAATGGATAATGGATAATGAGGATGAGGGCGATGATGGTCAATTATCAATTATCAATTCTCAATTATCCATTAAAAAAATGCCGCAGGGGATTAAGGAGTCGATTGATGCCGTTGGCCCGCAGCTGGCGATGCCAATTGTGACGGCCATCTGTCCCTGTATCGGCATGCTGGCTACGGGTGTCACGCTCGATGTTCACGGGCAGAAGAAGGGGCTGAATCTGATTGCCTACATCGCAGGTGACTTTGCATCGGGTAAGGGCGGTATCGACCCCGTAGTGGAGGCTTGGATGAGTGAGGTGGTGGCACTCGACAAGATTTACCAGATGCAGGAGGATGAGTGGCGTGCCAAGAAGCGGGCGGCGAAGAACAAGAAGGAACAGCCCGAGGAGCCAAAGCTGCCCGTGCGCTGTCTGACGCTGAACAACACCGTTGCCAATCTGGCCGAGCGACTGGCCAACACCGAGGGCAAGCACGCCTTCTCGTTTACGCCCGAGGCCGACACGGTGGCGCAGAAGTGGAAATCGACGATGAGCGACTTTTCGGTGATGCTGCGCCAGAGCTACGACGGCACCAAGTACGAGCGCGAGGCCCGAAGTGCCGATGCGGTGAACGTGCATATCGAAAGGCTGCTGTGGAACGTCACGATGTGCGGCACACCCGATGCCCTTTATCGCGTGGTTTCCAACTATACCGATGGTTTTCAGAGCCGTATCGCCGTAGCTCGCACACCCGACAATACGTTTTCGCCGTTGGAGGTCAAACCCTACGTGCTGACCGACCGCCAGCGAGAGCGCATCCAGCAGATAGCCCACCTGCTGCCCCTGATGTACGGCGAGGTGGTGCTGCCGAAGTTGGAGGCAAAGGGTAGGGAGTGGGTGGAAAGGATTCGTCTGGAAACGATGAAGAACGACGACCGCACCCGTGCCCGTCAGCGTTTCCGCGTCTGCGTCACAGCGCAGCGGATGACGTGCTGTCTGATGCTCTGCAAGGTGTGTGAAGGCTTGATCCAGAAGCACGGGGTGAACGGTGCCGAGGCGAAATTGAAGCAGCAGCCTGGGTTGTGGCGCGAGCTCCTGCTGAAGACGCAGACACCCACGATGCTGGAGGCCTACGACGTGATAGCCGACTCGCTGTTGGAGAATGCCCTGTACTTCTTCCGCGACCGCATTGAGAATGCCTTTATGAGTCGTGACTATGCGGGCTACCTGAGTGGCGAGCGCACCAAGCGCGGCAGGAACGACTCTATCTTTGAGCGATTAGATCCGCAGTTCTCGTTCGAGCAGGCGATGCAGCATTCTGTGGCGGTGAAGGGCGCCAATGTGAACCACAACACCGTTCGGCAGATGCTGAAGAACTGGCGCAAGCAAGGGCTGGTGGTGTTGGAAGAGGATGGGAACTATCGTAAGTTGTAACGTGGTCATTTGGTCAAGGTCATTTGGTCAAAATTGCGATTAAGCGAGAGCAATGATGCTTGTATCAATTGCTGAGCGTGAGCAATTTCGAATGAAATTCAAAATCGATTTCGGAATTATGATTGAGATAAAGAACACCCAAGAATGCTTCGTGCTGCTCTGGCTACGGCTGGAGCGCACGAGGCGCCTCCTCGGAGGTCAGTATAAGCGGTTCTGTATCCGCAATGTGCTGAAGACGTGGTTTGGTGTTGAGGCGAACGATGATTTCATCTGGGAGGTCTGTCACTCGGCCGCCGTCGACGGAGAGCCTCAGGAGGGCTGGAACGAACTGCCTGCGCCGAGCCTCTATCCGCGCAAGCACCGTGAATTGCTGCGGGCTATCGTTGCCGTACGCCTCGGCATCGGCATGCGGAAAGTAGATCTGAAAGCCCTCGATGCGGCCTATAGCATCGCATTTCCTAAAAGTACACCTATTAATGTCAACAAAAAGAAAAGAATATGAATGAAGTAAAAATCAACAAAGAAGCAAAGCTCTCCCCGCACTTTACGCTGGGAGAGCTCACAAAGACCAGCTATCACACGCTGGATGGGAATATTCCGAGCCAGGTGGCGATAGAGAATCTAAAAAGAGTGTGTGGATGGTTGGAGATCCTAAGAGAGCGATACAATACGCGCTATGGCGTTGGGGTTTCTCCCCCTAAGTTCTTGCGTCCCTCCGGTAGCAAGCCAGCAGAGCTGGAGCGAGGGGGAGCAAGAGGGGGTCTGAACGATAGCAGAAGTGATAGCAGAAGTGACAGCAGAAGTTCGCGGGATCAGACCACCCCTGACCCCTCCTACTCAGGAGGGGAAATACCCATCGTGATTTCGTCGGGCTATCGGAGTGAGGAAGTGAATATGAAGTGCGGAGGCGCGAAGAACTCCAATCATCTGACCGGTTGCGCCGTGGATATCAGGTGTTATGACCCGGAGCAGATGATCCGCTATGCCTGCCTGCTGCTCGATACGGCTGACGAAAACGGCTGGGTGTTCGACGAGCTGATCCAAGAGAAGCGCGGCACTACCTATTGGGTTCACTTCGCGGTGAGGCCGAAGGATAACCGCAGGAAGATCCTCTTCGACTGTAGGTAGATAATAAGGAAGCAGCACCGGCAACTAATGCTGGCTCATGGAAAATGTTAAGGGCTGTCGTTCGAGACAGCCCTTTTAAATTTATTTGGGAAGAGTCGTGAAACTCCTGGTGCCAGAATAGAACCAATCACCATAACCAAAACTAAGGATACACAATGAAGAGCCTTGGTAATAATAAGTGGTATTCGGCAGTAGATTGGTAAGTTTTATTGAGAAATGATCACCATCTGCGGTTGCTGTCGCCAGCTGGGTCAGGTCGTTCTTGTTCTTGCCATAATAGATATAGGCAAAGGTCTGACCTTCAAAGGCGTAGGGGTCAAGTTTGCAGTTGATGACGGCTGAGGCGGAAGTGATGTCAGTAGCATCATCCAAGTAGATATAGTCGCTAGGATTCTGTGCTTTAAAGGTCTTCTTCTCGCTCGTAGCAACGGTGCGCCCATTTATGTTGGCGGTAATCCAACACTCGTAACTGTGGCCGGGATTAAGGCTCCGTGCAACAGCTGTCAGACGGTCGCCATCAACAGTCATAACCACTTCGTTTGGCCAAGGATGGCTGCTGTTAATGATATCATAGTTGAAGACATAGCTGAGGCCTGTTATAGAGTTTGGCAGTTGTGTGTGACCAGTCACATCGGCAGAGATAAACTTGGCATCGATGGCATCAATCATCAACCCACCCTCCAGCGAACTGGTGGTGAAGCTCTTCACGTCGCCGACGATATCAAAAGAGCTAAAGCGCACATACGGGCGGAAGATATATTTTGTTCCGGCTTCAAGGTCTGAAAGCTGTGCGGTGATGGTGCCATCTCTGAAAGTCACGTTAGTGGCAAGATTGGGAAAGATTTCGTCAGGAAGATAGCTGTTGCCGGAATAGGCAGCCTCTGGTGCATAGGATATACCATAACTGACATTTCTAGCCTCCGGGTATAGGCTGGCAATCAGCGATGGCAATGTGGTAGTGGCCTTGAGTGTAGCCGAGAAGTAACTGATATTGGTGGCATCAAGGGTTACCAATTGTGATGGATCAATGGCTTTGGTGGTAAAGTCCTTTATCGGTCCGAACTGACAGACCTGTTGCGTACCAACGGCAACGAAGACGCAATAGTAATAGGTCTCGCCAGGCTTAAGGCCATCGATAACCACCGTTTCATCAAAGCCGCTATATCCCATCGGCTTGATGAAAAGCCCCGTATATTCTGGGCTGTTCAAAATGGATTGTGTACGAGAGAAGATATCCTTTTCGGTAGAGTAGGCCACACCATAGGAGATGTTGTTGAGATCCTCAAACGACATGGGAAGGGTAGCGTTGTTAAAACTTGCCTTGATAGAAGCACCAGTAAAAGAGATGTCGGAGGCTTCCTCGGCATCATAGGCAACTTGTATGGCTGAAGTCTTAAACGTCTTTTTCTCGCCATAAAGCTTTATAGTGCCCACATCAATAAAGGCACGGTAATAATAATCTGTGTTGGGAATGAGGCCATGAACGGTTACTTCCATATGGTTACCCTCGATACCTCTGGAGTAAGCAGTGTATACTTCATCATCTTTGAACACATCCGTCATCGAAACTTCTATTCCCAGACTGATGGTTTTGGTAGGGGTGCTGCCATATGCCGAAGGGATATTATCAGGATAGAACTCTCCAGCCAGTATGGCATAGGTAATACCCACCATTGATGGCTGGCTGGTTATGATATAGCTGCCGCCCTTCTTGTCGTTGTTGTTATCATCACTATCGTCACTACTACAACCACTTATGCCAATCGCCATCATCAGTATGGCGCTTATCCATATTAAATAGTTCTTTTTCATTTCAGATTGAATTTATAGCCTAATGTTATGCTGAGATACTGATTACGGGCGCTGTCTGGGTCGTCTGTCTTGTCAATCTTCGTCAAACCGAAAAAATAACGGGCATCCAAAACAACGTTTTTATATTCGTACGATAAGCCCATAGGAATGCCAAAGTCAACAGACTTGCAGACGTCAGTGATGCTGGTGCTATAAGACGATATCTGATTGAGTTTGGCACCATCAACGTATTCGAAAGTGCTAGAGGCATAATTCGTGTTAATCATAGCAATCGTGCCGTCTACGGTCATTTTGTCACTTGCCAGTATGCCGACCTGAACGCCAGCCTTAAAGGCTAATCCTTTAATAGCAGGAATATAGACGTTGGCCATCAGGGGCAGGTTCAGATAGTCACACTTCAGCTTACCGTTCATCTGAGTTTTGGTAAGCCATCTGTTGCCGTTATCATCGGCTACCATCGCATCAATAGAACCATCTATCTTCGCTCCTTGTTGAGAATACATCAATCCGATTGACAATCCCAACCAAGGATTGAGGCCATATTCAAGTTCGGCTCCACCTGTCAAACCCACTTTCATCTTATACATGTCAATGGAGGCGTTACCGAAATCTGAGAGATTCACACCAACCATCGGCCTGATGGATAACTTACCTGTTTGGTTCTGAGCCATCAAGTCTGCCGTCCAGCAGACAATGGCCATAAGTATAAATAGTTTCTTCATTATACAGCTACGAATAAATGTAACAAAAGAACCGTCCCTCTGTTACACGCTTAGATTGAATCCGTTACCTCGGTATCGGGAAGTGTGGCGGAAAGGGAGTCTTCAGCCGCAAGGGTTGCACTGAGGGTTTCGCTGACACTGTCGGCATAAGCACCGTCCTGGTATTGTCGGGGAACTGGTCCGTAGCAGGCAGAGAAGACGAATGCCGCTGAGCCGAAACCCAGGATGCTCAGCAGTTGTCTGAAGCTGCGACTGTTGAAAAACCTCTTTTTCATCTCTTTCCAATTTTTCGGCAAAGATAGGTATTTTTTCCCATTTTGCCAAATTTTTCCCAGAAAAAATGCTTAACTTTGCACGCTGTTATGACGATACTCCTGATAGTCCTGGCTTATTTTGTCGTGCTTTTCGGCATCAGTCACCTGACGAGCCGCAAGGCCAACAACGACATGTTCTATCGTGCCAACCGTCGGGCGCCTTGGTATATGGTGGCCTTTGGCATGATAGGTGCCTCGATTTCTGGTGTCACCTTCGTCTCTGTGCCGGGTATGGTGCTGACGTCGCAGATGACCTATCTGCAGATGTGTCTCGGTTTTATCGTGGGCTATATCGTCATCGCCTTTGTGCTGTTGCCGCTCTATTACAGGCTTCAGCTGACAAGTATCTATACCTATTTGGGACAACGCTTAGGCAACCGTTCTTACTTGACGGGCGCCTGGTTCTTCCTGCTGTCGAAGATGGTGGGCGCCT
>JAEEGG010024559.1_pt1 | contig 11683 bp, 6 predicted proteins | sample 9134161 | NCBI WGS metagenome assembly JAEEGG01 (sample SAMN16246543, study PRJNA631951) | gut metagenome | biome: gut microbiome; feature: rumen; material: CR-attached | host: Bos | place: Iran: Karaj | collected 2018-10 | reverse complement strand
TATAAGGATTATGGGAGTTGATGCGAACTATGGGAGCAATGGGGGTGGTTAGGAGGAATGGGGATGGAAAGGAGGAAGAATGGAAAAAGGCTGACGGATTGATTCGTCAGCCTTTTGATGGTCATTATGGATAATCATTATGCTAAGTTTTAGCCACTGATGACCCTTTTGGTGGATTATCTGGTTTTGAGGGGGAGGAACACATTTGAAGGCGAGAGAGTTCCGACACTGTTGGTAAAGTCGCTTCCCTTACGCTTAGCAATGGCTTCCACAAGGTAGCTGTAATCACCCTTAGTGTACATGGAGTAGCGCATGAGGTCGTAGAATCGCTGTCCCTCATAGGCACCTTCCAAAGCCTCCTCAGCGAGTATTAGCTTATCGACCTCAGCGATACGTGCAGAAAGGATGGCATCGGATCTGAGATATGTCTCGTTAGCCTCCTCGATAGCCTTACACTGCTCTTGGTAAGCTGCATCATATACAGCCATATAAGCATCAAGCTCTTCACCCGAGAGGGGATCTCCCTCCTCATTCACAGGGTCAGGACTGTAAACCGGGAAAGCCTGTAATCCGGTTGAGTCGGTCGGGATGTAATAATACTTGTTGCACCAAGCGTCGCCTGAACCATAGTTGTGGATACCCCACTGGTTTGTCTGCAACATACCTCCTGTGGTGTTTGCGCCTCCAGAGTCCTCTCCACCAGGCTGACGGTCGCGAGTGATGAATATTTCCTCATCCCAATCGGCTGCATTGGATGCAAATCCGTAAGAAGCGATGCCCTTAAGTATCTCATACTCTTTCTTAGAGACCTTTGTAGAATCTTCAAGCACAGAATCAGAAATACCATATTTCAAGACAGCGAACGCAGTCTCGGGCAGTCCTGCCCTATTAAGTGCCTCGGCAAAGTGGAGATAGATGATCGATGCCCTGTAGAGCGGAATATAGTTCATACGCTCATCGGTACTGTTACGAACTGAGCCTCCAAGATATTTAGTGATGAACTGCCTGTTGGTGCTATACTCTGCGTGGTACATGTCGCTCTCATCATACGTGTAGAGCACATCAGAAAACCGGAGGTCGCCCACATATCTCTCAGGGTTCTCAAACTCAGAGAAAACAGACTTGTCCTGAGCCACATAGAATGTGTCGATAGACGACGCATTGTTATAGACATAGACATTGTTGAGCTGGCTCTGTGAGATTTCAAGATATCTTGCCGACGGATTGACATAGGCATAATAGTTGTTAGCGTACTGTGAATTAAAAACGGTGCGGATGTCCGTTGTGTTTCCATAATACGCAATCGTGTCCATCGGTACAAATACCCTCAGCTCATTGCTTGAGAATCCGAAATTGTTAGAATAGTTGGAATTCATCCTCTGCAACGTCGTTCCGACCCATCTGGCTCTTCCACCGTTGGCATTGATTTCTTCCCCTCTGAAGGCGAGGTAGTCATGATAGAATCGAACGGCATTAATGAAGTCGCTCTGGTTGCGCGTGTAAGATCCTCTGTAGAGATAAAGCTCGGCTAGCATGAGTCTGACAGGAATGAAGAAGAATCGAGCGCTTTTTCCGTTGAAAGAAGCCGAGTAAGATGGCAGCAGCGCATTGTTCTCGTCAAGATAAGCATAGGGTTCGAGGTCTTTGATAAGGAAGTCGCAAATACCTACCAGGTCTTTCCTATTTCCATTATCGGCAATGATGTCTTCTCCATTCTGGGCAGTGATAAGCGGTTCAGTGAAGAAAGGCACCGTTCCATATATTTTGGCGAGTTCGAGATAGTTCCATGCTCTGAAGCATTTAGCGGCAATGATTTCCTTCTTGTATTTTTTCACGCCTGCAGTCTCCTGCAGAGAATCTACATACTCGAGGTAAATGTTGCATGAATTGATTACGGAATAGAAGTCAGCTGGTGCGTTATAGACATTGTTGATGCTGACATTATTGTTAGCCAGCTCCTGCAATTCAGTAGTTGTGAACGCATTGATATCCACGAGGTCGGCACGCACCTCTCCGAGTAGAATGGACTTCTCAGCCACCTTCTGCATACTGCGGACGATACCCATCATCTGATAGAGCGTGTCCTGAGGTTGCAGGTCGGTTTCGACAAGGTCGTTCTCGGTTGTGAACATATCCTCGCATGAAGTGGTGAAAGTACCCGCTCCAATGAGGAGGAGCAATGAGAAAATAAAATATTTTGTTTTCATCTTCATAAAGTTTACAAGTTAATCTTAACACCCAATGTGATACTTCTTCCCGTGCTAAGGTATCCAGCATCGATACCCTGCATGAGTACTCCGTTTCCGCAAGTGACCTCGGGATCGTTTCCGAGATATTTTGAGAAAGTGAAGAGGTTGTTGGCAGCAGCCCAGACAGACAATCCCTGAATATACTCATTCACGATAGGAATCTGATAAGAGAGCGTGATGTTGCTGAGCTTGAGATAAGAGCCATCCTCAATCCATCTGTCTGAGAATCGGCTGTTACCCATAGGATCCTGATATGTGATACGTGGAATGTCGGTAGTCTGTCCCTCAGCCATCCATCTGCGTTTCATGGCAGTAGTCTGGTTGATGAACTTAGACCCACTCTCGAGCAGTGCTCTCTGATAGTTATAGATATCGTTTCCGATGGAATAGCGGAAATTAACACCGAGTGTCCAATGCTTCCCAATGAAGAAATTGGTGAAGAAGCTTCCGTAGATATCTGGATTGGGGTCACCAATAATTGACATATCGTTGTCGTTGATGACTCCGTTTTTGTCCTTATCAACGAAAATCATATCGCCCGCCTGGAAGTTTGTTCTATTTCCGGCAGCATCCTCGATAGCGAGGTTAGCTTCCGCAGCCTGCTGGCTTGTCGCGAACACTCCGTCGGTTGAATATCCATAGAACATTCCAACAGACTTGCCCTTCTGTGAGATGATATTAGCATCGTACATGTTGGTGATGAAGTGGTCTTGGTTTTCGGGGAGCGCAGTGATTTTATTCTTGTAGTGTCCCATGCTGGCTCCGAATTCGATTTTGAAATTTCGGTTATTCACTACTTTGGCAACCATGCTGACATCAAATCCCTGGTTTTCGAGCTTACCATCGTTAGTCCAATAGTCAGTAAGACCTGTGACGTAGGCAAGCGTACCGAGCGTGATAAGGTTGTTGGTCCATCCTCTGAAGTAGTTGAACTTCACGTTGAGACAGTTGTTGGCGAAGTTACCTTCGAATCCGGCAGTGAGGCGGTTGGTGGTTTCCCAACGCAACTTGGTATTACCGATGTTTTTGAGTGAGATGGTTGACATACCATCGCCAAGCATAGTAGCCGCAGCGAGGTAAGTAAGCGTAGCACTGTTGTCCATCTTATCATTACCTACAGACTCATAGCCCACATTGAACTTGAGGAAGTTGATGAGGCTGTTTGGTTTCCACCATTTCTCGTTTGAAACAACCCAAGCTGCATTGATTGAAGGGAAGAACGCCCATTTGACACCAAACAATTTCATACCAGCGTCAGCCTCCTTACCGAATCGTGAGGAAGTCTCCATGGAGACTTGTCCTGTGAGGTAGTACTTCTCCATGAAGTTATAGTTTACATTCGCATAGTATGAGAGAGATTTCCATGAATCATCCTCACCATTAAGGTACTTATAGAGGAGAGAAGTTGAGATATTTGGCATCTTATCGTTAGATGATGAAAAACCTCCCTGGCTCTTCGGCTGGAATGAGTCATTCAAGTATCTTATACCTCCAAAGACATCAATGTTGTGTTTGCCTTGCATAGCGAGCCACTCAGCCTGAGTGTCGCTGAAGATCGCATGATGGGAGCTGAAGATAGAGAGGTTTGCATTTTTAACCAGACCACTACCAGGAATGGTATAGCTTGGCATACCGACGAGCGGCGTGTAGTATCTCTCATCAAAGCTTTGGAAGGTGTAGCTGAATCGTTCTGTGAGTGAGAAATTCCTTGTAGGTTCCCACTTCGGGGCGATAGCGACATTGATTTGTGTCATGTCTGTATGATTCTTGTTCTTTGCCTCACCGTTCTTGAGAACAGCAGCTGGGTTGGCGATAGAAGCCTGTCTGCCGAGAACCTCATCGAGATAGTTGTCGGATCCAGCGATGAAGTGTGACACCTCTCCAGCAGTTGAGAAGTCGTAAGGGCTTAGGAACGGCGCCTTGATAAGGGCGAGCGTGTTGGTTGAAGCAAGTGCTCCGAGTGTGAGGTTATTCGGAATACCAGCATCTCTCAAGTCACGTGTGATATTGGTGTAAGATGCGTCGAACTGTGTTGTGAACCACTTGTTGAGCACGATGTCGGTGTTGAATCTGATGTTGAAGCGGTTCATATCGTTCTCCTTGAGTGTGGATTTAGAGTTCATGTATCCCACAGAGAGGTTATAGTTCGCCACATCGTCACCACCCTGAATATGCAGGCTGTAATTGTGAGTAAGTGCAGTTCTATAAACCTCGTCCTTCCACTCGGTATTATTATGATACATATTATAATAATAATACTTAGGATCGGTGTTGAGGAACTTGAACTCGTTCATCTTGGTGTTGGTTGATCCCAGCAACTGGGAAGTGTAAGCCCTGTATTCCTCAGCGTCCATGACATCCATGGTACTCGGCTTGAACTCGACACCGAGAGATGCCTTGAAATCGATACGTGTTGCCATGCTGGTGTTACGCTTGGTCTTAATGAGAATGACACCATTTGCAGCCTTAGCACCATAGATGGCTGTCCCGTTTTTAAGGACCTCCACAGACTCAATGTCGTCGAGGTTGATGTTTGACAGTAGGTTGTTCCAATATCCTGCATGCAGCATCTCAGAGTCGTACATCATGTCATAGACAATTCCGTCGATGACGAACAACGGCATTGCATTACTGTTGAGCGAGTTTATACCATTGATAAACATGGCAGCTCCCTGCCCCGGCAAAGCCGCTCTTGAAATAGCTCTGATATCGGAGCCAAGCCTGTTGCTAAATTCCTCATCGACGGAGACAGCAGTGGTGTTATCGAAATCAGCTGTTGTCACAGATCTGGTAGCACTGGTCTTGCTATTATAGTTAGGCAGATACTTGTTGGTGTAGAGTTTGATGTCCACTCTGTTCGTTCTTCCGTTGATAGCAATGACCGCCATATTGTATCCTTCGAGAGAAGCCTGAAGCGAAGTGACGAAATCGGGCACATTAATCCAGAATGCACCCTGCTCGTCGGTCATGGCAGTATAGTACGGGTTGTTGTAGGATTTCACCTGGACACCAGCAAGCGGTTCTCCTGTTGACGCGTCGATTACCCTACCCTGTATTTCGGTCATCGGATAGGTTTTCTGCGGTTTCTTGACCTTCCTATCGACTGATGCACCCTCAATGATAGTTTCTTCCTCTTCGTCATAATCCTGCGCCTGCAGATTCACCCCACAAAGAAGTAGCATCATCGCAGCAAGTCCGAGATTAAGGGCTTTCCCATTTAAAAGACCGTTAAATTGTATTTTTTTCATTGTTCTGCTGTTTTTACGATTAATTACTTTCTTCTCCGTGTCTCATTGTTCTGCTCTTCGGCCTGTTCCTGTTTTATGTAGGCACCATTCTCGTCGTGTACCTTTCGGTTAGGAATGAGACAGATTTTGTCGATGAGCATTTCCTTAGTAAACTTCGAAGACTGTGATCCGAGGACATAGCTCTCGATTTTCATGAGCACTCCTGCACTGGTTGAATGGTAGCAGTAGTTAAACTTGTAAGTGCCGACATAGAGTGAGTCGATGCTATCGGCCTTTGTCTGGAAGTTTTTCGATCCATTGTTCAGGAACTCGAATGTAGGCTTAGTCTCAGCCGGATACGCTCCATTGTCGGCATTTCTCTCATAGATGCTAGCTCTGAACTGGACAGGTAGTTTTGTTTTCGTAGAGTCATACACCTGAATGGGCAGGAACTTGATATAAATGTCGTACTGCCCTGAGAGCGTGTTCGGGATTTGGAAAGTGATTTCAGTGTTACGGTTCGAAGTCTTGGGTGAGATATGGAGGTATCCGCTTCCTGAAATACTGTCGGCAGAATTGGAAACTGCGATATACTCAGTTGTCACATCATTAGTGAATGCCTTCTCACCATCCTCATAGATGTAGTTTCTATATTCTCCTTCGACCGTGAGTTCTCTGAAGATATTGGAATAGACAGAGAATGGTAATTCATCGATAGTCCAGACCTCTCCGTTACTGCAACTGATTTTCTCTTTAACATTTGCAAGTATTCCCTCATTAGGATTGTAATAGACGTGATACGGCCACTCCCACCTGTGGAAGACAGTTGAGAAGAGTGAGTCGTTCTTTGTGAGTCCGTTTTGTGAAGGGCTCATATTGTATGATAGGTCGCACATGGTGTAGTAATGAGCGAAATATCTTGACATGGAATCTCTTACAACCGGGTCAGAGTTATAAGAGATATTCCAGTTGAAGAGTTCTCTAATCCCCTGGTAGCGTTTGTTGTAGGCCTCGAAAGAAGGCAGGAGGGTGAGATAGGTTGAGTCCTCACGATAGAGGTATGCATCCATTCTTCTGAGGATTTTGTTGTTGGAAATCACGACAGAATCGACCCAGATGTTGTCACCGTTCTCATCAACACCTCTGGAAACACTTCTTCTTTCATCGAGAGAATCGACATAAAGCTCCTTGAGGTATCCGTACCATGTTTCAAAGTTTTCATCATCGGCATTCAACTCGTTCTTATGCGCATTGAAGTTCTTGCCAATATACTCATAGATGTTGAACTGATAAGGCAGGAAGCTGTCAAGCACATGCACGACGCCGTTGTTGCAGCTCACATTAGCCGGCACAGCCTTTGCGTTTCCAACAGTAGCATCGGCAAGTGTTCCCACTTCCACATTCTTATCATTAAGCATGGTAATAGTCTGTGGTTTTGCAGAGATAGAGATGTTGTATCTGCATATATGGTTTTCGATAAACTCTTCGACCACCTCTGTTTTATTACCATCGGCAATTTTGGCGAGCAATTCAGCTTTGTTGAAAGTTCCGTTCTTCGGTGCCATAACGGTAAGCACCTGACTGGCGTTAAGTTCCTTGTCGTATCCTGAAGCTTTGAGAATCTCCACAAAATCGCTAAGGTCGGACTGGCTTTGCAGATAACCCATCGTTGTACCATCGAACGTGAGTCCTCCCATAGAGTCATAATGCTCGTCCCAAGTGTCGGAGCATGATATGCAAGTGCAGATGGCAAAAATCGCCAAAGCCGCAGCTCCTAATGTATTTCTTAATAATTTATTCATATCGGATTATATTTATTAGATTCTACCATCTGTCCTCCGCCACATCCGGGTTGTTAAACACGGTGCTTGGACATAGTTCGATATAGTCGCATGGCATCTCGTTGTTCTCAGACTCCATTTTCTGCTGCATTCGGAACCAATGGTCGGTCTTTCCATCGGAGTGGAAAACTCCGACCACTTTACGAAGTGTGTTGTCCGCTTCCCTGAAGTTTGTATAATAGACATTACCGTCGTCTGAACCACTATTATACGTTTTTGGTCCTTTCATCCACTGTCGGTTATGGAATTCCTTGTCGAACGCTGCTATCATCTCTTCATCGCCAAGTGACGAGTCACTCTTCCATCCGATTTTAGAATCCTGTCCGCCAGGACGCATATCAAACGGGATACCCTGCGGCACATCGTCGATATAGAACTGTACGATTCCACGAGAGTCGAATCCCACACAAGTGGCGAAACGTAGTTCCCAGTCGCCTTCGGGCACTGGCGGCAGTTTGACCGAGAGGTCGAATCTGCCCTTGACGAGAAGTTCATCGCCTCCATACGACCAGAAGTTAAGGACACGGTTGCGCACATGCATGTGAGTAGCGTCGGTGAAAATGAAATTGGTAGCCGACCCGGCCTTGAATCCGAGGCAAGTGTTGACGTTGTTGGCAGCTAATGCACCTTGTCCTCCCACACCATACTTACCGTTTTCGATGCTGGACTTGGTGTAGTGTCCTCTTGCTCCTGAAGTCATGAAATCAGGTGAGAGAGTTGAGCAGTCGATACGCATTCTCTCACTGAACACAAAGTCTTGGATATCCACTCCGTTGGGCTGTACTCCATAGCTGATGATATCGTCGATATAATGATATACACCATTTACAGCAGTCTGGTCGCGTTTCACCTCAGAAGCTGGAATCACCTTCGCGCCCCTGTATTTATATCCACGTCCGTCGGAGCGGCTTTGTACTCCACGCCTGTTGATATAGAGACCCGTTTCCGTTCCGCTCGGGAAGGAGAATTTCATTACGGAATATGGCATCATGGTCTCATACCAGTCTGCTATATCCCAGTGTTTGCGGTCAAAAAGTCTGGCAAGCGCACTGTTAGGTCCATCAACATGTGTGAGGTTGTAGTAAGTACCTTGGAACGGGAGTAGGTGGTATGATACAAACCTGTTGAGCGAGTTACGCCTGTCGGTAAGATCAGTCACGTCGGCATCATCCGGATACTTAGGGTCGTAGATCTGTGCTGCAAGTTTCTTCAGGCTCTCGAGATCTGTTACCCCGTACTTCTCATACACATCATTGGTTTCGACAAATGCCGTGTATTTGAAGTATCGGTGTTGCATATAAGCTACATTGTCGTATTCGACAGCTGTATGTATGCAAAGTCTATCGTTTGTCCAGTCGATTGAGTCGTTACCAACGAAATAGCTTTCATCGATGAATTTCAGCAGCGAGTCATCGAGATGTGTAACCTGCAATGCCTCGTAGAAAATTGACACATTCTCATCCTTAGAGAGCATATCCGCCACCATGTCGTTGCTGGTGCCGATCACACGGTTCATGGTATGCACGACACCGTTCTCCACAGAGTCGTCCATCTGAATCATACGTGATGTCTTGTTGATATACACACCCAATCTCACCTCTCCTGGCACTGAAAGCGTGTCGGAATCGCAAGTAACGGTAAGCGGTCTGTCCAACATATTCATCACGGGATAGGTTCCATCATTGAAATCGGTTGTGAAGAACTCCTGTTCGATGATATGGTTGAATGTAATGGTATCGCAGTCGGCCTGTGACAGCTGTTCGATTGATGTCAAGCCTTTTGAGTGCAGATATTCTTCGATAGCCTCATTAGTGGGTGCGAAGACAGTGTATGAGCCCCATGTTCCAAGGAGGTCAAGCATTTTTGACCTCTGTACGATAGCTGTAAACTCACTGAACTTCTCTCTGTTTTTCAGGAAGTCAGCGGCATATTCCGCCTTGGTGGTGTAATAGCTATCAGCCCCGGGGTCGTCGTCACAGCTGACGAAGGCGGTCTGTGCAGCAAGCACCATGCATACGGCGATGATCAGGTTTTTATAAAACGATTTCATAGTCATTATAGTTTAGTTTTTAGTAATATCTTCATCAATCACGTAAGCCGGATTCTGTTTGAGGTTCGGATTGACGTCAAGCTGCTTCTCTGCGTATGGCATATACATGAAGTCCATCATTGCCATCTTGATGAGCACAGCTTTGGATGCCTCTCCGAATTTGACTGAGACAGCTGAAGCGAAATGTCCGGTATTGCCTTCCCTCCTTGCTCTTCTGACAAGGTCGAAGTAACGTTTTCCCTCAAACATCAGCTCTCTTCTGCGCTCATTCTCACACAGTGTGACAAAACTTTGGTATGTGGTGTAACTATTGAGCTGCGGGCATGAAGTAGTCTGCTGTGTCTGGGCATAGGGGTTAGACCTGAGATATACAGCGCAGATAATGTTGAAAGCGTCCATATAGAGCTCCTCCGGAGTTGAAAGCGATGTTCCTTCCCTATAAAGTGTGCTTGGAATGACAGTGTTCCAGTCAACAGTCTGGCTCTGTAGTCCAGCGAGCTCGATTTCCGCCTCAGCTCTCATGAGCATGACATCTGAGAGTCTATAGATAATCCACCCGTTGTACAACTCATTTTCTCTACGTGGGTCAACATCACCTGTGGCTGCTGACCAAGTGGTAGTAGCCCTACCAAAGTCTCTTTCGTCTCTGAACTCTCTTACGACATACTTATGAATGGGGTAAGAGCCACTTTCCTGAAATCCGAAATTGTAAAGCGACCTGTAGTCTGTTGTCACAGAGAAGAGCGACTGGTCGTTGTAGTTCTTCGCGTTGTTGTTAATGGGATTGTTGAGCACCGTCGTGTTGCATGAGAGATACTGAATGTAATCTCCACGGCTATTGTTATAGCCATACATTTCTCCTACCGCCGTGTTTCTGAGGTCGGAGTTGGATTTTCCGTATGTCAATTCGAAAATGCTCTCGTAAGAGTTACCCTGACCGAAAATGCGGTTGTAAGCAGCCGGTGCGGTTGAAGTGCTTGATGAACTTCTCTCTGCGATAAGCGGATATCCGTAGAAGTTATAGACGTGAGTGTCCATCTGCCGGTTGAGGTCGCCTTTCTCATCAATGAGATACTGCTGTTTTTTGAAGTCAATGACATAGTCGGCGCATTCAACACATTTCTTGTAACACTCCGCCTGCTCTCCCTGACTGAGTTCCGCATTAGATGCCTTCCAAAGATAGAGGTCGGCAAGGAGCGAATAAAGCATACATCTTGTGATACGTCCGCTGTTCTTCTCTTCCTGCTCGATAGAGTATTTTCTAGGAGCCCAGTCCTTACATTCCTCAATGTCGAGAATGAGTGAATCGAGAATATTCTCATGTTTTGAAGCAGGAATGACATAGTCCTGCGAGTCGTCGATAGACGGCTGGAAAGAGAACGGAACATCTCTGAATGCTCTGATGAGATAGAAATAGGAAAGCGCTCTAAGTCCTCTTGCCTCCGCCTGTGTGACACGTAAGTCAGACTCGGTGTAGTTAGGGTCTTCCTCAGCCACTTGTGGTGCATAGAAAAGGACAGTGTTACAGCGGTTGATGACGGTATAGAGTGGAGCCCAGTCGCATGCCTTATTGGTCTGTTTCAAGTTACCCTTAAGTATCTGTTTGAGCCAGTCGGGCACATCTTCTCCCATATCGGTATTATCAGACCTTACCTCTCCCCAGGTGATGACCTGTGTGAGATAATCACTCTGCATACCATAATAGCATGATCTGAGCACGTTGTCAACGTCGCTCTTGTCCTTCCAGAAGTTCTCGAGCACCACGTCGTTCAACGGTAAAAGGTCAAGGTCGCACGAAACACATGCAGCCCCTGCGATTAGGGCAATCGCCAAAGTCTTTATAATATTCTTTATCTTTTTCATACCTTATATAATATTAGAATGCAACAGTTGCACCGAGTGTGAACGATTTAGAGCGTGGCGTACGTGAATTGTCACCAGCGGGCGCATAACCAGCCTGTACGATTTCCGGGTCGGCTCCTGAATACTTGGTGATGATTAAGAGGTTGTTAAGTGTGAGGTTGAGTCTTAGGGAGCTCATACCCCACTGCTTGAGGAGCTTCGGGTTGAAGTTGTAGGAGAACTGCATATAGTTCAGACGGATGAAAGAAGCATCTTCTACATAGCGGTCACTACCGAGGTAGTTGTAAGCCGTGTAGTTGGTTCCTCCCAGCGTGTAGTGCATATACGCTCTTGGCAGCATGTTCTCGAAGTTGTCACCTTCATTGTGCCATCTCCAGTTGACGGCGCGGCTCTGGTTGTTGATAGATGACATGTTCTCAAGGCCCCTTCTAGCATAGTTAATGGCCTTGTTGC
>JAEEGG010024558.1_pt1 | contig 11683 bp, 10 predicted proteins | sample 9134161 | NCBI WGS metagenome assembly JAEEGG01 (sample SAMN16246543, study PRJNA631951) | gut metagenome | biome: gut microbiome; feature: rumen; material: CR-attached | host: Bos | place: Iran: Karaj | collected 2018-10 | reverse complement strand
TTCTTTTTCGATACGCCGCTTAACATCTTCCTGTAAAATAACAAACACCCTGTCCGGACGGCTGAGGTCGGCTGCCGGCTCGATCTGCACCAGCTTCTGCAGTCCTGTAACATCCGCTTCTACACCTCTGACCGTACCAACAAGCAAGCCTGCCGGATATTTACCGCCAATACCGCTGGTCACCAGCATATCACCGGTTTTCACGTCATCATCGCGGCCAAAATATTCCCCCTGCAACCGAGAGCGGTTCGGTCCCTTACCTGTCAGCACACCCACTGCACGGGATTCTTTTCGCAACACCCTGATCCCGATGCGGGACCGGCTTGCGGAAATCAGCATAAAACGGCTGTAATGACGGTAAACCTGATCCACCACACCGGCCATCCCTTCACTGGTAGTGACCACCATGCCGTCCAGCACCCCGTCAGCGCTGCCTTTATCTAAAAAGAAAAATTCATGCAGGTCGCCCAGGCTCACGCCAATTACACGGGCCGGCAGCAGCGTCAGTTCATCCTTCTGCTTCCTGTAGCCTGCCATCGCCAGCAATTCTGTGTTTTCAGCCTCCAGCTGCTTCAGCCGGTATTCAGCGCTGCGAAGGGATTCCATTTCCTTTTTCAGCCGGCTGTTCTCTTCCTGCAAGGCGGCATTCAGCCGCCGGTTTTCGCGAAACGAAACAACCGCGTCATTGATCTGGCGGACCGCCGCATTAACAGGCAGCAACACGGTGTTCACAACCGCGTTCACTAACGGGAAGCGCCACCGCTGATGCACAGCCAGTACCATGCAGGCGCACATCCCCAACACGGCCAGCACCGTCACAAACTGCTGCTTTTTCATAATCTACCATCCGGGGCATATAACTTACAGCTTGCTGCTGGAAGCCATAAAGCCTTTCTTATATGTGTCAATATTCTCCACGCAGATGCCGGTTCCCAGCACCACACAGGCCAGCGCCTCATCACTGACGTATACCGGCATGCCGGTCTCCTTGCTGATCAGCTTGTCAAGATTCCGCAGCAAAGAAGAACCGCCTGTCATGATAATGCCGTGGTCGATGATATCCGAAGCCAGTTCCGGTGGCGTCCTCTCCAGCGTATTGCGCACTGCGTCCACAATACTCGCTACCGGTTCCGCAATACCGGTGCAGACCTGATTTGCGTTGATCGTCAGATTCTTGGGCAGACCGCTGACCAGGTCGCGGCCGCGGATCTCCATGGTATCCGGATTGTCAACGAACATAGCCGTGCCTAATGTAATCTTGATCTGTTCCGCCGTACGCTCGCCAATCAGCAGGCTGAACGTTTTGCGGATATAGCGGGAAATTGCGTCATCAATCGCATCCCCGCCGGTTCGGATGGAACGGGACACCACAATGCCGCCCAGCGAAATGACCGCAACCTCACATGTACCGCCGCCAATATCGACAACCATGCTGCCGGTAGCCTCCTGCACCGGAAGACCGGCTCCGATCGCTGCCGCCATGGGTTCCTCAATCAGATAAGCCTCCCGGGCTCCCGCCTGGATTGCCGCATCCACAACAGCGCGTTTTTCCACTTCCGTCACGCCGCTGGGAACCCCTACAACGATGCGGGGCCGCACCAGGGAGTGATATCCGATGGCTTTATGGATAAAATATTTCAGCATGGACTGGGTAATGTCAAAATCCGCGATGACCCCGTCCTTCATGGGACGGATGGCAATAATGTTGCCCGGCGTGCGCCCGATCATCTGCTTGGCCTCGGCGCCGATTTCCAATACCTCATTGGTTTCGCTGTCCACGGCCACTACCGAAGGCTCGCGGATAATGATTCCTCTTCCCTTGCAATGCACCAGCGTGTTGGCGGTGCCGAGGTCAATTCCCAAATCGTGGGAAAATCTGCCGAATATGCTAAACATACTGCTTTCACCCCATACAATCTTTCAAGAGCCGCACAGTTCTCCGATGTTGCGGAAAAACCGCCCGTAAACAATTGTTATTCCTATATTTCAACAAGCCAGACTACAGATCACCATGCTCCTTGAAACTGTAATACCGCCCGTCGCCAATTACCAGATGATCCAGCAGCGGAATGCCCAGAACGCTTCCCGCTTCCTCCAGCGCATGGGTCAGCTTGCGGTCTTCCGCACTGGGATACGGATCCCCCGACGGATGGTTATGAGCCACCAGGATACAGGCCGCATGGGCTGTCACAGCAGGTGCGAACACTTCCCGGGGATGCACCACCGCGCTTGTCAGAGATCCTTCCGCAATCTGTTCGGTCTTAATGATCCGGTTTTTCGTATTTAACAACAGAACGATAAACTTTTCATGAGTCTCATTTCGTAGTCTGCCCATCAGATATTGCGCTCCGTCGCCAGGTGAGGCGATATGTCCGGAGTCAATGGCTGATGCGCAGGCTATCCGCCTTCCCAGTTCCATCGCAGCCAAAATACGGGCGGCTCTGGCATTGCCAAGGCCTTTGATGTGCCTGAACTCCTGCACCCTGTGCCAGCGGGCCACCTCCCGGTACAGTCCCCCGTTCCGGGTCATCTCTTCGGCGATACGCAGGGCGGAATGCTCTTTCGTGCCGCTGCCGATCAGGACCGCCAGCAATTCCGCGTTGGACAGGGCTTCAGCCCCTTTATTGCACAACCGCTCCCGGGGCCGGTCTTCTTCGCTCATCTCTTTAATTCTAAAATCCGACAAACTATCAACTCCTTTAATAATATTAACCCGTGCGGGAGCCGTTTTCACAGCGCTCCCGCGCAGACAGTTTACTTTCCACTATTTTACCTTCCACTATATAAGAACGACTTGGGCTTCTCAGCCAGTTCTTCTACTTCCTCTTCTGTGTTGATCAGGAATTCTGCCGGTTCGATTTCCGCCACGGTCAGTTGTTCTTTTGCACTGATGGCATCCCGGCGGAAGATCTTGATGTAATTGTAAGCAATATACATCCAGACCACTACACTGCCGCCCACAAAGGGCCAGAACCAGAAATCCATCTTAAAATAGCCGGCCAGGGCATAACCGAAGATACCGCCGGCCGCCAGGCATAAGATGGGCAGCATGATCTGGAACCATTTTGCCTTGCGTGCGTCGACCTTTCGGTATTCTATGATCACATTATCCCCCGGATGGGCGCTGATGGGATTCCAGCAGTCGATGTAAGCCCGCAGCCCCCGCTCGGTAGTTTCTTTAAAATTGACACGGACCTTGGCGCGTTCGCCATGAGTCTCCGTTACCGTTCCTTTAATCACTTGCAAACTCCTTCTCAAACTGTTATAAAAATCATTCTGCCATGAAGTACACCGTCAATCTGTAAACAGCTCTTCATTCGCACAGAGCCTTTACGCGTACGGGTAGAAACAAATGTACCCTATCGCAATGGCAAAAATCAGGCCATACATGGCCAGGGCCACCAGGAGTCCCTGCCAGGTCCGGGGATAGCCGAAATTCATATACTCCCCAAAAATACCACGGCGGTTCAGCAGCGTATAATTGGTGCGGCGCTTAAACCACAAGGCTTTCCGTTCACTGCCTACAAGACGTGCGGTTATAAAGATTATAACAAAAGAAAGAAAAAAAACAGTAAACAGACGGCCGGTTACAGCCGCCGTCGGTACAGTAGAAATATCTATCATACGATCACTCCTAAAACTCCAGGTACTTGTCCGGCATCAGACGCACCAGTTCTTTTAAAAACTCATCACTGCAGCAGAAGATGACTGCCGCCAGCCCCTTGCCTTCCTTAAAGGCCAGGATGCGGGTGGGATTGGCATCTGCCATATTGTAACGGTGGATGTAATGCTTGATGCGGGTACGGCGGAAAAAATCGTGCCGGTAATGCTGTGCAAAGCTTTCCGTTTTGCTCAGGTCAACTTTGTAACTGCCCTGCTTCCATAACCCGATAGTCACGATTTCCAGTTCATTCTGACGCAGGATTATCTCATAACGGTAATAAACCTTCCAGATCCAAAGCCCCAGCCAGAGAAAATTGAGCCCCATGCCGGTAGGGCTGACTATGCCGGTACTGTTAAAGCGGAATCCCTCATAGGCCCAGCTGCAGCAGATCGCCAGCAGCGCCATGTAGGCCAGTCCCATCTTGCCGCTGCCCCGGGTAGTAGTCTCCCGACAGATTTCCTTATTCTTCAAAAAACTCCCTCCAATACGCTTGAACGTTTCAGCGAGACACACTGATCGACAACTAAGCGGGTACATCTGTCTGCATTATACGACGAAAGCAAACACGAACCCACTTTAAAATTATGCCATATTATTATAACAGAAAAAGAAATAAAAAGATAGAGGAATAAACAGAATTCAGTTTTATTTTTCAAACCATTTTCAAAATCACAAAAAGTTTGGAGAAAGATTACCGAAAAAGCAAAAGAGACTGCGACAAACGTCGCAGTCTCTAATTTAATGTTAGTTTGTAATCTAATCTGACCAAAAGCATGTCGAGAAGCTTACTCAGCTCCTTTAACACGCCGCATACGGTTGCATTAGAACGTTACTGCCAGCTGGCTCCAGAGAGTCTTGGCTTTAATATCGGACTCTTTGCCCTTCAGGTCAAACCATTCTACAGTTGCCACCATATTCTTGGCAACGGTTACATCGGCAGCCAGGCTGTAGCCTTTAAAGCCCTCGTCTAAAAATGCCATAGCGTCGCCATCCATGGTATGGGCAATAAAGGTGCCTACACCCTGGTTATAATATTTACCGGTTAAGCCCCAGGAACCTACTTTATCTGCGGCCGCTCCGCCGTAAGTTGCAGTAACAACAATGCCTTTCGTAGAAGCATTAGGATTAATAACAGCGCCATCTACATCAGATTTCAGGAAAATCGCACCCAAGGATGCATTGCCGAAATCATATTTTGCCTGAACGCTCCAAACTCCATTGTCATCAAGCAGATCGCTGACATCCATCAGTTTGGCGTTCTTGTTATTATATATGGTCGCATCCTTGAATTTATCATAGGCTGCATTCAGAGATAACTTACCTACTTCGTAACCAATGTTTGCGCCAAAGAATTTGTTATAGCTTGCCCAATCCGGAGAAAGCGCTTCGCTTGAAAGGTCTATTCCGTCAGCCGGTTTGCCGTAGTAAGCGCCAAATTTCAGTTTTTTGCCGTATGCAATCTTAACGCCATCCATACGGGTATCATACAGGTTGGCATCGCCCAGCTGGAAATCTTGACGGCCGGCAGTAACCTGCATTCCGCCCAGACGACCTTCGATATACGCACGCTGGAAATTAGTAGCTCCGTCTTCTACGTTGTTGGTCAGGTCTTGTGTGTTCTGCAGCATACCAACATAATTCCAGTTGTCATTTACCTTACCGGTAAACCAGATACGGGAACGCAGAGCTTTTTCATGTTCCTTATGATTATTATACTTGTCATATTTGTAATGAAAACGGAACTGACCGGTAATCTTTACGTTGTCAGCTTTCTTTTCCAGAGCTGCTACACGAACGCCCAGCGCATCCAGTTCGTCTGCAAATTCTGCCGCCAGTTTGTCGGTGTTGGCGCCTTTGGCCATTGCTTTCGCTACGATCTGAGCCATTTCAAAACGGGTCATCAGACGGTCGCCGCGGAACGTGTCGTCGCCATAACCTTCGATTACGCCGGCAGCCGCCAATTTAGCGATGCTGTCATAAGCCCAATGTCCAGCCGGAACGTCGCTGAACGGATTAGCGGCATAAGCAGAGGCGGTTACGCCTAATGCCATAGCCATTGCCAGTACTAAAGATTTTTTCATTTTGTTTTCCTCCTTTTCAGAAAAAACATTAAAATATATTATAAGGTGTTTTCTGAAGAAAGATCTTTATCCGACTCCGCGCGAGTTGCCGTGTTTCCTCTGCCTGCAGAAAAAACCTGCTCCATATTCACACCATATAACCATAAAATTAACTCAGAACAAAATGTTAACTTTGGAAAATATTATACCAAATTATATCAACTTTTGTAAAGGGCTAAATTATCATAAAGCCGGGGGGGTTCTCCCCGGCTTATTAAATATTATCTGGTTTTTTGCTTTTTCTTCACTTCAATGGTACGGTTAATATACCGATTAAGTTCCGATCCAAACACTCGTTGCTGCCAGTCAGTCTTTACTGTCAACACTTCTTCAATCTCATCTCTGAAATATAATTTTTTGTGATAATATTTGCCTGTTAAACGATTATAGGAAGCGAATTCGCCCTTCATAAAGATTTCCAAATATGCTTCTTTACGGTAATTTAACGGTCTCTCATTAGTCTCTTCCAATCGCATGGCTACGGCTACTTCTGCATCGGTTTTTTCGCAAAGATCCATCAGTGTAGCCTGATCATAAGAAGCTAGCCCTTCCTCCGGCACTACGGCAGCCACCTTTTCATCGTCAATCAGCTCATACTCAGGATAATTAAATCTTTCTACCATAATATCCCAGTAATAGCTGTTAAAATCTGCGGCGCGCTCCACCTTCGTATCATCAATCTGGATAGGCACTACCGCTACCCGGGCCGCTTCCGCCGTTCCTGCAAACGGCACGTTCACAAACACCACAGCCAGCACAGCAAATATAAAAGCAAATATCTTTTTCATTTCCATTCCTCCTGCAACATTCTGCTTCAGTCTACAAAACTTACTGTTATGTATCATACCATATTTGAAAAGATTCTTCCAGTCAAATTTGTGAATTTTTGCGCAACACGCATTCCGCCGTAGCAGAACATTAAACAATGTCATAAAAAATGAGGACTGCCGAAACAGTCCTCTTGATGATATTTAGTTATTTATCCATCCGCAAAAACGGTTTTGCTTAGAAACGTACCTGCAATTCGCTCCACACCGTCCGCTGTTTCAAGTCAGATTCTTTGCCTTTCAGGTCATAGTATTCAATGCCTGCACGCATGCCTTTAGCAAGCGTTACATAGCCGCCGGCCTTCCAGCCTTTAAAGCCTTCCCAGGCATAATAACCGTAGTCAGCATTCATAGTATGTGCTATAAACGTACCAACGCCCAAATCATAGTATTTAGCTTCCAGACCCCAGGTTCCGGGTTTGTTATAGTTGGCGCCGCCATAATTCAAACCAACTACAAAACCGTCGTCATCTTTGCCATGAGCAAATCCCGGATCAAAATCACTATTGGATTTCAGATATATTGCATTCAATTTCAACTTGTCAACCAGTTTGGCATTTAGACCAACGCTGAAGATGCCATTGTCATCCATACCAACAGTTTTCACCCTTCCAGTCTTAGGGTAGTCGCTGGGATCCGCAAAGCGATCGTATCCCACCGTCAGCGTTACATTCTTGCCCAAATCAGCTGCTATGCTAGCGCCGTAAGCCCGATCGAACTTCGCGTTTCCAGTCCAGTAGCCGTCAAAGCTGACCCCCTGAGTAGCTTTGCCGTAGTACGCGTCAACGCGAACCTTTTTACCATATTCCACTTTGACACCGTCAAAAATATCATCATAAATATTGCCGTCGCCTCGATATTCAAAATATCGACCAGCAGTAACCTTCGCGCCGCCTAAACGGCCGCTGATGTTGGCAAGACGGAATTTGGTAGTTCCGTCTTCTACGTTATTATCAAAATACTGTCTGTTTTCAATCATGCCCTGATAATTCCAGGCTTCGTTTACTTTGCCGTTGAAGTAAAGACGAGAACGAAGACTGCTGGTATTACCTTTACCAAGATCTTTTCTCGTTGTTGTATAGTTGTACCGTACTTGACCAGTAATCTTTACATTGTCGGATTTCTTTTCCAGAGCTGCTACGCGAACGCCCAGCGCATCCAGTTCGTCAGCAAATTCCGCAGCCAGTTTATCTACGTTAGCGCCTTTGGCCATTGCTTTCGCTACAATCTGAGCCATCTCATAACGGGTCATCAGACGATCGCCACGGAAAGTATTGTCTCCATAACCTTCGATTACTCCGGCAGCTGCAAGTTTAGAGATGCTGTCATAAGCCCAATGCCCGGCCGGTACATCGGAAAAGGGGTTTGCGGCATAAGCAGAGGCCGTTACGCCTAATGCCATTGCCATCGCCAGTACTAAAGATTTTTTCATTGTGTTTGCCTCCTTAACAGAAAACTTTTTGTATTTATTACAAAACGTTCCCCTAACCGACAATTACATACATCCCGCTCGAGTTGCCATGTTTCCTCTGCCCGTACGCAACTGAATCAGTTATAAAGCACGTTTGTAATCGATAAAAAACATAACTACTTTTATTAAATATATTAATAGTAATAAATACCATTAAGAATATATCACTTAAAATTTAATTTGTCAAGTAATATATTTTTTTATCAGATACAAAAATAAAACTTTAACAGTTCTTCTTTTTGCTATCTATTGCTCCTCTTTTAGAAACAACCGTCATAACCGGTGGTTTTTCCTTTTCGGGCATAGCCCAAATGCTACCTGCAATGCACAAGTGCATCATTAATTGTCCTGCCAGCCATGCACGGGATTACTTGCTCCCCGTAAACGGGTCGCGTGGATTAAACAAACTTAGTTGATTGTCTTTCTTACCTCATTCTAGCTGGTTAGCTATGTACTGCTGTATCGCTTTTCAAGATAAAATACTTTCTCCGATATTTGGGAGCAAATAAAAAAAAGGAACTGCTTACGCAGCTCCTATTTTCAAGAATTATAATAATATCACTGTTTTTTCATACGAAGGATACAGGGCAGTTATCAGAAGGTGATATTCAGTTCAGACCACAGAACTTTGGCTTTGACATCACCGTCCACATCACTCTTCAATGGCTTGGTGTCATAGTAGGTTACGCCCAGAACCATATTCTTGGCCAGGGCTACATCACCGCCAATTGACCAGCCTTTAAAACCGGATTCAAAACCGGTCTCGCCATCGATGGTGTGCACAAGGTAAGTTAAACGTCCCTGATGGTAGTAATTGGCAGACAGACCCCAGGATCCCGGTTCGGAAGCTTCCGCGCCTTTATAGCTCAGGCCAGCCACATAGCCGTCCTTTTTGGTAAAATCAAATCCGCCAAACGCTTTGTTCTTGTTAGACCTCAGGTACATAGCGTTCAGAGCCAGATCATCAGAAAGCTTGAAGTCCGCGCCCGCATACCAGATACCAATATCCCCGTCAAGGTACGCATCAATTGTATCGACTGTCTTAGCTTTAAAGTAACCGGCCTTTACATTGGCAAAGCTGTCCAGGTTAGTTCCGATTTCAGCATTCCAGAAATTCTTAACGCCGTTTTCGCCAAGTTCATCCTGCACCTCTTCACAGAAATCAGTGGGTTTGCCATAAGCAGCACTTACGTACCATTTATCACCATATGAAACCTTGATAGCATCATGACCACCATCATAAATTAAACCATCCGCAAAAACATCGTCATCGCGGCCTGCTATCACTTTCAGACCGCCCAGGCGGCCTTCCAGTTTTGCGACATTGAAAGACGTGCCTCCGTTTTCTACGTTGTCCTTAAACCACTGCTGGTTTTCAATACGGCCAACGTAATTCCAGTTATCGTTCACTTTGCCGGTGAAATACAGACGGGAACGCAGACCATGTTCATGAGGAACAGTTCTTTTAAAACCATTACCTTTTAATTTTTCTGTTGCGTAATGGTACCGGATTTCGCCTGTAATCGTTACGTTATCGGATTTCTTTTCCAGAGCTGCTACGCGAACGCCCAGCGCATCCAGTTCGTCAGCAAATTCCGCAGCCAGTTTATCTACGTTAGCGCCTTTGGCCATTGCTTTCGCTACAATCTGAGCCATCTCATAACGGGTCATCAGTCGATCGCCACGGAAAGTATTGTCTCCATAACCTTCGATTACTCCGGCAGCTGCAAGTTTAGAGATGCTGTCATAAGCCCAATGCCCGGCCGGTACATCGGAAAAGGGGTTTGCGGCATAAGCAGAGGCCGTTACGCCTAATGCCATTGCCATCGCCAGTACTAAAGATTTTTTCATTGTGTTTGCCTCCTTCAGACAATTTATGATGATTTATATAAATTGTCTGAAGACCCAGTATCCCGCTGTCTCTTGGGACGAGTTGCCTGGTTTCCTCTCCAATCCTCAACAGAGTACAAAGCTGCAGACAAATTATATACCATAGATTATTGATTATTTTATCACAATTAGAAATTAATTTCAATAAGAATTCTATGTATATATTTTTAACAAGTTAAAACTTTCCACTATTTAATCTATAACTTTATAATGAAAAAAACAGGACTGCCGAAGCAGTCCTGCCTTTAGGAATATCTTATTAAGCTTTTATTTGTAATTACTCTATATGACTTTTGTCAAATTAGAAAGTTACTACCAAATCAGTCCACAGGGCTTTGTTCTTAACGCTGGATTCACGGCCCTTCATATCCCAGTACTGTACGCTGGCGATCATGCCTTTGGCTACAGTTACTTTACCACCTACATACCAGCCTTTATAGCCTTCCCAAAGACCCGCCTTTTTGAAGGTAAAATTGCCATCCTTGGACTCGCCAAGGGCGTTGCCGGTAGCCCAATTGTTACCAGGGATACCTGCCGGCATCTGATAATACTTTGCGCTAATACCCCAGCTACCGGGTTTAGCTGCTTTAGCACCCTTGAAGTCAGCGCCTACAAAGAAGCCGTTCTTTTTGCCCTTACCTTCAAAATCATTTAACGGACCACCATTGCTATGCAGATAAGTTGCGCCTAAAGCAAAGTCTTTAGCTTTGAATTTCAGACCTACATTGAAAATCTTGCTATCGCCCAAGTCAAACTTAGCAAGACGCGCATTTTTACTATCGTATACGCTCCAATCTCTGAAATTGTCATAACCAACGCTCAAATCAACTTTTTTACCCAACGCAGCCTTGGCATTGACACCCCACGCCCTGTCATGCTGCGCAGCCACTATTGTATTACCCTTAGCATCCTTATCATTAGCAATCATACCTTCGCCGGTAGGTTTTGAATAATAAGCATTAAATTTAACCTTATCGCCGTAGGTCAGGTCGATACCGTCCATGCGGTCGCCCCAAATCTGACCGTCAACCAGAGTCTTGTCATAACGGCCGGCCATTACTTTCATGCCACCCAGACGACCCTCTAAATATGCACGCTGGAAGTTGGTAGTTCCGTTTTCAACATTGTCAGTCAGATCCTGATCGTTCTGCAACATGCCTACATAGTTCCAGTTGTCATTTACTTTGCCGGTAAACCAAATACGGCTACGCAGTTTGTTGGTATGACCTTTCTTCTCATCAGCGCCAAAATATCCGCCTTGCTTGTAGTTTTCATAATGATAACGGAAGTAACCAGTAATCTTTACGTTGTCAGCTTTCTTTTCCAGAGCTGCTACGCGAACTCCCAGGGCATCCAGTTCGTCTGCAAACTCAGCAGCCAGTTTGTCTACGTTGGCGCCTTTTGCCATTGCTTTCGCAACGATCTGAGCCATTTCATAACGGGTCATCAGGCGGTCGCCGCGGAAGGTGTCGTCGCCATAGCCTTCGATTACGCCCGCAGCTGCCAGTTTGGAGATGCTGTCATAAGCCCAGTGGCCAGCCGGTACATCGGAGAACGGGTTGGCAGCATAAGCAGAAGCGGTTACACCCAGTGCCATAGCCATTGCCAGTACTAAAGATTTTTTCATTGCGTTTTCCTCCTTCTTAGAAAAACAAATTTGTATTTATTACAAAACGTTTTTCCAGTCGGACTCTTCACACGTTTCCTGCTC
>JAEEGG010024555.1_pt1 | contig 11684 bp, 9 predicted proteins | sample 9134161 | NCBI WGS metagenome assembly JAEEGG01 (sample SAMN16246543, study PRJNA631951) | gut metagenome | biome: gut microbiome; feature: rumen; material: CR-attached | host: Bos | place: Iran: Karaj | collected 2018-10 | reverse complement strand
TCAATGCCCTGGTGGGATCGACCGAATTCACCTGGGCGAAGGCGGCGAAAATATTGACCATTGTCAGCATCGTACTGCTCGGAAAGGAAATCCTCCGGGCCGGCATCTCCTTCGGACAGAGCATTTTCGGGGAAAAGCTCCAGATCAATATTTCCCAGCGGCTCTCCCTGGGCGTCGTGGAACGGATTCTCAAATATCGCATGGCCTTCTTCGCCCGGAGCGACAACGCGCCCGGCATGCTCCAGGCGCGCATCGACCAGGGTGCCAGCAGCATCTCCCGCACCATCCAGAACTTCTTCATCAACCTGCTGCCGATGATCGTGAGTTCCGTCCTGGCGCTCATCCTCATTTTCGCGGCCAATGTGTACGTGGGTCTGACGGCCCTGGCCATCGTTCCCATCTACTTCTGGATTACCTCCCTGCAAGGAAAGAAACTGAAGAGTTCCCGCAAGAACATGCGCGGCTTCAACGAAAGGCGCAGCGGCAGCATCATGAACATCCTCGAGAGCATGAATGTCGTAAAGTCCTTCAACCGCGAGGAAATCGAACTCGGGAAACAGACGGAACTCCAGGAGGGTTATTACGGCAACCAGTTGAGCATCCGGCGCGCTTCTTTCGGGTTCGATGCGCTGAAAAGCTTCGTGAGCCAGACCGGCACGGTCCTTATTATCATCCTTACCTCCTACCTCGTCCTCAGCGGTTATCCCGGGATGACGATCGGTAAGATCATGTACCACATCATGCTGTTCTCCAACGTAACGGCTCCGATCACCTCCCTCCAACGGATCTTCGACGACCTGAATGACGCCCTGGTCTACGCCGAAGGCTATTTCGACATCGTCGATGCGGAATGCGAACTGGAGCCCTCGGGCGGTTACCGGCCGGAAAAGGTGGAAGGCAACTTCGAGATGAAGAACGTGGATTTCACCTATCCCAACGGCACCAAGGCGCTGTACGACGTTTCCCTGAAGGTGGACAGCGGCAAGATCACGGCGCTCGTCGGGCTCAGCGGGGCGGGGAAATCGACCATCGTGAACCTGCTGGACAAGTTCTACGAACCGGACTGCGGCACCATCACCCTGGACGGCGTGGACCTCAGAGACTGGGACACGCAATACCTGCGCGAGAACGTCGGCCTGGTCCTGCAGAAGAACCATATCTTCGACGGCTCGGTCGTGGACAACATCCGGTATGGAAAGCCGGACGCCACTTTGGAAGAAGTGTATGAAGCTGCGCGCAAGGCCAGTATCTACGACCAGATCGCCGCCCTGCCGAAAGGATTCGATACGGCGGCCACCCACCTCTCCGGCGGCCAGCAGCAGCGTATCGCCATCGCGCGGATGTTCCTCAAGAACCCGCCTATCATCTTCCTGGACGAGCCCACAGCGTCGCTGGACGCCATCGCGACGGAGCAGATCAAGTCCGCGATCGATGCGATCAAGAAAGATCGCACCGTCATCATCATTTCCCATTCCATCTCCCAGATCATTGACAGCGAGATGGTTTATGCCCTCAAGGAGGGCCATATCGAGCAAAGCGGAAATCCCGATGAACTTTACCGCAAAGGCGGCGTCTACAAGGACATCGTCGATGCTTCCGCCCGCAGTCTCAACATCGAAAAACTCGCCCAGACCATCACCCAGTCGGTACCCAACGAGCCGGCGGAAGAATAAAACCGATCACTGCTATGAAAAAATTCCTTCTCCTTCTAAGTTTTACGCTGTGCCTGAACGGTCTCGCCCAAGGCGTCCATGCCGGCCCGTGGGTTTCGGAAGCACGAGCGGACCGCATCACCATCCTTTGGACCAGCGACGTGCCGGGGATGGCCTATGTCGAACTGGCCGACGGGACGAAGGTTTGGGAAACGTTTGCGGGCCGGCGCGTCTTCCATCGGCTGCATAGCATCCGGATCGACGGTTTGAGTCCGGGGGCGGAAGTTCGTTACCGCGTCTGCGGACAGAACCTCGTGGACGATTCCAATGCACGCAATCCACGGTTCGGGGACTTCTACGAAGGCGCCTGGCATAGCGTGCGCACCTTCGATCCGAAGGCCTCGGAGTGCCGGTTCTCCGTATTCAACGACATCCACATGCGGACAGAGTGGTATGAATCCCTCGCAGCCCAGGTGGATTCCGCAACGACCGATTTCCTGTTCCTGAACGGAGACATCGTTTCCGCTGGGAATTACGTGTTGGACACGCTGGTGCGCTATGCCATCGAACCGCTGGGAAATCTTCCTGCCGGCATTCCCGTCCTGTTCGGGCGGGGCAACCACGAAGGCCGCGGCAATAATGTGGAATTGGTGGCGGACGTTTTCCCCAATGCCGAACCGGCGCCATTCTACTACACGTTCCGGCAAGGTCCTGTCGCTTTCATCGTTTTCGATGCGGGCGAGACCGGGAAAACCCGGTCCATCCTTTACAGCGGGTCGGAAGTGTTCGAAGACTATCTGTACGAACAGATCGAATGGGCCCGGAAAGCGGTGCGTGAACCGTCCTTCAGGAAGGCACCCGTCAAGATATGCCTGCTGCATGTTCCCATGATCGACCATATCGACAAGACCGATTATCTCATCCAGCGCTGGCTGAACGAACATTTCATGTCCCTGCTGAACAAGGCGGGCATAGACCTGATGATCGGCGCGGACCTCCACCAGTTCATGTTCTGCGACGCCGGCACCATGCACAACGATTTCCCCATCATCGTGAACAACGAAGCCCGCCGCATGGACGTTGCTTACTCCCACGGCTTCATCACCCTCCGCACCTTCCATCCGGACGGCACAGAGGAATTCGAATACACGTTCAAACCTTAGTGTTTCATCGTGATGACGATCACGCCGTTGGCACCGCGGACACCGTAGATGGCGGCGGCGCTGTCTTTCAGGATGTCGACGGATTTGACGTCGTTGGGATTGATGGTGGAGAGGTCCTGACATTCAGCGCCATCCACGATGATAAGGGGGTCGGAGGAGCCGTTGATGGTGTTGACGCCACGGATGACGATCCGCTTGCCCGTAGTCACCATCACACCGGCGACACGGCCTTCCAGGTATTCATACATGTCGCGATAGGTCCGGACTTCATCGCCTTTCACCTGAAGGGATGAGACCGGATGACTCAGGTCACGCTTCTTGACAGTCCCATAACCGACATTCACTTCCTCATCGTCACGGGGCACCCGTGCCGGTACACCGCAACTCGCCGCCAGGGCGGTAGCCAGGAAAAAGAAAAGCAAACGGCGCATAGACCTAATGGCTGCCCACCGTCTTGATGATGATCACGCCATTGGCGCCCCGCATGCCGTAGATGGAGGAGGAGCCGTCCTTGATGACGTCCACCGATTCGACATCGGTCGGATTGATACCGGAGAGATCCGTCGTTTCGACGCCGTCCACGAGGATGAGCGGATCGGTCGCGTCGGAATTCGTGCCGATGCCCCGGATGATGATCCGGTTGTCCGTCGTCACCATGACGCCGGCGACACGGCCGCGGAGGTAATCATACATGGACGAATAGGTCTGGGCATCGCGCTTTTTTACCTTGACATTGGATACGGCGGTCGTGACCTTGTCCTGGTCCTGGACACCATAACCGACATCCACGGTATTTTCATTCTGGGAGACCCGGGCGGCGGAGCCGCAGCCGGCCAGGCAGGCGGTCATGATGACCAAAGAAAGGATCTTTTTCATAATGAAGTGGGGATTAAATTCGTTCAATGTCTCCCGAAGGGATCCAGCCGCGGCGTCCGTCGGCCAGTTCGATATCGGAGAAGCCGGACACTTCGTCCAGCACTTTCACTTTCGTCCCTTCATGCAGGATGAACAGGGACTTGGCCGCTTCGCTGGAAGGCGAACTGGTCACCGAGGTGACGGGACGCATCACGATGGCGGCGTCGTGGCGCTCCGCCGCCGCTTTCTGGCTGCGTGCGAAGCCCCAGGCCGCCAGGGCGAGGAGCAGCGCGGCAATGCCGGTAAAGAAACCGGCGCGGCGCGCACCTGCCGTGGGACCGAGCAGGAACAGAAGCGCAAGGGCAAATGCCAATGCCAGGAAAAACAGCGACAGGCCAGCCCAGGCGTTGGAAGGAAGGAGATAGTTCACCTTCCGGGCCCAGGTTTTGAGTATCAGTTCCGGAACTTCGTCGATACGGTCCTGGGTCTGGTTCCGGGCGAACTCCAGGTTGTAGCGGATATCGGCATCGGACGGATCCAGACGCAGGGCGCGCTCATAGTTCAGGATGGCCCGTGCGGTCTCCCCCGTCTTGAAATAAGCATTTCCCAGGTTGAAATACAACTCTTTGGATCGGAGGCCGGTCTCCGCGACGTCGGACCAGGCTGAAACCGCCTGGTTCCAGTCGCCGGCAGTATAAGCTTCGACACCGGCTTTCCACAGGGAATCCGGATAACTTTCGGCCCCCTGCATACCCAGCGGGAGCATCAGCAGGATAGCCAGCAATGTGGCGGCCGGAGCCGCGGAAACACCTTTCTTCATGGATGCATCGATGGCAGTGATGACGGAGACGGCCTGCTGGTAATGGGCGTTCATCGCATCATGACCGGCATCCGGCGCATAGCGGGCGTATTCGCAGGCGTCCAGGAGGTCGGTGAAGGCGGTGACCGTCTCAGGGGCGACACCCCGCTCTGCCAAAGCGGCGGCGATATTCTCCTTGCTCTGGTCGGCCATGTCCATCGTCAGTTTATCGGCCACAAAGCCGATCAAGGCGCGGTGCAGTTCCTCATAGAAGGCCGTATAGAGATTCTTGCCCAGGAAGTCACCAGCCAGCTTGAGACGCTTCAGCGCCTGGCGGGTAGCCTTGCGGTTGCGGCTGCCGGCCACGTCGGCGCGGCGGGCGGCCAGCTTCCGCAGGGACAGCCAGACGGCAGCGGCGGCCAGGATCAGAAGGGCAACCAGGATCCAATAAGCCGGTTTCCCCACAAAGAAGCCCTTGTCCTCGGAGAGAGAGGTCTTCGTCTTGATGAAACGGATATCCTCGCCCAGGTTCTTCACACCCTTGCGGTCCACCGTCAAGGTGCCGGCACCGTCCTGGGAAGGCTGGGAGGCGCTGCCGGCGCTCCGTTCCACGGAAAGGCGCAGCGAATCCGTGGAAGCCGTAGCATACCGGTGGCCCTTCACGTCATAATAGGCGAAACGGACCGGCGGCAAAGTGAAGTCGCCCGGACTGCGCGGAATGAACGGATACTCGAAAGTTTTGGAACCATTGGTCCCGCTCTTGTCCGTCGATGAGGTGGTTTTCACATCGTAAACCTCGAAATCCGGCGGAAAATCCAGTTTCGGGGCCTCTACCAAGGAGACATTGCCCTTGCCTGTGACCGTGACGATGAGGGACGCCGCATCGTGCGTCTTCAAGGCATCCTTGCTCAGTTTCGCACTCACGGAATACTCGCCCACGGCGCCGGAGAATCCGGCCGGGGCACCGCCCGGAAGGGCGGCCACCTTGACATTCACGGCCGGTGTCGAAACCCGCTGCCGCTGCGTCACATAGTCATTCTCAAAGAAATCGTCGAAGATGGAACCGGTCCGGGGCCGCTGGGTGCGGACGTTCACGAGACAGACAATCTCAGACGGGTCGATGGTCAGGGTGCCCGCCTTCTGCGGAATCAGCACCCAACGGCGCAGGACGGCCGCATTGTACATCTTGTCACCCACCTGTTCCCGTTGGAAGTCAATCGTCTGCGGCGTATCCACTTCCTGGCTCCAGAAGCCGTTGAACTTCGGGAACTTGGCATCCTCGAAACCCGTCAGGTTGGCCCGCTGGTAAATCTTGAGCGTGGCCGTAATCGGCTCTCCCACCATGGCTTCCCGCTTACTGAGGTTGAGCCGCATGAACAGTTCGCCGGTATCCGCCGATGCGGACGGACGGGAACCTTGCTGCGCATTGCCCTGGGAGGAACTTCCCTGTCCCTGACCCTGCGCCTGGGCGGCGGCGCTGTCATTGCCTTCCACGACGGTGATCTGGACGGACCGGGAACGGATCTGCTCGCCCTTGACCGTGGCGGTCGCCGGCGCAAAGGTAAACGTTCCGGTCTTCTTGGCCTGCAGGATGTAAGTGTAGGAAGTCTGCGATGAACGGGTGGTCTTCCCATTCACGATGGAGACGCTGGTGGAAGTACCCTTCTGGGGCCCCCAGACAAGGTTGAAATCGTCACCGGGGCTCCATTGGAACTCCGAAGGGGCATGTTCGCCGTCCACGACGAAGACGACATTGAAGCGTTCCGACAATTCCACGATATTATGCACATCCACCCGGATGGTCGATTGGGCCCATCCGGTAAAAGCCATGCACAACGCCACGAAGGCTGCGATCCATCTTTTCATAACGCGACTACCAATTCTTCTCTTTCTGGCGGGACTTCAGTACGGCCGCCTTTTCCTTGTTCACCTTGTCCTGGGTCTCCTTCTCCTTGGCCTGGATGGCCTGGAGCATCTGCTGGGCCTGCTGGGGCGAAATCTCGGAACCGTTGTAAGGTTTCTGCTGCTCTTGGTCCTGCTTGTCCTGGTCCTGGTTCTGATCCTGATTCTGGTCTTGGTTCTGATCCTGGTTCTGCTGATCCTGATTCTGGTCCTGGTTCTGGTCTTGGTTCTGATCCTGATTGTCATTCCCGCCACCGTCCGGATTGTTTTCCAGCATCTTCCGGGCATAGACATAGTTCTCTTTCGCCTCCAGGTTGTCCGGATCGATGATGAGCGCCTGAACGAAAGCCTCCATCGCCGCCCGGTACTGCTTCTGCTGCAGGGCGGCGTCACCCAGGTTGAAGAAAGTATCGAACCCCTGGGCTTTCTGCTTCTTCAGGCTCCGCGTCTCGGGAACATGCCGCAACGCCTGCTGATAGAACTTCCCTGCCTCCGCGTAGTTGCCCTGACGGTACAGGTTGTTGCCCAGGTCATAGGCCGCCGCGACGGAAGTGCTGTCGGCATTCAGTCCCTTGCGGTAGCTGATGTCGGCATCGCCGTATTTCGCCTTGGCGAACTGACGGTTGCCCCGGCGGACATCCTTCTTGTCCACCTGTGCAAAGGCCGAAACGCTCAGCAACAGGCATATGATCGTCAAAAACTTCCTCATTGGTCAAACCATTTTTTCTTCGGACGGCGCTCGCCGATGAGCATTTCAATCACGAACAGCGCCAGTGCGATACCGAAGAAATACATGAACTGTTCGTCGTACTCCTCGAACACGATGGAACCGAACTCCTCATCCTCCATCCGGCGGATGTCGTCGATGATGGGGTTCAGGCCGAATTCATCGTTCCCCGCATGGACATAGGCCCCGTTTCCGGCCTTGGCGACCTTCCGGAGCATATCCTCATCCAGTTTGGTAACGACAATCTCACCGTCCTTGTCTTTCAACAAACCGCCTTCGAAAGGAATCGGCTGGCCCTCGGAAGAGCCCACGCCGACGGTATATACCCGTATGCCGTTCTCAGCGGCTTCCTTCGCGGCGGCGACGGGATCATCCTCATGATTCTCACCGTCGGAAATGACAATGATCACCCGGCTCTTTTCGCTCTGGGCGCTGAAACTACGGATGCCCGTGAAAATGGCATCTCCCATCGCGGTACCCTGGACCGGCACCGACCCGGTGTCGATGCTGCCGAGGAACATCTTGGCCGACACATAGTCCGTCGTCACCGGCAGCTGGACAAAAGACGAGCCTGCGAACAGGATGAGGCCGATACGGTCGTCCTTCAGCTTGTCCGTCAAGCGGGAAATCGCCAGTTTGGCGCGGTCCAGCCGGTTCGGGGAATAATCCTCCGCCAGCATCGAATTGGACACGTCCAGGCAGATGACGATCTCCGCCCCACGGGTGGTACGCTCGGACAGACGGGCGCCGATCTGCGGCCGGGCCAGACCCAGCACGAAGAAGGCGAACGCCAGGGAGAAGAGCACCATCCGGACCCAGCCCTTGGAACCGGACCACGACGGCATCAGGGCCTTCACAAGGGCCTCATCGCCAAATCTCCGCACCCGCCGCGCACGCAGGGTACGCCAGATCCCGTAGCCGACGAGCAGCAGCGGAACCAGCAGAAGCAGGTACAGATACCGATATTGAGCGAAAATCAACATGTCAAGGCAATCTTCTCAAAAGGGCGCGGATCAGGATCTCCAGCAGCAGGCACACAAGCGCCCAGACGGCATATTTCGGGAACAGGTCCTTGTAAACCGGGAAACTGTCCACGGTCGTGCGGGTCTTCTCCATCCGGCCGATCTCGCTGTAGATCTCCGCCAGTTTGGTGTTGTCGTCGGCCCGGAAATACTTGCCTCCGGTCTCCGCCGCAATCTGCTTCAGGAGGGGTTCGTCGATTTCGACCTTCATGTTCTGCACATCCGGTCCCCAGGGGGTCATGACCGGGTACGGGGCCTCCCCTTCCCGGCCCACGCCGATGGTATAGACGCGGACCCCGTAGGTCTTGGCAATCTCGGCGGCCATTGCCGGATCGACCTCGCCCCGGTTGTTCACACCGTCGGTAAGGAGGATGACCACCCGGCTCTTGGCGTCCGAATCCTTCATCCGCGCCACGGCGGTCGCAAGGCCGTTGCCGATGGCCGTGCCGTCCTCGATCAGGTCAGTCTGGACTTCCTTCATCAGGTTGATGAGGGTGGCCCGGTCGGTCGTGAGGGGACACTGGGTATAACTCTCACCCGCGAACACCACGATGCCCATCCGGTCCGTGGGGCGCTGGGCGATGAATTCGATGGAAATGTCCTTGGCGGCGGACAGGCGGTCCGGCTTGAAATCCCGGGCCAGCATACTCGTGGACACATCCACCGCAAGCATGATGTCGATGCCTTCGGTATCCACCTTCTCCATCTGGCTCTTGGAACGGGGGCGGGCGATACAGATGACAAGCAGGCACAGGGCCACGAGACGCAAAGCCTCGGGCAAGTGCCGGATGATACCCAGCACGGACTTTCCGCCCTTCACCCACGGCGTCACAGTGGACACGCGGAGATGCGGACGACGCTCTTTCAGCTCCCGGAACAGATACAGCGCCAGGAGAAGGACCGGAAGCACCAGCAGCCAAAGCAGATAGGGATACTCGAAATACATAGGCTACTTGGGCATATAATCTTCATCCTTCTCGACATGGGCCGCCGGCTTCGGCGCCTCTTCTTCCTCCGCTTCGGCAGCAGCTTCTTCCTCCACCTGCGTCTGATAGGTCGATGTCACGAAGCGGACGGCCTGCGGAAGCACGGTCGCATTCTCCTCGGGCGTGGCGACAAACTTCGCGAACTTCACGAAGTCGGCACGCTCGAAGAGCTCTTTCATCTCTTCGTACAGATCCACGGGAATGTCGGTCCCGCGAAGGCCTTCGAAGATTTCGGCAGTGGTCATTTCCATGGCACCTACACCGTAGCGGGAAACGATATATTCGCGGAGGGCATCAGTCACACCGGAGTAGAACTGCTTCTGCTTGTCGGGCGCCCAGAACTTGTCACCGCGGTATTTGTCCAACTTACGGAGCGCCGTAATGTGCGCGGGCTCCCGGAAAGCGGGGCCATCGGCATTCCGGCGGCGGCTGCGGAGCCAGGCGATCAAGCCGATAACCAGCAATGCCAAAGCCCAGAAGCCCATCAGCCAGGGCATTACCTCCGATGCCGTCAAGGGATATCCCGCCTGTTTCCGCAAGTCGTGCGGAATGTAGGTGGCCGTATCCACCGGCATCGTGAACACCTGGATGGTCTGCCGGTCGAACTGGAGGGTGTCCACGGTTCCGTCCGGGTGGATCCGCTGGACGAACAGAGGCGGAAGCTCGTAGGTCCCCTCCTCGAAAGGCTGGATGGAAATCGCGGCGCGGATGTTCAGGAGGCGGCTGTTGTCCGCCTTGATCTTCTGAACTTTCACAGTGTCCACCTGCCACATCGGCAGGGCCAGGACATCCTGCATGAACGGATTCGCCACCTGCGGGAAAGCCAGCACGGTGCTGTCAGGGACATTGTCCAGCTCGAATCCGTAAAGCAGACGGTCCGCCACGAGTATGGAGTCTCGCGGAGTTACCGGCTTGATGAAGGAGCCCTCCTTGAGGATGACCCTTCCGCCGGAATCCGTCGCGGTGGTGTCACGCCAAGCATCCTGGGCCGATGCGGTCGCAACGGTCAGGAAGAGGGCGGCTATGAGGCAATTTCCTTTCATCGCTTATGGAAAAGGGAAATCAGGTTCTTGACGTAATCCTCGTCCGTGGCGGTATCCACGCTGTCCACCTGGTAACGGTTGAACAGCTTCGCGGCACTTTCCGACACGGTCCGGAACCATTTCTCATAGGCGGCACGGGTGCTCCGGGAGGAGGTGTTCACCCACGCGCCCCGGCCCGTCTCGGAGTCCTTGACATGGACAAGGCCCACGTCCGGGATGGTCCGTTCGCGGGGATCGTAAACGCGGATGACGGAAATGTCGTGTCGGTTCACGGCCACTTTCAAGGCGTCCTCGTACCGCGGGGCACCGTTCTCGTCCACGTCCAGCATGTCGCTGAGTACGAATGCGGTGCAGCGGCGTTTGATGGCGTTCGTCAGATAGCGTAGGGCCTCGCCGATGTCTGTTCCGTCGTGCTCGGGAGTGTATTCCAGAATCTCGCGGATGATGTGCAGGAGGTGGCTGCGTCCTTTCTTGGGCGGGATGAACTTCTCCACGGTGTCACTGAAGAAGAGGGCGCCCACTTTGTCATTGTTGAGCATCGCGGAGAAAGCCAGGGTGGCGGCAATCTCGGCCACCAGCTCGCGCTTGGTCTCTCCCACCGTACCGAAAAGGCCGGAACGGCTGATGTCGATCAGCAGGACCACGGTCAGCTCCCGTTCCTCCTCGAACACCTTCACGTACGGCGCGCTCATCCGGGCCGTCACGTTCCAGTCCATATTCCGCACGTCATCCCCGTACTGGTACTCGCGCACCTCGCTGAACGCCATTCCACGACCCTTGAAGGCCGAATGGTATTCACCGGCGAAGATCTGGTGGGACAAGGCTTTCGTCTTGATCTCGATCTTGCGGACGCGCTTGAGCAGTTCCTGGGGTGTCATACGCTTAAGGAACGATGACGGCGTTGATGATCTTTTCGATGATCTCCTCGGTGGTGACGTTCTCCGCCTCGGCCTCGTAGGTCAGGCCGATACGGTGGCGCAGGACCTCGTTGCACACGGCGCGGACATCCTCGGGGATGACATAGCCGCGGCGCTTGATGAAGGCATAGGCCTTCGCGGCCATCGCGAGAGAGATGGAAGCACGCGGGGAGGCACCATAGGAAATCAGGTCCTTGAGGCCCTTCAGGCCGTATTCGTCCGGAGTGCGGGTGGCATAGACGATGTCCACGATATAGCGCTCAATCTTCTCGTCCATATAGACGTCGCGGACGACTTCACGGGCGCGGAGGATATCTTCGGGCTTCACGACCGCATCGGCTTTCGGGAAGGTGCCGCTGTTGTTCATCCGGATGATCTGGCGCTCCTCGTCCTTCTTCGGGTAGGAGACGACGACCTTCAGCATGAAACGGTCCACCTGGGCCTCCGGGAGTGGATAGGTGCCTTCCTGCTCGATGGGGTTCTGGGTGGCCATCACGAGGAAGGGCTCCGGGAGTTTGAACGTCTGCTCGCCGATGGTGACCTGGTGCTCCTGCATGGCCTCGAGAAGGGCGGACTGGACCTTCGCCGGGGACCGGTTGATTTCCTCGGCCAGGACGA
>JAEEGG010024554.1_pt1 | contig 11684 bp, 6 predicted proteins | sample 9134161 | NCBI WGS metagenome assembly JAEEGG01 (sample SAMN16246543, study PRJNA631951) | gut metagenome | biome: gut microbiome; feature: rumen; material: CR-attached | host: Bos | place: Iran: Karaj | collected 2018-10 | reverse complement strand
ATCGTAACCCTCCTGCGACATATATTCAAAACTCATACGCTTCAAAATTTGCGCAAAGATAGTGATAATTCACTAATTATCGCCACATTCACCCTGAGTTTTAAACGTTTTTAGGGATTATACCAACTGCCTGATCAATAAACCAAGATTAATAAGCTTGTTCATGCACGCCTTTAACGGCACGGCCTGATGGGTCGTTCATGCCTTTGAAGGCAGCATCCCATTCGAGGGCAATGGCGGTAGAGCAAGCCACTGAGGCCTCGCTGGGTACGCTCTTGGCGGCACTGTCGCTGGGGAAGTGCTCAGCGAAGATGCTGCGATAGTAATATTCCTCCTTGTTCTTTGGCGGATTGATGGGGAAACGTTCGGCTGCGTGGACCATCTGTTCGTCTGATACGGCTTCGGAGGTGATTTGCTTCAAGGTGTCAATCCATGAATAGCCGACACCGTCGCTAAACTGCTCCTTCTGACGCCAGGCGATTTCCTTAGGAAGCATATCGGCGAAGGCCTCGCGGACAATCTTCTTTTCCATCGTGGAGCCAGGACACATCTTGGCCTCTGGATTGGTGCGCATGGCGACATCAAGGAATTCTTTATCGAGGAAAGGCACACGACCTTCAACACCCCAGGCACTCAGACTCTTGTTGGCACGCAGACAGTCGTACATATAGAGTTTGCCGAGTTTACGAACGGTCTCGTCGTGGAAATCCTTTGCAGTTGGGGCTTTGTGGAAATAGAGATAACCACCAAAGATTTCATCAGCACCCTCGCCAGAGAGCACCATCTTGATACCCATCGACTTGATGACACGGGCCAGCAGGTACATCGGCGTGGAGGCGCGGACGGTGGTGACGTCGTAGGTCTCGATGAAATAGATGACGTCGCGGATGGCATCAAGACCCTCTTGGATGGTGTAATTGATTTCGTGGTGCACGGTGCCGATATGGTCGGCAACGAGTTTCGCCTTTGCCAAATCAGGCGCACCTTTCAGACCTACGGCGAATGAGTGCAGACGGGGCCAGTAGGCTTTCGTCTTCGAGTCATCCTCGATACGCATCTCGGAGTATTTCTCGGCAATGGCAGAAATCACGGATGAGTCCAAACCGCCGCTCAAAAGCACACCATAAGGCACATCACTCATCAACTGACGCTTTACAGCATCCTCAAGTGCATCGTGGATGGCTTCAACGCTGGCAGTATTATCCTTCACAGCATCATAGTGCATCCAGTCGCGACGGTAATACCACTTCTGACCTGGGTCGACACTCCAATAATAGTGTCCAGGTTTAAATGGCTCGTAGCGCTCGCACTGTCCTTCGAGAGCCTTCAATTCAGAGGCTACATACACAGTGCCGTCGCTGTCGTATCCAATATAAAGAGGTATGACGCCTATTGGGTCGCGGGCAATCAAGAACTCGTTTTTCTCTTCATCGTAGAGCACAAAAGCAAAGATACCACTCAGATCTTCGAGGAAGTCGATACCCTTCTCGCGATATAATGCCAAGATGACCTCGCAGTCGGAACCTGTCTGGAACTCATACTGTCCGGCAAAACGACGGCGGATCTCCTGATGGTTATAGATCTCACCATTCACTGCCAAGACCTGTTTCTTATCAGGACTATAAAGGGGCTGTCCGCCTGATTCAGGATCCACAATGCTCAATCGCTCATGGGCGAGAATGGCGCTTCCACCACAATATATTCCACTCCAATCAGGTCCGCGGTGACGGATCTTCTGACTCATCTTTAACGCTTTATCACGAAGAGCATGTGTCTGCTCCTTCACATTCAATATTGCTACGATTCCACACATATTCTTAATCTTTTAAAGGTACGACAAATATAGATAATTGGTCTGGGCGGGATATTCCGCTGCGAGGGTATCAATCTGGTTGACGATAGGCATGAGGCCCAGCATCTTACGCCATTTGCGGATAGTGAGACCAGCCTGCTCCATCTTCATGCGGTTCTCCAAACCGATGGCACGGGCAATTTGGAAATCTGAGAAGCCATAGACTTTGGCTGCACGCAACAGCAGAGCCACCTCTGGCGACTGCAGATACTCCTTGAACTCACTCGGCTCCATAAACTCAGAGACCTCAGACAGATGGGTGTACTCTTTCAGTTGCTGGTCGATATCCACGATGTGCTTCAGTTTCTGCAAGAACCAACGGTCAATCATCGTCAACTGGTGAATCTGTTCGATGGTATAGCCAATCTTCAAGGCTTTCGAAACTACGAAGATTCGCATATCCGTAGGTTCATGCAGGGATTTCTCGATATCTGGAATTTTGATGGCGTGGTTCTCCACAAAACCGTGCATCCCTTGCCCAATCATACGCAAGCCCTTCTGCAGCGCTTCCTCAAACGTACGACCAATCGCCATTACCTCACCCACACTCTTCATCGATGAGCCGAGTTGACGCTTCACACCTTGGAACTTGGTCAAATCCCAACGGGGAATTTTGACGACCACATAGTCGAGGGCAGGCTCGAAGAAGGCACTCGTCGTCTTCGTTACAGAGTTCTTCAAGTCGAAAAGACCATAGCCAAGTCCGAGTTTGGCAGCGACGAAAGCCAATGGATAACCTGTTGCTTTCGAAGCCAGAGCAGATGAACGACTCAGACGGGCATTCACCTCAATGACACGATAGTCTTCGCTGTTGGGGTCGAGGGCATATTGCACATTACACTCGCCTACGATGCCGATGTGACGGATAATCTTGATGGCGAGGGCGCGCAACTTGTGATACTCGCTATTGGTAAGCGTCTGCGACGGAGCCACCACGATCGACTCACCTGTATGAATGCCCAGCGGGTCGAAGTTCTCCATATTACAAACGGTGATGCAGTTGTCATACTTGTCGCGCACCACTTCGTATTCTATTTCCTTCCAACCTTTGAGACTTTTCTCTACCAATACCTGTGGTGAGAACGAGAAGGCTTCTTCGGCCTGTGCTAACAATTCTTCTTCGTTGTCGCAGAAGCCTGAACCCAGACCACCGAGGGCGTATGCGGCTCTTAATATCACTGGGAATCCCAATTCATGTGCTGCCTTTTGCACCTCTTCGACAGTGGAACACGCCTCACTCTTGATAGTCTTCACGCCGATCTCATCGAGGCGTTTCACAAACAGGTCGCGGTCTTCCGTATCGATGATGGCCTGAACGGGGGTACCCAATACCTCGACGCCATATTTCTCCAATACACCTTTTTCGTAGAGTTCGACGCCACAGTTGAGTGCCGTCTGTCCTCCAAAACTCAAAAGGATGCCGTCAGGACGTTCTTTCTCAATGACGCGCTCCACAAACTCAGCCTTAACGGGTTGGAAATACACCGTATCAGCCACTCCTTTCGAAGTCTGCACCGTTGCGATGTTGGGGTTGATCAGCACTGAATGGATACCTTCTTCCTTCAGTGCCTTCAATGCCTGGGCACCGCTATAGTCAAACTCACCTGCCTGTCCTATCTTCAGCGCACCACTACCCAAAAGCAATACTTTTTTCTTATTCGAGACTCCTTTTGGCACATCAGGAGCGCACTCGAGTATACTTAGGGGCGCACTCGAGTGCGCCCTGGGACGTACTGATGCGTCCAAACAGTTCACAAATTCATCAAACAAGAATTCTGTATCTACTGGGCCTGAACAAGCCTCCGGGTGGAACTGTGCCGACATCCAGGGATTGGTCTTGTGGCGAATACCCTCATTCGAGCCGTCGTTCATATTCACGAACAGCGGTTCCCAGTCAGATGGTAAGGTGGAGTCATCGACTGCGTAACCGTGATTCTGTGATGTGATGAAACACTTGGTAGTGCCGACTTCCTGCACAGGCTGGTTGTGCGAACGATGACCGTATTTCAGTTTGTAGGTCTTGGCACCGACAGCACGCGCCAGCAATTGGTTACCGAGACAGATACCCATGCAGGGACGGATAGTCTTGTTATTCAGAAACGCACGAATATGCGCAACCGTCTTGCCACACAGTTCTGGGTCACCTGGGCCATTGGCTAAGAAAAGGCCATCGAAGTCGAGCGTATTGAAGTCATAATCCCAAGGTACGCGCACCACCTCGATGCCACGCCTGATCAGACAACGGATGATATTCGCCTTCACGCCGCAATCCACAAGCACGACGCGATGCTTCTTTTCGCCTTCAGGCTGATAGGTAAGCACTTCCTTGCAGCTCACCTTCTCTACCCAGTTCACGCTGCCGTAGTCTTTTTCTGATTCAGGGAGTGCGGTAGCTAATTTTTCACTATTCACTATTCCCTTTTCACTTATCTCAATCCTTCCCATCATCACGCCGCTCTCTCTCAGCACCTTCGTCAGTCGTCTGGTGTCGATGCCCGTGATGGCTGGTATCTTCTCTCTCTTCAGCCAAGAGACCAAACTCTCGTGCGCATTCCAATGCGAATATGTCTCGCTATAATCCGCTACCACCAGAGCCTTGGCATGAATCTTCTCGCTCTCCATAAACAACGGCAGACCGTTTTTGTCCAATCCCGTATCAGGCACGCCATAGTTGCCTATCAACGGATACGTCGTCACCAATATCTGACCCGCATAACTGGGGTCTGTCAGACTCTCTGGATAGCCCGTCATTGCGGTATTGAACACCACTTCGCCAGTCGTCGGAGCGTCATATCCAAACGACCAGCCCACGAACTGACTGCCATCTTCGAGTATTAATCTTGCTATTTTCATTATAACTATAATTGCATTTTCAAAACTTGTTCAACATAATTCACAAACGCCTGATTCACCAGTCGGATGCCGCCAGGCGTGGGATAATGGCCTGTGAAGTACCAGTCGCCAGGATGGTTGGGACAGGCGTGATGCAAGCCCTCGATACTCTGGAACACCAGTTCCACAGGCGACTGCATACCCTCAGGTCGCAGCATCTCCACAATCTTTGCGTTGATCTCCTCGACACTGAACGGCGCATAGATATTGCGTACGTGATTCAGCGACGCTGGCGAATATTTGCAGGCCTTATACGTATCGGCAATCAGTTTCTGCATACCTCTATCCTTAATCAGCGCGATAGCCGCACGGAAGGCACAAAGCTCCTCCAAGCGCGACATATCGATGCCGTAGTAGTCAGGATAGCGGATCTGCGGTGAACTCGACACCATCACGATCTTCTTGGGATGCAGACGGTCGAGAATCTTGAAGATACTCTCTTTCAGCGTCGTACCTCGCACAATCGAGTCATCGATGATCACGAGGTTATCCTCGTCAGGCTTGAGCGAACCATAACTGATGTCATAGACGTGCGCTGCCAGGTCGTTGCGCTCAGAGTTGTCAGCGATAAAGGTGCGCAGTTTGATGTCTTTCCAAACCACCTTTTCTGTACGTACCTCTCCGTGGAGTTTACGGAAGCCGTCCGTCATACCATAGAAGGCGACCTCAGCGGTATTGGGGATATACGAAAAGACTGTATGATCCACATCGCCGTCGATGGCCTTCAGGATAGCAGGTGTGAGCTGCTCACCCAATCGTTTGCGCTCCTGATAGATATCACGATCAGAACCACGACTGAAATAAATCCTTTCAAATGAACAGGCGCTCAGGGGTTGCGCAGGCATAATCTGTTCCAATTGGCTTTCACCATTCTTATGCACGATGAGCGCCTCACCAGGTTGGAGTTCGCAGATGTCCTCTGCCTGCAAATCGAATGTCGTCTGCAATACAGGTCGTTCGCTTGCCAGCGCAATCATCTCGTCATCGCGATAGTAGAACGCAGGCCGGATGCCCCAAGGGTCGCGCACGCTGAACATCTCACCGCTTCCCGTCAATCCGCACATCACATAGCCACCGTCATAATGGCTCATCGTGGTTTTCAGCACATTCGCCATCTCCACGTGGTTGTCGATATAGTCTGTAATAGCTGTATCCTTCAATCCCTGCTCTTTCGCGAGGGAATACAAGCGTTCTACCTCACGGTCCAGACGGTGTCCCATCAGTTCGAGGGTGATATACGAATCACCATAGATTCGCGGCGACTGGCCCTGTAAGGTGAGGAACTGAAAGACCTCATCGATATTGGTCATATTGAAGTTGCCGCACAGACAGAGATTCTTTGCGCGCCAGTTGTTTCGGCGCAGGAAGGGATGTACATATTGCAGTCCACTCTTGCCTGTGGTCGAATAGCGCAGATGTCCCATCAGCAGTTCACCAGCCATCTCCTCCGTCACGCGAGAGAAAATCTCCGTGATGGCGTCCTTGCCCTCGGCCTTCTCACGGAACATATACTCCGTGCCTGGTTCCTTCGCAAGACTGACGGAAGCGATACCGGCACCCTCCTGTCCGCGGTTGTGCTGCTTCTCCATCATCAGGTAGAGTTTGTTGAAACCATAGCGCCACGAACCGTATTTCTGCTCGTAATAACTCAGCGGCTTCAACAGGCGGATCATCGCCACGCCACACTCATGCTTCAGTTGTTCCATATTCTTCGGATTACTCAGAACAAACTTTGATGAAGCTCATGAAAAGCGGGTGCGGATGCAGCACCGTCGAGGAATATTCAGGATGGAACTGTGTGCCGATGTACCATTTCTTCTCTGGGATCTCGACGATCTCCACGAGGTTGGAGGCAGGGTTGATACCCACGCACTTCATACCGTTCGACTCGTATTCGTCTTTATAGGCGTTATTGAACTCGTAGCGATGCCTGTGCCTCTCGCTGATAAGCGACTTTTCGCCGTAAGCTTCGTAAGTACGACTGCCCTTGACAAGTTCACAATCATAGGCACCCAGTCGCATGGTACCACCCATCTGGGTGATATTCTTCTGCTCCTCCATGATGTCGATGACATTATGCGGTGTCTTTTCGTCCATCTCAGCACTATTGGCATCCTTGTAGCCCAATATATTCCGTGCGAACTCAATCACCATCATCTGCATACCCAGACAGATGCCAAAGGTGGGAATATCATGGATACGGCCATATTCTGCTGCGATAATCTTTCCCTCGATACCTCGACTGCCGAAGCCTGGACACACCACGATGCCTGCCATACCTTCCAACTTCGAGGCGACATTCTCAGCCGTAATCTCCTCGCTATTCACAAAATGAATCTTCGCTTTCACATCGTTGTAGATACCTGCCAGATTCAGACTCTCGCGGATGCTCTTGTAGGCATCTTGCAGGTCGTATTTACCAACCAGACCGATATGCACCTCGCGCTTCGCATTACGCTGCTTTTCGAGGAAATTGTGCCACGATTGCATCGCTGGCGTCTCGCCCACAGGGATGCCAATCTTCCGCATAATGGCGGCGTCAAGTCCCTGTTTCTGCATGCTCACTGGCACCTCATAGATACTCGGCATATCCTCACTCTGCACCACGCACTCCAAATCGACATTACAGAAAGATGCCACCTTCAAGCGTATGGAGTCGCTGAGGTGGCGTTCGGTTCTGAGGACGAGGATGTCGGGCTGGATACCCATCCCTTGCAGTTCTTTTACGGAGTGCTGCGTGGGTTTCGTCTTCAGTTCGTCGGCGGCTTTCAGATACGGCACGTACGTCAGATGTACGCACACCGCATCGCGCCCTAATTGCCAGCGTAACTGTCGGATGGCCTCCATAAACGGTGCACTCTCAATGTCACCAATCGTACCGCCCACCTCCGTGATGACGAAGTCAAGATCTTCTTCGGCGGCAGCAAATTTTTCACTATTCATTTTTCCCTTTTCACTTAAGCGTAGCATCCGCCGCTTGATCTCGTCCGTGATGTGCGGCACCACCTGAATCGTCTTGCCCAGATAGTCGCCGTGTCGCTCGCGGTCGATGACGGTTTTGTAGATGCGGCCCGTTGTGATCGAGTTGTTGCGGGTGGTGTGAATACCCGTAAACCGCTCGTAATGTCCCAGGTCGAGGTCGGTCTCCATACCGTCCACCGTCACGTAGCATTCGCCGTGCTCGTAGGGGTTCAGCGTGCCAGGGTCGATGTTGATGTAGGGATCGAACTTCTGGATGGTGACCTTGTAACCACGCGCCAGCAACAGTTTACCGATACTGGCGGAGATGATTCCCTTGCCTAACGAGGAAACCACGCCGCCCGTAACGAAAATGTACTTTGTGTTCATTCTTAATTGTTTTGAAGTTTGCTAATTTTTACTTTTTTACCTTTTTACTTTTTCTCCTTCTCTCGGATGTGTTCCTCGTACTCCGCCAACTCTCGTTCGCCGATATGTGCCAGTCCGTAGTGCTCATCATGCTGCGAGAAGTCGAGACCTACCTTTTCACTGAATGCCGACACGCGCATGGGGATGAGACTGTCGATGAGTTTATATCCCAGCCAACTCATAGCGAAGGTATAGACAAACACGATGACGATGGCCAGCAGATGGTAGAGGAAAATCACAAAACCTTCCCACGTGCCTGCGATAAGGCCCTCCTGGATGAAGATACCCGTCAGCACCGTACCAAAGATACCGCCTGTGCCGTGTGTGGGGAACACATCGAGGGCATCGTCAATCTGTGAGTGCGAACGCCAATAGACGGCGACGTTACAAATCAGTGTGATGACAAATGCAATAAATATGCTCTGTCCGACGGTGACATAGCCTGCCGATGGTGTGATGGCCACGAGACCAACTACACACCCCACAGCGGCACCCATGGCCGACGGCTTACGGCCGCGCAGGCAGTCGAAGAATATCCACGTCATCATCGCAGTTGCAGAGGCAGTGTTTGTATTCAGGAACGCTTTGATGGCCTGTCCGTCAGCATGCAACGAAGAACCTGCGTTGAAGCCGAACCATCCTAACCACAGCATCGCTGCACCCAGCAGTACGAAGGGGATATTGGCGGGTTCGCTCTTGCGCGTTTCAGCCTTACGACGCCCCAGGAAGATAGCACCAGCCAACGCTGCGATACCACTCGATGCATGTACCACGATACCTCCCGCAAAGTCGATGACACCCCATTTCATGAACAGTCCCTCAGGATGCCAGGTCATGTGGGCTAGCGGACAGTAGATTACGAAGAAGAAAAACATCATGAAGAACATGTAGGCCGAGAACCTCACACGCTCAGCAAACGAGCCCGTAATCAGCGACGGGGTGATGATGGCGAACTTCATCTGGAACAGGGCGAACAATGCCAATGGAATTGTGGCACCACCCAGTACATTGCCTGCGGGGGTCGTATAGACAGCACCACCCACATTATGAAACATCGGGAACGTCAGCGGATTACCAATCACACCGCCTATATCGTCGCCAAAGCACAGCGAGAAACCGATCACCACCCAGAGGACGGATATCAGTCCCATGGCGATAAACGACTGCAACATCGTCGAGATCACATTCTTCGCACCTACCATGCCGCCGTAGAAGAACGACAGACCAGGCGTCATCATCAAAACGAAAATCGTGGCTGTAATGAGCCACGCCACGTCGGCCGCTGAGATCACCGACCAGTCACAATCAAAGGTAGGCTCCCCTACCGCCAAACCTGCGACGGCTATCAGTGTCATTGCCGTCATCAGGATTATCCAACGTCTTTTTACCTTCAAAGTCTTCATAACTTTTCTATATATAAATGTCCTGTGTTGTTTTCAGGGTGCAAAAGTAATACATTCTGCATAAATAGCCATTATTCTGCTTACTTTTTGATTGTTAAAAATCTGACCAACTATCATTTTGTAAAGTTTTTGAGTTGTTTCGCTTTCATTCTGACAACATTTTGCACACAAAACCTATCATTCCGTTACAAATCGTCAAAACCTACAAAAAAAAGTTCCCCTCTTCCTTGCACTAAGAAAGAGGGGACGCATGCCTGGAAAGATTAAGGCTGCAGCGTAATGCCTAGAACCAGGTAAGCCTTTTGTGAACAGGGGTTGCCGACCACCTGTCCGAAGATGGGGATGGAGAACGTGTCTGTCACCTTGATCTCCTTTGTCGCCTTCAGCGCGACGTTGGTGACGGCGAAGCCCGTCGTTCCGTAGAAGTCTGTGGCGAACGGGACGGCACCGGCCGTAGCAGTCCAGTCGACTGTGGCAAGTTTGAATGGGACATTGGCCTCAACATAACTGCTGTAAGCGCGTTTGCCGTCCTTGTTCAGCCCGTCGTTGCCGGCAATGTTCGTGTACCACTGCAACGATGCCAGTCCGAAGTCGTAGCCGACCGTTGCCTCAAACACGTGGTTCGTGCCGTGGGCGTCGTACTTGAAATAGCGTGCCTCTGGGTCTTGACCGGCATTGAACCAATAGTCTGTGATGCCGATGTTGAAGCCGCCAACCGAATAGGCAAGTGTCAGGTCGAACTCCTTCGTGTCGGCTGGGTCGGCAATGCCGTAACTGCCCCAAGCGGACAATGAGAGTCCCTTGTATCCCACGCCGAGTGTCGGCTGGATGGCAGCGCTTCCCAGATCCTGACCACGCCAGATATAACTACTTACGATATCTCCACTAATCGTCGTTTCTACTTCATCTTGTGCCTCAATGGCAGTCGCTCCACAGAGCAACATCAATCCTAAAACAATCTTTTTCATAATTCTAAAACTTTTAATGCGGTAGCAAATTTATCACTTTTCACTATTCACTTTTCACTTAGTTATAACAAGCTTCTCCGTGTTCGTAGATGTCGAGACCTTCTTCCTCAACACGCTTGCCGACACGCAGACCGTGTACCTTCTTGATACCATAGAACAGGGCGAATCCACAGGCAGCAGCCCAGAGGTCGATCACCACGACGCCGAACAATTCAGCAGCGAAGAATCCAAAGCCGTGACCGTAGAACGCACCGTTCGAAGTTGACAGCAGACCCGTCATCAGCGTACCCAGGATACCGCAGACACCGTGTACAGAGCTGGCACCCACAGGATCGTCGATGTGCAGCACGTGGTCGATAAACTCGATGGCATAGACCAGTACGATACCACAGACGAGACCGATAATCACAGCACCTACCGGCGATACGAGGTCACAGCCAGCCGTGATACCCACGAGACCTGCCAGCACACCGTTGAGCGTCAGAGAGAGTGAGGGCTTGCCGTACTTGATATAGGTGAGGAACATTGTGGCCACACCACCGGCAGCAGCTGCGAGGTTCGTTGTCAGGAACACGTGAGAGATGGCGATGCGGTTCACTTCACCGCTGGCAGCCAGCTGAGAACCAGGGTTGAAACCAAACCATCCGAGCCAGAGGATGAATACACCCAGAGCGGCCATCGTCAGGTTGTGACCAGGAATAGCGCGGCTCTTGCCGTTCTTGTCATACTTACCGATACGGGGACCGAGTGCCAGTGCACCAATCAGAGCCAGTACACCACCCACGCTATGCACGATGGCAGAACCTGCGAAATCGTGGAACACATCGCCAAAGGTCGACATCATAAAGCCGTCGGCAGCATCGTTGCAGAGCCAGCCGCCGCCCCAAGTCCAGTGACCTTCAACGGGGTAGATAATCAGCGAGATAACGGCACTGTAAATAAGGTACATCGAGAACTTTGTGCGCTCAGCCATAGCACCACTAACGATAGTAGCAGAGGTGGCACAGAACACGGTCTCGAAAATCAAGAAGCCCTCTACGGGCAGATCGCTCTCATAGAAACTCAGGTCGCCCCAGTTGGGCATACCGATGAAACCACCGAGCACATCGCCTCCGAACATAAAGCCGAAGCCGAGGAAGAAGAACAACAACGAGCCGAACATGAAGTCGACAAAGTTCTTCA
>JAEEGG010024550.1_pt1 | contig 11686 bp, 8 predicted proteins | sample 9134161 | NCBI WGS metagenome assembly JAEEGG01 (sample SAMN16246543, study PRJNA631951) | gut metagenome | biome: gut microbiome; feature: rumen; material: CR-attached | host: Bos | place: Iran: Karaj | collected 2018-10 | reverse complement strand
TTAAGATGATCAATTTCAAGAATACTCTGTTTCCGCCCAGCCTGAAAATGGTCATCTGCATCCCTTCGGGTATCACCGAGGTGGAGGAACGTGCCGTGAAGGACTCGGCTGAGCAAGCTGGTGCCAAAGAGGTGCGTCTGATTCACGAGCCTATGGCTGCTGCCATCGGTATCGGCATCGACGTGCTTGAGCCTACAGGTAACATGATTATCGATATCGGTGGCGGTACCTCCGAAATCGCCGTCATCGCCTTGGGTGGTATTGTTAACAACAAATCTATCCGCATTGCTGGTGACGACTTCACCGCCGACATCGAAGAGTACATGCGTAAGCAGCACAACATCATCGTGGGTGAGCGCACTGCCGAACGCATCAAGATTGAGGTGGGTTCTGCCATTCCGCAATTGGACAACCCGCCCGATGACTATGCCGTGCAAGGCCGCGACATGCTGACCGGTATCCCGAAGGAAATCAAGGTGAACTATGCCGAAATCGCCCACTGCCTCGACAAGAGCATCATGAAGATTGAGACCGCTGTGTTGAATGCCTTGGAGCAGACGCCTCCTGAGCTGTCGGCTGATATTTACCGCACAGGTATCTACCTCACTGGTGGTGGTGCCTTGCTGCGCGGCCTCGACAAGCGTCTCAACGGCAAGACCAAACTGCCCATCCACGTGGCTGAAGACCCGTTGCGTGCCGTCGCCCGTGGCACTGGTATCGCACTGAAGAACTTTGACCGCTTTACGTTCTTGATTAAATAATGCTGAATTATGAATGCGGAATGAGGAATGTCGTACGACAAGTTTTTCCTCATTCAGCATTCAACATTCTGCATTCAGCATTAAACATCTATGTATAACCTGCGGCGTTTCATCATCAAGCACCACTTCGTCATCTTGTTCATCCTGCTCGAGGTGATTTCTATCTTGTTGCTTGCCAACAGCCAACGATTCCACCGCAATCGTATGGTGAACACCACCAACGATGTCGTGGGCAAAATCTATGAGTGGGGCGGCGCGATAGGAAATTATTTCCGTCTCAACAAAGCCAATGAGCAACTTGCCGAAGAGAATGCCATGCTCAGGCAAAAGCTGTCGGTCGTGTATGACACTACCACCTGCACCTATGATATCAGCCAAGGCGATACGCTATATAAATATATCCCTGCACAGGTCGTCAACAACAGCACCAACCAAGCCAACAACTACATTATTATTAATAAAGGTGCTGTTGACGGTGTTGAACGTGACATGAGCGTTATCTCCACCGATGGCATCGTGGGCGTGGTTACAGATGTCAGCCGCCATTATGCTTCCATCATGAGTTTGCTTCATAGCAAATCTGTGGTCGGTGTACGCATCAAGGAGAGCCAGGAACTGGCCAGTGTGAAATGGGAGACCAACAACTACCGTTACGGCATGGTGGAAGACATCCCCACGCATATCCTTTTGCAAAAAGGCGACACCATCTTGACCAGCTCGCATTCCTACATCTTCCCCGAAGACCTTATGGTGGGTACGGTAGAAGAATTCTACCCCACTGCCGTTGATGCCTTGAACAGAGCCAAGATTCGATTTGCCACCGACTTTGCTACCTTGAGGCATGTTTATGTAATCAAAGATTTGCACAAACCCGAGCTTGATTCGCTCAAAGCCAGACTTAAATGACATGAACAAGACCGCGTTACAAATCATCCGCTTTGTTGTGCTCGTACTCCTTCAGGTACTGGTCGTCAGCCACATCCGCCTTGGAGGTTATGTACATCCTTATATTTACCTCATTTTCATCATGTTGTTGCCATTCAGCACACCCAAATGGCAACTCTTGGTTTTGGGATTTGCCTTAGGCTTGACTGTCGATTTATTTATGGGCACCCCCGGACTTCATGCAGGAGCCACCACTTTGATGGCCTTCTGCCGACCCTTCATTATCAGTCTTATTTCGGGCAACCAAAAATTCGAAAACATCCCAGAACCCAATCTGGGCCAATTAGGAGGAATTTGGTTCTTCCGTTACGTATTCTGCATGGTGCTCATTCACCATTTTGCTCTGTTTTTCCTTGAGTCGTTCAGTTTCAGACTCATCGGACAAGTGCTGCTGCGTATCTTGCTCAGTGTACCCGCTTCCATCTTCCTCATCATGATGATTTTGTACATTTTCAAATCGGAAAAGAAAAGAGATTAGTATCACATAAACACTTGATTTACAATGAAAAAAAGTATCTATTTCCTTATTGCACTTGCACTCGGCATGACCGCCTGCAACAACAAAACCGATGGCTTTAAAGTCAATGTCAGTCTGGCTAACAGCAACGACAAAACCGTCTATCTGCAAAAATATGTCGATAATGCCCCTGTCATCATTGATTCGGCTGTTATCACCGACGAAACCGCAGTTTTATCTGCCCCAAAAGATAACCCACAAATCCTTTACTCACTGAAAGTGAAGGGTATGCGTGGTTCTATGCCATTCTTTGCAGATAACAAGGATGTCGCTTTTGTAGGCGATATGAACAATCTGCAAGCCGTTGAAATCATGGCATCGGAGACCCAAGCTGAATTGGATGCTTACAACAAACAGTTAGAAGGTTTTGAGCATCAAATTCGCGATCTCTATGCCGTAATGCAGCAGGCCTTTGAAGACAACGACTCCATTATGATGGACTCTCTCAATAAGGTCGGCACCGCCCTGATGGAGCAACAAGACAGCTTCCGCGATGACTACATCAAAGCCCATCCCGAGAGCTTCGTCACCCATTACATCCTCGACGGTGTGAAACAAGACTACCCCATTGACCAACTGAAAGACTTGATGGCTGGCTTCACCACCGAATCCATCTATCGCGACCACCTCAACGACTACGTTGCCAAACAAGAACGCCTTGAAGTAGGTCAGCCTTTCATCGACTTCACCCTGCAAACCAAAGACGGTGAGAATGTCACCCTTTCGGAGAAGATCGGTCAAAACAAGCTCACTTTGGTCGACTTCTGGGCCTCTTGGTGTGGTCCCTGCCGCCACGAGAACCCAGTCGTGAAAGCTGCCTATGAGCAGTTCCACGAACTCGGCTTTGATGTCGTCGGCGTCAGCGTTGACCAAGACGAAGAAGCCTGGCTGAAGGCTGTTGAAGATGATCAACTGCCTTGGACGCAGGTGCGCGACAGCGAAAACAAAGCCAGCGAACTTTACATGATTTATTACATCCCATCCAACTTCCTCTTCGACCAAAACGGCACCATGGTAGCTAAAGGGTTGAGAGGCGAAGATTTGGCGGCAAAGCTGACTGAAATCCTAAAGTAATGATGAATGCTGAATTAAGAATGTAGAATGCAGAATGATGAATATCGAAATAATGATAATTCTACATTCTGCATTCTACATTCTACATTCTGAATTAAACACTTACACTATGAAAACAAAACTCATACTATTTGCTACACTTGCTCTTGGGCTTTTCGCCTGCACATCAAAGCCTGAGATCAAGACCTTTAAGGTCAATGTGAACCTCGCCAATGCCGACGGGCAAACCGTCTACCTGCAAAAAGATGGACAAACGCTCGATTCGGCTGTCATCGAGAATTGGGATGCCGTATTCAACACGCCTGTTTGTGATGACAACGAGATGTACGGCCTCATGCTGAAAGGCTGGCGTCGACCTTTCCCGTTCTTTACCGACAATGTGGACGTGACCCTCGAAGGCGACGCTCAGAACCCCAACGCCATCATGGTGAAAGGCTCTGAATCGCAAGCCCGACTTGACGCCTTTACGAAAAGCTACAACGACCTTGAAGCCAAGTTGGAGGCTGACAGCACCATGGCCCAAGCCGACAAGGACGAAATTCTGAAAATGCACTGCTTCGACTATGTGTGGGACAACCCGACTGACCCTGTGGTGCATTACGTGATGTATCGTTACAAATGGGCTTTCGGTCCCTGCGAGTTGCGCACGATGATTGACAACATCCACCATGCCGACAGCACCCTCAGCACCGCAAATTTGAAGCTGGCTGAAGAATATGTGGAGAAACAAGAGCGCGTGCAAGCCGGTCAGCCGATGATTGACTTCACCCAAAACGATGCTGAGGGCAACCCCGTGACGCTTTCACAGTTGACCGAAGGCAAACTTTTGCTCATTGATTTCTGGGCATCGTGGTGCCCCGACTGCCGCAAGGCCAACCCCGATGTGGTGGCTGCTTATCAGAAATACCACGACCAAGGTTTTGACATCCTTGGCGTTTCGTTTGACACGAACAAGGAGGCCTGGCTTGCCGCCATCGAAAAGGACGGCTTAACTTGGACACAAGTTTCCGACCTGCAAGGTTGGGGCAATGCCGCTGGTGCCTTGTATGCCATTTCTTTCATCCCACAGAATGCCCTCATTAAGGACGGCGTGATTGTCGCACGCAACCTTGAGGGTGAGGAACTGATGGAGGAAATCGGAAGGCAGTTGGAGAAATAAACTTTCAAATTATTGGGAAAAAAGCCTCGTCACACAACAGCGACGAGGCTTTTTGTATCTCATTGTACTACCAATCGTGTCGAATAAAACGTACCATCCGTTGCAATTAACCGTAGCAGATAAAACCCTTTTTGAATATCATTTGTGTTGATTTTATTGGTATTATAAAAGGTTCTTACTGCCTGCCCGAGGTTGTTGTAAACTTGCACTTGTGCTACTTTCACTCCCTCTATATTCACAATCCCATAGGCTGGATTGGGGTAGACGGTCAAATACTTCTCTGCATAACTATTGACAGAGAGATCAGTTCGAGTTAAAATAGGAAAACCATCATTGACTTGGTTTTCGTCAAATCCCCAAACTTGAGTGTTTTGATTGAGTATGTTCACAAAGGCTTCATCGCGCATCTCTTCAGCGTTTTTCGATGTGCCGAAATCGCTTTCGTAGCAATCATTAAGATAGTAACAATTCTCGAAGTTGACAATTTCGGACGAAGAAACATACCCAAGCAAACATCCCATATAGTTATTGCTCGTGACCTCTCCAACATTATAGCTATTTCTCACCACTGTTCTGTTGAACACGGCAACACCCACCAAGCCTCCTGCCATCGGATAATAAGGATAATAAGATGTGCTATCTCCAACAACAAAAACATCACCTGTATTGTAGCAGTTGTTAAGAGCTGCCTTTTGAGACCTGCAAAGTATCCCTCCTCCTATTTGAGTTGCTGTGATATTGCCATCATTATAACATTCTATGATTTCAGCACTTGAGGCCCCTCCTATAATTCCTCCCACATTGGAGCCAGATAGTGTTCCAGTATTAGAGCAATTAATAACCCGTTCACTTCCAGACCCAACTATGCCTCCGGTCACTTCTCCTTCAATCGTTGCTTCATTCCGACAATGAGACACGATAAGATGTGTCCCATTTCCGACGATACCGCCACAAATACCGCCTTTGATGTATCCACTGGCAATGAACACGTTTTCTATAGTAGCCATCTCATCCCATCCACCTGCGAAACCGAACAAGCCTGCACAACACCCCATCTTGTCAACATAAATGTTGGTGATGGCGTGTCCGCCGCCATCAAAATGACCTCTAAAAGTTGTATTTTGAAAGCCAACGTCATTTGGCTTTCCTCTATCGCAACCATCTTCATCGAACCAACGTTCGTACAATCCGATAGGTTGCCATGGCTGTAATTCGCTGCCGTTCAAATCAATGTCTGTGGTAAGTCGAAAATGTACCCCTTGGGTCTCAAAGCCTTTATTGACCATATATGAAAGAAATGCCAAGTTTTCAGCTGATTCAATCAAATACGGGTTGTTTTCTGTCCCCGCTCCTCTAGTCCACAATTTTTTGCTGCCGTCCCAAACGCTGGTCTGGGCTTCAACTATGATACCCGTCAAAATGAGCATCATCGTGATATATAGTTTTTTCATCTTGTTCATTTTTAAATCGTTAAACGTTCATTTTATTTTTTAAAACCATTGTTAAACAAATCCCTGATATGGTTGATGAAGGCATCTTTGCGCTCAAGTGCCGTCTGGTTTTCGTTTTTCCAAACCGTAATCATAGCAAAGTCAAGTTCCTGCATATTGCCGCTGGCCCAAGTGAAAGGTCCGACAGATGCAAGTCCTCTTCTTTCATAGGGTGTTTGTCCGCATTGTTCTTCCGTCCAGTACTTTCCTGCTTGATTATAGTCATTGTTGGGCGCGATGCCGTTGGTGCCAAAGTTGCACGGGTCGGAGTCTCCAGGATAGCAGAAATTGCATTCGGGGCCTACGACCAATTCTCCGGCATAGGCATTTCCGCCATATTGCAAATGATTGTCATTTTTCCAGAATCCGCGCAGATAGTTGTAATAATCCTGACTTGTTTCAGGGTTCCCATTTACTCCAGGAGAATTATTGAAATACATGAACCCACACATGCCCAACCGCTCATCGTCGATAATGCCATTACCAAAGTTGTAGCCATTATACGCGTATCTGTCCAAAGGATATGTTTCGTCGAATAAAGCTTCACAATTGCCAGTGAAATTCGGATTGTCACGACCATCGGCATTCATGTATGGCCCAGCCAAGATGGTGCAAACTTGCACAGGCGGATTGTCATCGTATGCCCACGGCTGTCCTTGCCCGTCGATGGGTGTGCCATTGTAGCCGAAGCAAGAGCCAAGCCTCACGTCACAGCCAACGTAATCATCCCAAGCGTAACCAATGTCCCAGTCGTTCCATACGCCCAAATACACATCGTTGTAATCGGAAGAGGAACGATTGAACAACTTGTAGTTGAAGAAGACCGTGTTGTTGAGAGCTTCGTCATCAGGCGTATCGAAAGCGTAGACCATGGCATGAACTTCAAGACCTAATGGAATTCCACCAGACTCTGTGTGCCTATTCCAGTTGTCATTGAAGATGAAAAACAAACATTGGTCGCCTTTTATGTCGGGATAATCACCATCGGAAGGGTTGTAACGTCCGTCGCCGTTCACATCGACAAAGGGTGCCATGTTTGTCGCATAGCCTTCTTTGCCATGGGCCGGCCAAGTCAAAATATCATCAGGAATCACATATTTTTTATCTGCGTGATGGAGGATAAAACTTTCAATTTCAGTGCGGGTGAGGTTCCAAACATGATGGAACTTCAAAGCAGTCATCAAATCAATAGAAGCATCGTTCGTTTTCAAAGGTCCCGACCAATAATCTTCGCCGATTTGTCCATACCTGAACGCAGCTATATGAAGACTGTCAGCTGCATCCAAACCGCCTATCCATAGTGCTTGCTGGCATAAGGTTTCCTTGCCGCTACCGGGCGGAACTTCCCATGTTGGACAGGTATTATGGCTTTGTTGCCATTCCTCATACCAAGAACCTTGTTGTGGAACGAGACAAGTACCATTCCCAAGGATGGTAGCTCTGACATTGTTGGCCTCAACATGTGAAATGGGTGGCTGTTGTGCCATAGAAGTCAGACCAATTGCACTTAGCATCAATAACAAAAGACTTTTCTTTTTCATGGCTATTTAGTTTTGATTATTATTTCGATGGCAAAACTACAAACAGCCAACACAGCCGTCAAGAAAATGATGGTGCGGATTGGTGCGGGTTTCGTGAAAAGAATAGGAATCAGAGGATTGTTTCCGTTTTTGCCATTCTGCGCAAAGTGGTTGAAAGCGCCTCATCGCTACCGAAAATGCCTTTCAGCTTGCGGCTGCGTTCGCAAACCGTGTTGAAAGCGCGCTGCATCAAGGCGGCCACATCGGCTTCCTCCAAGCCCAGTAGATAAAGACAACAATAGTCGATGTCGCCTTTGGTCAGTGTAGGATAATCCTTTTTGAGTCGGTCGGTGAATTGTCCGAAATGGACATCGGCAGCTTCGCGCAACGCCAACAAATGCTCCTTGTGGAGCGCATAGTCCTTATAATTAATGTAATCCACCTTCGACTTGAATTGTCCCATGTTTACGCGCTCCATAATCAAACGGCAGATGGGCTCTTCGGCAAACGAGGCAGCCTCTAAGCGTTTCTTCATAGCCGAAAGAGTCTCGCCTTGCTCTTGCAACTGCCCTGAAAGGATTTGTTTTTCAGTCTCCATGCGCTTGTGTCGCTTCCGATTGCGCAATAGCCAAACTATAAGCACTGTTAGCAAAATCAATAACGGTACAACCATTGTCAAGACTCGTTGTCGGTTTTGCTTCGCCTCTTGTAGTTGGGTGTTATCTTGTTTTCGCTGCATGTAATCCTGGAACAGGCTTGTGAAGCGCCATTCCTCGGCTTTGGTGCCAAACTCGGGTGGTGTGTTTTGCGCTACAAAACGGGCATATTCACCAGCTTTTTCCGATTCGCCCAAATCTTCGTATATCTCGCGCAGATAGTCTGCACTTTGTGTTTTCAAGAACAAACTGGGTGCTTCATCAAAGACTTGATGCAGATAAACAATGGCAGAATCGTATTGATTATCAAGCTTATACACATATCCAATTCCTAAATATCGATCATGCTTTTCAAATTCATTGCCGACAAATGCAATGTGCTTCAATGCTTTAACTGAAGCCAAGGCATCATGTCCAATATGATAGGATGTAAGTGCCTGTCTATTGATGACATTCCTGTAAAGTATCCCTGTCGTATCCTTGATACAAGAAAGTGATTGGCCATAATAGTATAATGCACTATCAAACTGCTCCGACTTCTCGAACTCGTAGCCCAAGAAAAACAAGGTGTTGGCCATACTTGAAGGCTGACTTGAGGCTTTCCGCTTGTAAGTCAGCACATTCTTGTAGAAATAAATCGTCGGCTCGATGAGGAATTTGTCGGAATAAATATTGGCCAATCGGGCATAAATTAGGGCAATGAAACTCGCCTTGTGTCCGACCAGCTGCTCCTCGACAAAATGTTGCTCCATGATTGTCAATGTTTTATAGTATTCTTGGCAAGCCAACATCGTGAGGGAATCATCGGTAAATATGGTGCCACCATTGATGCAGATGGCGTTCATGTAATGGGAGCGGGCGGAAAGGAAGGCCATATCCTTGTCGTTGGAATAAACGGAGGATACGCTGTCGAAATAAGTCAAAGCCTTCTCCACTTCATCGCAATAGGCCACCTCGCGACGCACCTTGAAGCAAGCCTCCGAAAGCATCAAACCCGAGTATTCAACACTGGGCGACGAAGTGAGATAGTCGTTTTCAAAAAACCATTCAAGATACCTCAAAGCACTATCTGGGTCGTGCTGCAAAAGAGTGTCAACCGCTACCACGCGGGGAGCGCTGTTCTCCTGCCAACTGATTTCCGACTCCAAGGTTCTCGAACACGAGGTTCCAAGAACTATCAACAACAAGCCTGCTAAAATGCACATCATTTTCATAGGAACAAAAGTAAGAAATTATTCCCCACAATGGCAACTTTTGTAAAGAAAACGATGGTGCGGATTGGTGCGGATTTTTTATGTATAATTAGGAATCAACAAGTTACAATGTGTTTCGATGGGCTGCCCAAGCCACAAAAGGTGGATTTGGATAGTCCTTTTTGCTATATTCCAAAGGCTGACCGTCGCTGATGCGGAGCACCTTGCCTCCTGCAGCGCGCAGGATGGCATCGGCGGCAGCGGTGTCCCATTCCTTGGTCTTGCTGTAGCAGACATAGACATCGGCGCTTCCCTCGGCCAAGCGGGCGAATTTTAGGCTGCTTCCTTGCGTGTCGATGACCAGGTCGGGGTGGGCGGGGCGTAATACCTTATTAATATATGCGTCGACCTCGGGCGTGCGGTGGGATCTGCTCACTAATACCGTGAATGGACGTTTCTTGTCAATGCGGAATGCGGAATGATGAATGCGGAATGATTCATTCAGCATTCCACATTCAGCATTCCACATTCTATCCAATACTGGTGCATAGATTACACCTATGACGGGTTGTTTGTCGTCAATCAGGGCGATGTTGACGGTGAATTCGCCGTTGCGGTTCACAAACTCGACGGTGCCATCCAGTGGGTCGACGAGCCAATAACGCTTGTACTGTGAACGGTCTTCAGGCAGATCCTCCTCGCTGACGAAGGGAAGGCCCGTCGGCTTTAAAATTTCCTTAATGATATTGCTCGCACGGAAGTCGGCCTGGGTCACGGGCGAGTCGTCGTCCTTAGTGTAAACCTCAAAAGGCTGTGCATACACCTCCATGATGGCTTTGCCTGCTTCGAGGGCGGCATGTCGGGCTAATTCTAGTAGTTGTTCCATGATGCAAAAATAGTGTTTTTATTGCATTGAAAACCAATTAAATAAGAATTTTTTTTCAAAATTATTCCTTTCGTGCCATTTAATTCCACTAATTTTGCACGCGCAAATCGAAGTTGAACCAAGGGCTGCTTGAGCACCCTTAGCGTATAAAAAAGAGACTATGGCAAAGAATTTAGTTATCGTGGAGTCACCGACCAAGGCCAAGACCATCGAAGGCTTTTTGGGCAAGGAATATACGGTGAAAGCAAGCGAAGGCCACGTGCGTGACCTGAACAAGAACACCTTGAGTGTCGACATTGACAACAACTTTGAACCCGAATACGAAATCCCCGACAACAAGAAGGCTCTTGTGGCCGAGTTGCGTAAGCTGTCGAAGGCCGCCGACACGGTGTGGCTGGCATCCGATGAGGACCGTGAGGGAGAATCCATCTCGTGGCATCTCTATGAGGTGCTCGACCTGAAGAAAAAAGACACCAAGCGTATCGTCTTCCACGAAATCACCAAGTCGGCCATCACCAACGCCATCGAGAACCCGCGCGAAATCAACATGGGCCTCGTCAATGCGCAGCAGGCACGTCGTGTGCTCGACCGCCTTGTGGGTTACGAGCTTTCGCCGCTGCTGTGGAAGAAGGTGAAACCCGCCCTTTCGGCATGTCGCGTGCAGAGCGTGGCCGTGCGTCTCATCGTCGAACGCGAAGAGGAAATCAAGAACTTCGAGCAAAGCAGCGCTTACCGCGTGACGGCGCTGTTCACCTTCACCAAAGACGGACAAGAGTACACCCTCTCTGCCGAACTCCCACATCGTTTTGAAAACGAAGAGGAAACAAAGAAATTCCTGGAGTCGTGCATGAATGCCACCTATAAAGTCGACAACATCGAGAAAAAACCCACCGTTCGCTATCCCGCACCGCCTTTCACCACCTCCACCTTGCAACAGGCGGCCGCCCGAAAGCTGGGCTGCTCGGTCGCCAATACCATGCGCATCGCCCAACAACTCTACGAATCCGGTAAGATCACCTACATGCGTACCGACTCGGTCAACCTGTCGAGTCTCGCCCTCGGCATGGCCAAGAAGGAAATCGAGAAGAACTATGGCGCAGAATACGTGAAGACGCGCCAATACCATACCAAGAGCAAAGGCGCCCAGGAGGCACACGAAGCCATCCGTCCGACCTACCTCGACCAACACACCGTCAAAGGCACTGCCGACGAGCGCCGTCTCTACGAGCTTATCTGGAAGCGCACTATCGCCTCACAGATGGCTGATGCCCAGATGGAACGCACCAATGTCAACATCGGTGTGTCGACCAACAAAAAGCAGTTTGTGGCCACGGGCGAAGCCATCCTCTTCGACGGCTTCCTGAAGGTATATCGCGAGAGCTACGACGACACGACGGAAGAAGATACCGCTATCCTGCCACCCATCGAGGTGGGCACGCTGCTCGACATGGAGAAGATGGAGGCCCAGCAACGCTATACGCGTCC
>JAEEGG010024548.1_pt1 | contig 11686 bp, 8 predicted proteins | sample 9134161 | NCBI WGS metagenome assembly JAEEGG01 (sample SAMN16246543, study PRJNA631951) | gut metagenome | biome: gut microbiome; feature: rumen; material: CR-attached | host: Bos | place: Iran: Karaj | collected 2018-10 | reverse complement strand
GCTGGGATGGGGCGGCGCCAGATTTATCCCCGGGGTGGCGGAAAATCCGGTATTCATGATTTTCCGCTGGCATGACTGCTGCAATACTCTCAATATTAACAGTTTTTAGTTTCTGAAACGATTAATCCCGTAATCCTCAAACGAGAATTAATGCACATTTTTTCGCCGCTAAAGATCGGATAATATCATTAGTTTTTATTTAACAGGTGGGTGAGATGATCAGTAGCGAGGAAGAACTGGCGGAACTGCTGGAAGCCCGTAATAAAACCAGATTTGCTAAAATAATCCAGCAGGAAACTGATTATTTGCAGGTGATCTTGATCCTGTTTGGTGCTGCTCTAATCATGCTGGTACTGCATTTTTTTCTCGCACTCGATTTTTACGGAGTCAAGCTGGCTCAATGGTCCGGCGATATGGTAGAGACAACAGCTAAAATCACCGCTGTTGAGAAATATGAACGTCGGAGAATAAAAAATTATGATAATCAACCTAGTCATCTCCACCATGGTCACAAGCAGAATCGCAGTCATAGTGACAAGGTTGTCGCATACAGAACAGTAGCTCAGACAAACGACGGGGTCAGATTGAAATTCAACGACAGCGGCTATCAGGGTGACGTTGGCAAAGAAATTCATGTCAGATATAACAGGAATAATCCGTACGCTGCGTATATAGTTGAATACGGACTTAAAACCTATTTTCAGTTTCTACCCGCCTTTGCGGTGCTCGCATGGAGTCTTTTTTTATGGGTGGTTGCTTTCTATATCGTTATACGGGGCAGGCGTATGCACCGGATCCTTGAACAGGGACCGTATCTTAAGGTGTATAAAACCGGCAGAATTGAAGAACGCAAAGAGAGGGGAAGCGACGGATGGTATTCTGTTTTTACTCCTTATTATGAATACCTGCTGCCCGGAGGAAGGATCCTGGAGTTCAAGGGATATCAGCAGTATGAAAAACCTGAGGGTGAGAACGATAACTACCGCTATGAATACCGGATCTACATGATTAATCCTGAGGATCCCCGGGATAACAGATATATTCTTACCGAGACGCCGTACTGAACCGGCTGGTTGGAACTAGAAAACGTTTGCGACGCTGTGCCGTCAGGAGGATGATTCTATGAAAACTTATTCAGATGTACATTCTCACGGGTAAGAACCGGTACCCCTGGATTAAACAGCGGTGCCGCGGGAGATCTCGCTTTTTATCACTATCACTACTATGCCTTCCCGCTGCTTGAAATGCTTAATATGTTTACCGGGATCAGATGTGGCAGTGACGGCTATAACGATTTTGATCTGATGTATATGTCGGAGCTGGATCCCACCTGGGACGATCCGGATCTTGCGTTTTTTGTCAATCCTGAGGCAGCCCTGGTTGCCAATCCTGTGGCTGAAAGCTACTGCATGGCCGACAGTATCAGCTCCACCGTGAAACGAAAACCGCTGGAGGAACTTTTCTGGTGCGCCGGCTCATGGGGCGGCATTTACCCGCTTTCCGGCTATGTGCATATGCCGTCCAGCAGAATAAAAACCGTCAGTCTTCTTACCGCCAGGGTGCTGGCATCGCTGCACCGCCGCGGCCTTGCCTTCCGTACCATGGGCAGCGATGCCATGTGCAGGGCGGTGGTGGATCCGATGCCGGTCAAGGGACAGTACCGTTTTAATATGATCTACCCGGTACCAGAAACTCATAAATCCCACGTGATGGGGGAATCAGTGCTGGGATGGGGCGGCGCCAGATTTATCCCCGGGGTGGCGGAAAATCCGGTATTCATGATTTTCCGCTGGCATGACTGCTGCAATACTCTCAATATTAACAGTTTTTAGTTTCTGAAACGATTAATCAAGTAATCTGCAAACGAGAATTAATGCACGTTTTTTCGCCGCTAAAGATCGGATAATATCAAAAAAAGTTTTTACTTATCAGGGGGTGAGATGATCAGTAGCGAGGAAGAACTGGCGGAACTGCTGGAAGCCCGTAAAACAACCAGGTTTGCTAAAATAATCCAGCAGGAAACAGATTTGCAGATGATCCTGATCCTGTTTGGTGCTGCTCTAATCACGCTGGTGCTGCATTTTTATCTTGCAGCTGATTTCTACGGAGTCAAGCTGGCTCAATGGTCCGGCAATATGGTGGAGACAACTGCTAAAATCACCGCTGTTGAGGAATATGAACGTCGGAGAATGAACACTCATGATCGTCATAATACTTATCGCCATAGGCATGACGAGACGGTTGTTGAATACAGAACAGTGGCTCAGACAAACGACGGGGTCAGACTGAAATTCAAAGGCAGCGGCTATCATGGTGAAGTCGGCAAAGAACTTACAGTCAGATACGACAGGAATAATCCGCACGCTGCGTATATAGTTGAATACGGACTTAAAACCTATTTTCAGTTTCTGCCAGCCTTTGTCATGCTCGCATGGAGTCTGTTTCTGTGGGTGATTGCCTTCCATATCGTTTTACAGGGCAGGCGTTTGAACCGGATTATTGAACAGGGACCGTATCTTAAGGTGTATAAAACCGGCAGAATTGATGAACGCAAACAGCGGGGACGCAACGGATGGCGTTCTGTTTTTACTCCTTATTATGAATACCGGCTGCCAGGAGGAAGGATCCTGGAGTTCAAGGGATATCAGCAGTATGAAAAACCTGAGGGTGAGAACGATAACTACCGCTATGAATACCGGATCTACATGATTAATCCTGAGGATCCCCGGGATGACAGATATACTCTTACCGAGACGCCGTACTGATCCGTCCTGGCGGAACCGGGAAACGTTTGCGGCGTGCGCCGTCAGAAGAATGATTCTATGAAAGATTTTTCAGATGTCCAGTATGAGCTTGCAGTTCGCATTACATCCAGAAATATCCCGGTTTTCACCCGGGTTCACAGTGCTGTATTTGCCAGCGGTGCTGTCACCTGCATTCTGCTGGTGTTCCTGTTTTTTTCAACTGCGATCCATATTGTCAGCGCGTTTGATTTCTACCGGGTGCAGTTTGCCAGAATTACCGGAAACTACGAAGAGCGGATGATGACGGTAACTGAATCGGTTCCTCCGCAAAAGAACGGAGGTACGTACCGGATAATCTTTGGTGAAGGCAGTCAGCGTTTCAGCTTTAATTATCTGATCTACACCCCGGAGGCGGGGGAGCGGGAGGTTATCTGCTACGATCGCAGCAGTCCGGAATACGCATATCCGAAAAACATCTACGCAATTGGTGAAATTGTTTACGATTCGGTTGGCAGCGGCTCTTTTGCTCTGCTGGTTCTCGCTGTTCTGCTGTTCTTTCAGTACCCGCGCTACCGCCTTTTGAGCCGGCTGCGCAGAAAAGGTCTGTATCTTAAGGTCCGTGAGGATGATCAGTATGAAACTTCTTTCGGGTTTGTCGGCAGATCCTACGGCAGACGCTATGCTCCGGTGTACAGCCTTAAGATCGGCGGGGTGCAGGAACTTAAGTTCCGAGGATCCTGGACAAAAATAAAGCCTGACCCGGAACGGGACAATTATGAATATGAATTCAGGATCTACATGTTTAATCCGGATGATCCGGGGGATCAGCGTTATTTTCTTGAAATTAACCGGATCACCGATCCGGGGGTGCTTGGTTATCTGAAAGATCGGATTAGTAAAACAGCGGACGGTAAACGCCATTTTTAACAGCGGCCATCCGGCCGGAACTGTGCGACTTCGGCGCCATCCACTGTCAGGACAGCTCCTGCATCCGCTCTTTCATGATTACTGAGACTTTCGGTGCTTCATTGATAATTGATCGTCGGGAACTGCAGCAATACAATCGGATGGATTGATCTGCCGGTTCACGCATATTTTCGTTGTCAAAGGTAGCATGTCTTTTTTCAGAAAATTACTCTTTTGCCGGTGTAGATTTGCCATTCTGCCGTATCCGGTTATTCCGGTAACCGAACCTGAAAATCCTAACGTCGATGTTAACGTCTGTTGCTTTGAAATAATTTTTTGCTGCTCTGGAATATTTTTTTCACTACCTGAAATATTTTTTTTCTTCCAATGTATTTGTTATTTTGATTAAATTATAAACAAATGGATTAGAAATAAAACAAATTAAGCTCCGGTTAAAATGTGAAGCGTTACACAAATATATTTTAAAACAGTATAAAATATATACATACAGTTTTAAATATAATCAAGCGGGTGAATTTTAAAATTTTTTTTACGAATTTTGTTGTTAAAACTTAAAAAATCCGTATGATGAAAACCGTGAATTAAATCACAAATTTAAAGGAGAGCATATAATGAAATTTTTAGCTGATTTATTTAAAGGTTACCCGGTTGAACACGTTTCACCTATGACCAGAAAATATTATTTCGAATATGAAAAGCTGGATTTCTAATAAATTTTCAGAAAAGGGAGCGGGTACCGGATCTAATAAAACAACTGTAAAGCTGCGGTAATAAAAATAAATAGAAAGCAGCGGATAAAGCCGGAACCTGGGTGAAGAGATAGCACTTAAAAGAAAGGGAGAAACTGCTATGAAATTGATTAATAAATTGTTCGGTGATAACAGCAATAGAGATTTTTCACCTGTAACAAGAAAATATTACTTCGATTATGTAAAGTAGAAACCGGAGTAGTTAAAAGCTTTTCCATGCAAAACATGTGAAATACAAGAAAGAAAACAGTGATTTAAGATCGGTCCTAGACCGGTCTTTTTTCGTCTGCAAATTATAAATCAGAAGATCATCTTTTCTTTTTTCCGCCGTACGATTCAGGGATTTCAATAAAGCGTAAGGCTTTGAAAAATCTTAAACCCTATGTATGTCTGTCCACCCGCAAATAATTCAGAAGCCCGCAAGGTCACCGTATTAATCCCGTTCGGTCCCCGGATCTGCATACTGAGCCCGTAGAATTTTACGGAGCCTGATCATGAACAATAAACTGAAAAAATCCCTGTCCTCGCTGCTGATCCTTACTGTCACCTCTGTTCCAGATCACCGCAGTGCCTCTGCTGATCGAATTGATGATGCCGCGGCACAGGGGCGAAGCTATGCAGAAGAACTTAATCAGGGTTTTTCCGATCTGCTCGAGACCGCCCCTGATAAGTACCTTCTTAATCCCGAAGAGTTCAGATCTGAAAAAATGAAGCAGATTTCGGATTTTGACTACAGTGCTGTCACCGGTGCGCACGGGGGTGGGGAACTTGAAATCCGGGCAATGGAGCAGAGAAAACATCTTAACAGTCCGCAGAGCGGTTCATCAGCTTCCGGTGCATACCGTATTCTTACTGATACCAGAAAAAATTTTTCCGTGCCGGATCTTTCTTCAGATCCGGTTTCACAGCGTGCAAAGGAGGTCTACCGCAGTATTGACGGGGAGGAGGCTCTCAATGTGCTGGGCGACTGCACCAGAAAGGTTACCTACCGGAGCACGGCCGGCACCTCCCATCTTGCCAGACCGGTGGTCTGCAACCGTCTGGTGGATCGATCCTCTGAATGCACAATAGAACATTCTCTTTCTACTGAACCGGTGGTAAGCCTGGTGAAGGGCAGTGCCGGTGACAGGGAGGCTGCCAATTTTCTCAATATCCGCCCCTGTCAGAATGAAAACTGTTTTGAGCTGTGGGTTGGTGCAGAGTACGGTCAGCGCAGCAACTGGTGCGATGCATTTCATGATCATCTGTATATAAAGGTGGATCATCCCGAGGCTATAACCGGAGTATTCCTGTCCTATGTGAAATGGGATGATTATTTTGCCGCATATATCGGACGCAGTGGCCGGGAAAAACTTCTGTTTAATGCAGGCGGCACACTGCCGATCAGGATCCGCAGTGTTACTGATACCGGCAATCTTGAGGCTCAGCAGAGATTTTTGAACGGTGAAACGGTTTATGTAGATCGTATCAACGGGGATAAAATCGTGGTAAGACCGCGCTGTGAGAACAAGGGGGAGGACTGCCGGTTCAACCGCTGCAACTACGGCAAGGAGATCAGACAGGGGGCTACCGCCGACGGAACTGATCTTACTGCAATGTTTACTGAAAGCTCGGCTGACGGTGAACCGATAGTGTTCCATACCGTGACCTCCACCGCCGATACCGGAAACTATCAGGCCCGTCTTAAAATCTACTACGATCCGGCAAGGATTGTGCGGACGGATGAGTGGAGTCCCGCAGACTGCATTGAGTCGGCAAAGTCTATTGATGAAAAATTCGCGGGAGGATTCTACCGCTGCGAAGAGATGATTCCCGGGGTTTTCAGAGATCCGTCCGGTTCACAGCTGTGTCTTGATTCCGGCGGGATCCGTCTGTGTGAAGGTGATCTTGAGTCCTCCCTCCCGCTGCAGAATGTATCTGCGCTGTGTCAGAAAGTAAAAGTGAATGCTGTAACCACCTATTACCGGACCGAGGATGATCATGAACAGTACCGGCTTGACGGCTGTGCAGACTATCGTGGCCGCTGTGCCTTTATCAGTTCAAAGTGTGTGCCGGGGGCCTCCGACAGTTCCGGTAACTGTTACGATTTTGAGGAAATGTATGACTGCGGGGTTGATTTTGACGATCAGATCCAAAGGGCGGAGGTTACCTACGACTGTAACGGCTCTGTACGCTGCATCGGGGATGAGTGCGCAAAAACTGAATACAGTGCCAGTGACGGATTTGCCAGAGCCTCGGCTCTGCTTAATGCCGCCCAGTTTATGGGTCAGGATCTTGAATGTACCGGGCTTGATCCGAAGGGTAATCCGGTGGGGAATGTGGATGTTCACTGCAGAATATTTGCCGGCTCGGCTAAAAACTGCGCTGTTTCCATGAAGGGACTGGGCGGACTTGAGGTAAACTGCTGTGACTATCCCGGCGGCATAACCCCGTCGGAATATATTTCCGCGCTGCTGGCTCTGCCTAAAATAGATGCAATGATTGCCAGAACCGGACCGGGAAATCCGGTATACGGGGCCTACAATGCGATCCGTACACCGGTATACAACGGCATAGCCAGGATCACCAATACCCTGAAGGATATTACCCGACCCTTTACCTCCTGGATGGAGAACAACTTCGGGATCACCACTGCCAGTGGTGCGACGGACACTGCATCAAAAGGTATAATGGAATCATTTACCGATATTCTCAAGAGTAAAGCCAGGGAAATTATCAAAAAGATAATTCTGCGCGGTCAGAGTTCTACGCTGGCTCAGAGCGGGGCGGCAGGTGCCGGCGGTACCGCCGCCGCAGTAACGGATGAAATGGAAAAACAGGCCGGCGAGCAGGCGGCGGCGATTGTGGATGGACTCGGCACCGCGCTTTCTGTTGTAGGGTATGTCTATATGGTTTATCAGATCGGCTGCATGGCTTCCCGGATGATCTTTAAGTGCCGCGATGAACAGATTGCGCTGGCCGCATCGAGGGAGCTTGGCAACTGCAGTTATGTTGGACAGTACTGTTCGAAAAAGGTTCTGCACAGCTGTATCCAGAAAACCTATTCATACTGCTGCTACAGTTCTCCGCTTTCCAGAATCATCCAGGAGCAGATCCACCTTCAGCTGGGAAGACCGATCTTCGGACTGGATCCGAAACATCCCGACTGCGGCGGGATCGAGGTCGGTGAACTTGAGAAAATCGACTGGGAGCATATAGATCTGTCTGAATGGTCCGCGCTGCTTAAAATAACCGGGAATATGCCGTCCCCTGAAGATCTTAATCCCGACATCCTGACCGGTGCGGGCAGTATGCTCAATATTGATTACAGCTCCGCCCCGGCGGGTGAAACTCAAAGAAAGAATGTGATGGAACGTACTGCTGAACGTATTTTTGATATTGATACGTCAAAGGTCAACCGTGAGGTGAATCTGTCAACGGCGGTTGATCCGGGTGACGGACGGGAACAGCTTCCGCCACGCTGAACATGCGCCCCGGCGGCAAAATATCGGGATCGCCACTAAACAAAAAGCTGCGGATCGGTTATAATGTTCATAAATGTTAAAAACGTCAAATTATGACTTTTTGATAAATGTAATTTGTGCAGTTGAATATAATATATACGGTATTGGTTGCAGCAGTCATAATTCTGATAATTGGATTTTTTCTGCCGGTCCGGACCCGCCAGGTCCCGGTTGAACGGCGGATTGAGTAATGGTATTTGTTTCCGGGTTCTGCCGATGTTTAATGATTTATCCTTTCTGTCCAGTCCGCTGTTTGCGGCTGTTGCCGCCGGACTTATCTGTGTTACCGTTCTTTTTGCTTTTCTTCTGTTCCGGATCCGCAGTCTATCCATGATGCTGGAAATGAGCCGTTATGACGGGGAGCAGCTCGGGGAGGAATGTGAAAAACTGAAAACTGCCGGCCGTGAAACTGACATCCGCTGCCGTCAGCTTGAAATTGAACTTGCCAGAGCAAGAACTGAAATCGAGCAGCAGGATCAGACCATGGATCGTCTCAACGGCAGGATTTCCGATTACGAGAACCGGCTGAGGGAACTGCAGGAGGCAAACCGCCGTGATCTGGTGGAGATTGAAAGTCTGCGCGGGCTCAACCGCGCACTGCAGGAAAAGCAGCAGCAGGAGGAAATCCGTGCAAAACAGATTTATGAAAATTTTCTGGAGAAAATCACCAATGTCACCAGCAGAATTGTAAGCGAAGGCGGCAGGGAACTGTACTCCACCAATAAAAACTCCATGGAGAGCATCCTGGCTCCGATGAAGGACAAGATTAATGAATTTCATAAAATGATGAATGAAATCAATGATCAGAATATCGCCCAGCGCACCAGGATCAGTCAGAGCATTGAATCTCTGACCGAGGCTCAGAACAGACTGTACGGTGAAGCTGAAAAACTTGCCAATGCGCTTCATTATGAAAAGAAACAGCAGGGAATGTGGGGTGAACTGGTTCTGCAGGATATTCTGGATACCTGGGGTTTGCGTGAAAATCATGAATATGTCCGGGAATTTGCGGTAAAGCGCAGTGAATCAGCCACCGGTGAGGCCCAGCGTCCTGATTTTGTAATTAATCTTCCGGACCGCCGTCATATTCTGATTGATGCCAAGTGCCCGATCAATGCCTACCGTGAATATGTCAACAGTGATGATCAGACCTTGCGCCGGGATAAACTCAGGGAGCTGGTGACCAATATCAAAGCCAGGATCGATGAGCTGTCAAAAAGGGAATATCACAAAATCAGTACTCTCAATTCGCCGGATTTTGTGTTTCTTTTTATTCCGATTGAACCGGCATATATTGCGGCGACCGCACAGGATCCGGATTTGAACATGTACGCCTTCAGCCGCAATATAGCACTGGTGACGCCAAGTACCATTATGGCCGCCATGTTCATAACCAAGCAGATGTGGATTACCGAAAAACAGAATGAAAATGCGGAAAAAGTAAAAAATATACTGATCCCGCTATGCAAAGATCTGGAGAATTTCACCGCCAAATACCGCCAGCTCGGTGATGCCATCTGCCGTCTTCAGGATCGTTATGATGACGGCAGGAAACTGCTTACCGACGGTCGCAGAAACATCAATCAGCAGCGTGAGAATGCTCTGAGCACCTTCTGCGGAACTGCAGACCAGCAGGAGGAGCAGAGGATCGAGGAACATCCGGAGGTTGTGAAACTTGAAAAGGTTTCATAGTGACCGGTCGCATTTTTAGCAGATGCGGTTACAGCAGTGCCGGTTTCCGCTGTCCTGTCTAACCACGGTCCTGCTATCTGAGCAGTTGAACAGCTAATTCCTTCTACTGCTTCTGACAGTACACGCAGTTCGAACCGGCAAAAACCATGGCGTAGGCTTTGAGCTGTCTGTTCCGGAACTCCAGAGCAGACTTGTACTTAAGAACCTGATCTGATGCTTCCTTTATGAGATTCTTAATCCTGGATCCTGTGGCATCAGTTTTGGCTGCGTACTTAAGTTCAAAGAGATAAATGCACTCATTGCTTTCTCCCTTATTGACGGTTACAACCAGATCGGCAAACTTCTCTGCGTCTGCGACTATCCGCAGGGATTTCTGCATTTCAACCTGTAACATGCGCATTGATTTGAGTTTGGTATAGAGCGTCAGATTCAGGGCCATTTCGCTCATGTGGGTAAGTACCTGATTGGTGAAAATGCTGCTTAGAAATTCTGAACTGGATCCTGCAAACGAACCGAGATCATCCTTAACCGCCAGCAATGCCGATATATCCAGGAGTGAATCGGTAAATACAGTATTCGTTTTCAGACGGATGTCCGCAATGCACTGGGCAAAGAGCTTTGACATGAAAAGATTTGGTATTTTCAGTGCAAGAAAAGAACTATCAGAAGCTTCTCTATCGATAGTCAGATATCCAAGATAATAGAGCATGGACAGAAGCTGGTCCCAGTTAAATTTTGATTTTTTGTTTAAGTTAATGTTCTCTACAAGTTTATTCAAAACAAAAAGTTTACTTTCCAGGTAGTTTTTTATGACCTCGTCCGTTAGTCCGTCTTCTGCAATATCAAACAGTTGCTGCAGTTTTGAACCGTCCTGGTCTGATGCCGGATCTAAATAATCTTCAGGAGAAAGAAATTTTTGTTTCTGCTGAACTTTTTTCAAATAGTAAAGACACATGGATGAATTGAACACCGTGTGTTCAGACTCCTGACTGAAGCAGTAGCCGTCGTACACCGGCTTCATTCTGGCAATAATTTCATCCACACTGACATCCAGTTGTTCGAGATCTACAAGCTGCGGGATAAGATCCGCAAGTTCCGCTTCAGTAAAGCCTGCATATTCGTTAAAACAAGCTTCTGAGGTAACGTTGAGTGAAATATTGAATCCGGAGGTCAGGGAATCAAGGGATACGGATGATACTCCCGTTATAAACGTTTTGGCAATACAGTCTGAATCTGCAGTCGCAGCTTTTATGGCAGCGTAGAATGCCTTCAGAAAACCGTTATCCCCGGTTATGAAAAGAAATTGTTCAATGTCCTGAGAAAGTAGCTGATTGGCAAAATTGTCATATTCATCAATCATTACATAAAGTCTGCCGATGCTGCCGTAATCATGTCTGACCTTGTTAAAATAACCGCTGGCATACTTTGAATAAGCGGATGCAAAGTTATTAAACAGTGTAACTGCGTCGGATTTATCAAGGTCCTGATAATCAAAACTAAAATCGGGATATCGTATTTTGAAGTTATCAATTCCGTTCGCCACAGCAGAGAAAAAACTGTTCAGCACGGTGCTGCTGCTTTGGGTATTGATTCTGGAAAAATCGAAATTGATAACATGATAGGTATTATGGTCTGCCAGATTTACGGCATAAATTTTCTTTTCTGAGAAGATTTTATCATATCTGTCTTTGTATGAAATATCATAGAAGCACTTGAGCATCTGGATGAAGGTGCTCTTGCCGAAGCGTCTTGGACGAAGAAGAACAGGATATGGAGTCATTCCCTCATCATCAAGTGATTCTATGATGCTGGTTTTATCAACAAATGCCTGTCTTCTGGCACGAAATGTTTCGTAGGTCACCTGCCCGTACGGGTTGTTCAACTGTTCAACTTTATTTTTGATCATATTATTTGTAAACGCTCCATAATAACCTTTGATGCTAGTTAAGATTGTTTAAAATCAACAATCCAACCTTTTCTTTTTTCAATAAGACTTAACTTTTTATAGGAAATACCACTTGAAATAATATTTCCATCAATATCTTTAACAAGGTAGGAGCCACTCTGTCTC